>Ga0315908_10000972_pt1 | contig 22099 bp, 19 predicted proteins | sample LakEriMetagenome_12_FD_203520 | JGI IMG/M metagenome (GOLD analysis project Ga0315908, IMG submission 203520) | Freshwater fungal communities from buoy surface, Lake Erie, Ohio, United States - Buoy 4 MA124 | ecosystem: Environmental > Aquatic > Freshwater > Lake > Lake biofilm | place: USA...
TCCAACATCATTTCTGTGACTGGCCTATGCAACAGCTTTGGCGATCAAGTCATTCACCAGGACCTCAACATCGAAGTCCGCCGCGGCGAGATACTGGGCGTGGTGGGCGGGTCGGGTACAGGCAAGTCTGTGCTCATGCGATCGATAATCGGCCTGCAAGAACCTATCGCTGGACAAATCCGTGTCTTTAATCAGGGCATGATCGGCAAAGAGGAAGACGAGGCAACCGACGTCAGGCGGCGCTGGGGCGCATTGTTTCAAGGCGGCGCATTGTTTTCGACTTTAACCGTCGCGGAAAACATTCAGGTACCGTTGCGCGAATTCTATCCAGATTTCAGCAAAGACCTGCTCGACGAGATCGCGCGGTACAAAATCTTTTTGAGCGGTCTTCCTCCAGAAGCAGCGCATAAATATCCGTCAGAACTATCCGGTGGTATGCGCAAGCGTGCCAGTCTGGCGCGTGCCTTGGCAATGGATCCTGAATTGTTGTTTCTGGATGAACCAACTTCTGGCCTTGACCCCATTGGCGCTGCCAATTTCGATAATTTAACGCGCGATTTAAAGGAAACATTGGGCCTAACAGTTTTTCTGATAACGCATGATCTTGATACGCTATATGCGATATGTGACCGTGTGGCCGTTTTGGCAGACCAAAAAGTTATTGCCATTGGCGCTATTGAAGAATTGCTGGCTATCGATCATCCTTGGATCAACGCATATTTCAGCGGCCCACGCGGACGCGCGGCACGCCGCGGCCATAGCGACCAAAATGGCAAAGTACGTGCGGAAATGCAGCAACGAGGAAGGTCATAAGGCAGGACGATGGAAACCAAATCCAACTATGTGATGGTGGGTGCCGTCACCCTTCTACTTCTGGTGTTGCTTGCGGCATTCACGGTGTGGCTTTCGCGCCTAGGCGATGGCGACAACAAAGAGTATGACATATTCTTTCAGCAATCGGTCAATGGCCTTGCAAAAGGTTCTAGCGTCTCATTCTCTGGCGTCCCTGTGGGCCAAATTGAAAGCATAGAATTGTGGGGGCCTGATCCCAATTTTGTACGTGTGCGCATTAGCATCAAGCAGACAGTACCTGTGCTGCAGGGAACCACAGCGACGATTAACGGCGTTGGCTTTACTGGCGTGTCTGAAATACAGCTTGATGGTGCGGTAAAGGGAGCGCCTGCCCTGATCTGCCCTGATGCCAATCCGAAGGCTGCCTGCCCCACCGGTGTTCCGGTAATCCCCACAACGCCTGGCGCGTTGGGCGAACTGTTGAACAATGCGCCTTTGCTTTTGGAACGGCTCTCAACACTGACTGAGCGGCTGACCAATATTCTGTCCGATAAAAACCAACAGTCCATCGAACAAATTCTCGATAATGTTGAAAGCCTGTCGGGCACATTAGCGACACAAGGCCCTTACTTGCGCGCAGCAATTCAAGAATCTCGTATTGCCTTGCAAAAGGCGGGTCTGGCCGCAGACGAAATCACCAAAATGGCGGGTACCACAAACAGGCTGCTCGATAGCGATGGCCGCCCGATGTTGGACGAATTGCGCAAAACGCTTCGGTCCGCAAATGGAAGCTTGGCCGCATTGGAAACCACGTTGAACAATGCAAATCCCGCGATCGAAACACTTAACACGCAGACTTTGCCTGAGGTCACAAAACTGGCACGTGATCTTAGAGAGCTATCTGGATCATTAAAATCCGTGACTGAGAAAGTGGATCAAGGCGGTCTTGGCAGCGTCGTTGGCAGCCCTGCCTTACCAGATTATAAACCCGGCAGCAGGAACCAGAAATGATGTTCAGCATAAAATTCGGCCCACGCATCGTTGCGCTACCCCTCATCCTAGCACTTGGCGGGTGCGTAAGCTTCGGCGGCAAGGCGCCAGCGTCCATGCTTGTGCTCACCGCTGACAATGTTGTAACCGCAGGCGTTGCACGAACAGCCTCGGCAACAGAAGCCTTGGTCATTCAGATGCCAGATGTACCACGCAAATTGGATACCAACCGGATCCCTGTCCAGATCAATGCCAGCAGCATCGCCTATCTGAAGGGTGCATTTTGGGCGGATAAGCCAGCCCGATTGATGCAATCCCTGTTGGTGGAAACCGTGTCTGCAAAGAGCGGCAACCTCGTGCTCAATGAGATTGATGCAGGCGGCAAAGCGCCGCGGTCCTTGTCGGGTAGTTTAATTGAGTTTGGCATTGACGCATCTTCCAACGAGGCGGTTGTGGTTTATGATGCGTTAAAAATCATGCGTGGCACCGCAACAGAAAAGCGCAGATTTGAGGCACGCAAACGCATAGCCGCAATCGAAGCTGCGACAGCTGGCGCTGCGCTGAATTCCGCCGCCAACGATGTTGCCGCCCAAATCGCCGATTGGGCAAACTAACCGTTTAAGGGCCAAAGCCCTCAGGCTTTGGCCAATCTTTTGCGTATGTTGCCATGACCTTGAACAAGGCGCCCATGGATTCCCGATGCACCAGCCGTTTGCGTGCGGCATTGATATCAGCGGCCCTGTCGGGGTGCGCCCTTATTAAGCTTTGGGCGCGCTGGTCAATACCAAGACCGGAGAGCCAGGTCCCTTGCCCCATTGGTCCCGCCACTGCCAAGCCACTATTTTCGGCACGTCGTGCGAGATCAAGAAAGTTAACATGGGCCGTGAGATCGCAACAGCCGGGGTCGGCAAAAGGATCCGCATATTGGTGGTTTCGCACCGCCTGTAACGTGCTGCCAAGGCCTGGCTGGGTATAGCCATAATCAATCGTCAACATTGCCCCACCCCGTTGCGCCAACCGGTGCGATAGCGTGTGCATGATGGCAGCGGCGTCAGGGCAGGTTTCGTAAATACTGCCAACGGCGGCAACGCGAAAAGGCTCGGGAATTACAGTATCGGCAATAGGCGCGCCCGGCATTGCGGCAAAGCGCGATCCTCGATCACGCACGACCACGCGCTCCTGCCAACCGGCATGCGATAGTATCATCTGCCGAACAGGCAGTGCGTCAAAAAACTCGTTTGCCACAATGAACATAGGTGCATCGGACGGCAGGCTGTCCAGATTGTCGTGGAAGGTTGCATGCGGCACGGCTTGGGATTGCTTGGCGCGCAACGCCGGGCTGTTTTCCAAAAAGTGGACAGAAGGCTCCCATCCAAAACGCTTCATGGTCCGAAGCGCATCCGCCGCCAGCGTCCCCCGACCCGGACCAAGCTCCACATAATAGCAGCCAAATGGGCTCCCTTGGCGCAGCCATATGTCACTCAGCCATATGCCTACCATTTCGCCGAACATCTGCGAAATTTCGGGGGCAGTGATAAAGTCGCCAGCCGCGCCAAGCGGATCAGCGCCGCCATAATAAGCAGTATTGGCTACACACATATATTCAGCAATGCTAATGGGGCCGGCCGCCTCTATCTGCTGCGCAAGGCGGACTGCAACTTGCTCTGTGTCAAGCGCCACTGTTACTGCCGGCTATGGCCTGGGCGCGCTGCTTGCGGGCACCTGCTGTGAGCAACAGGAACAGGCCTACCAATATCATCGGAATGGTCAACCACTGTCCCATACTCAGGCCGCTTGCTTCCACCAGCCACTGTAGCTGCTGGTCGGGCTCCCTGAAAAACTCGATGGAAAACCGGGCTGTGCCATAAATGATTGCGGCCATACCCGTCAGGAACCCGGGCCTATACCGCGCATTGGTTTTCCAGAATAATGGCCACAATATCGCCGCCATCAAAAGCCCTTCAAGCACAGCTTCATAAAGCTGGCTTGGGTGGCGCGGCAAATCGCCGCCATTGGGAAAGACAACGGCCCACGGTACGTCGGTGACGCGGCCCCAAAGCTCATCATTCACAAAGTTCGCAAGGCGCACGAGGAATATCCCAAAAGGTACGACGCAGGCGACATAATCACAGACCCGCAAGAAAGAGAGCTTATGCTTGCGCGCCAAAAGCCAGATCGAAAATATGATCCCAATCGCGCCGCCATGAAACGACATCCCGCCTTCCCAAAGTTTGAAAACATCCATCGGATTTTGTAAAATGGATGGTTGGTAGAATAAAATATAGCCAATCCGACCACCCAAAATGATACCCAAGGTGGCGTACAGGATTATATCATCGGCTTGCTCACGTGACATTGGCGCGCCGGAACGTGCGAGCAATTTCAGCAGCATCCAATAACCAAGCACAATGCCAACCAGATACCCAAGCGAGTACCAACGGATCTGGAAGAAGCCCAAATCAAGCGCAACAGGACCTACGCCAAGGTCGGTAAACTGAACAAAACCAGCGGCAGTTGAAATAATCTCGAATGACACAATATTTCCTTAGGATCTTTTGACATTCCTATAGAGCCAAATAGAAGGTGCACAAAGCGTTTAGGAGAGAATCATATGCCGACCCAATTGGACCTTGCGATCGACGCCACCATCGCGCGCCTGATGGATAATGATGGGCCATTGTCGATCACCTACGCGGAGAAATATGGCGTGCAAATGCCGGCTTTCGCCAAAGCACCCGGAAATATGGCGGACTATCTGGCATTTTTCTGCGCTACCCATGCGGACAAAGAATTTCTGGTCGACGGAGATATCCGGTCAAGTTTCGCAGAAACTTATGGTGCGGCACGCGCATTGGCGGGTGGATTGGTTGAGGGTTACGGGCTCCAAAAAGGGGAACGCGTTGGGATTGCCGCGCGCAACTCGGCCAACTGGATTGTCGCTTATATGGCTATTGTCATGGCAGGCGGTGTTGCAACTTTGCTCAATGGCTGGTGGCAAGGCGGCGAACTTGCCGAAGGCATTCGCATGGTCGGTTGCCGCTTTGTCCTTGCCGATACACAGCGCGCCGCGCGGATGGCGGAACAGGATCTTGGCGGATGTGAATTGTTGATCATAAAGCATGATTCACGTCCATTGGATGGCTTATCCGTTTTGACCGCAAAGGGCGGTGGCGCGGATACCCCACTGCCCGCAATCGACCCGCTGGATAATGCCACAATTTTGTATACGTCCGGTTCTACAGGACAGTCCAAGGGGGCCGTGTCGGACCACCGGGCCGTCGTCCAAGGCGCAATGAGCTATGTCGGGCAAACGCTCGTGTTTTTCGAGCTTTTGTCTTCGACTGGGCAGGCCATGCCCGCGCAACCTTCAGCTCTCGTCAACGTGCCCTTGTTCCACGTCACCGCATCGATACCTTTGGTGCTGCAAAGCTTCGCCATTGGCCGCAAGCTTGTGTTGATGCCAAAATGGGACGCCGAAGAGGCCATGCGCATCATTGAAAAGGAACGGATCAGCTATTTCGTTGGCGTTCCGTTGATGAGCATTGAGCTTGCAACGCATCCGGCAAGGCATAAATATGACTTAACAAGCTGCACTGCCTTTGCAGCGGGCGGCGCACCTCGCCCTGTCGAGCATGTCAAAAAAATTCGTAAGGAAATGAGCTGGGGCTATCCGTTATTGGGCTATGGCCTCACCGAAACCAATGGCGTTGGCTGCGGTAACTTCACGGACAATTACCTTGAAAAGCCTACCAGCACCGGTCCAGCGACAAAACCAATCGTCGAAGTCCAAATGCTTGATGATGATGGTAACATTTTGCCACAGGGTGAGCGCGGTGAAGTCGCCATTCGGACGATTGCCAACTTCAATGGCTATTGGAACAACGAAAGCGCAACGCGTGATGCCTTTACCGCCGATGGATTTTTCCGGACGGGCGACATCGGGTATCTGGACGAGGACGGCTATCTGTTCATCGTGGACCGCAAGAAAGACATCATCATCCGTGGTGGCGAAAATGTCAGCTGCCCCGAAGTTGAAGCTGCGGCTTATGAACATGATTCCATCGTCGAGCTGTCCGTGTTCGGCATTGCTGATGACAGATATGGCGAGGTTCCGGGCATTGTCTACCAGACAAAGGACGGCGTGACGCTGACAGAAGAAGAGCTGAAGGCCTTTTTGGCACCGCGCCTTGCGCCGTTCAAAATTCCTGCGCATTTCTGGCAAGTAGATGAACCATTGCCACGATTGGGCACGCAGAAGATTGACCGGGTAACGCTGCGGCGGGAATATAATGCCAAGATCTCTGCTTGATGCTGACATGGTGCCATTTGGCGACTAAGGTCGCCTGATGGCATCAACAGTGGAACGTATTAGCAAACAGCGCGATATCATCGACCGGAGCGCGCTTGCTGAAAAAATTGAGAGCGTGATGCGTGAAACCGGCGCGCAAGCGCGGCGTTCGCACGTGCTCGAAATTCTGCAATCCGCGCTTGCCGAAGGTCGCGCCGAAATTAAGCGACGCTTGGGCGAACACCCGTCGCAGGGCTATCACGCTTCGGCTGAACAGGCATTCTTGATAGATCAGATTGTTCGGCTCATTTATGATTATGTGACCGTTCACGCATACCCCGCCGCGAACCGTACTGCATCAGAACGGATCGCGGTACTTGCGGTCGGCGGGTACGGCCGCGGCGAAATGGCGCCGTACAGCGACATCGATATCGCCTTTGTTACCCCCTACAAGCGCAGCTCGTGGACGGAGCAAGTAGTGGAGGCGATCCTCTATTTGTTGTGGGATCTCGGCCTGAAAGTTGGCCAGTCGAGCAGATCCTTAGATGAAACCGTGAAAATGGCGCAGGAGGATTTGACCATTCGCACAGCCTTGCTGGAAAGCAGGTTCGTGTGGGGCGACCGCGGGGTGTATGAAGAAGCATCGCTGCGCTTCTGGAAAGAAGTGGTGGGCAATACGGCACCCGATTTTGTCCGGTTGAAAATGGCAGAACGCGATGACCGACACAAGCGCATGGGTGACAGCCGATATGTCGTGGAACCAAATATCAAAGATGGCAAAGGCGGCCTGCGCGATCTGCATACGCTGTATTGGATCGGAAAATACGTCCACAAAGTGCCTACGGCGTCCGAACTTGTGCACGTCGGCCTGCTGAGTGCCGACGAATACAATCGCTTCAGAAAAGCCGAAAATTTCCTGTGGGCCGTAAGATGCCACATGCACAATATAACAGGCCGCGCAGAAGAACGCCTGACGTTTGATTTGCAGCGCGATGTGGCTGAAATAATGCAGTTTGCCGATCGCCCCGGCCGTTCAGCGGTAGAGCGGTTCATGCATTATTATTTCCTGAACGCAAAAACGGTCGGCGACGTCACAGGGTTGTTTCTTGCGCATTTGGACGAGGCCATGGCGCAAAAAGGTCGCCGTTTCATTCCAAGTTTCGTCCGCAAACCACGCAAGCTCAATGGCTTTCAACTGGACAGAGGCCGGCTCGCCTTGCCCGATGACGGATTTTTCATGCGCGACCCGGTGCGCCTCCTCGAAATCTTCCATTTGTCCGACTTGCATGAATTGGAAATCCACCCTTTGGCGATGCGCGCGGCACAAAGGGATGCACGATTGGTAGACAAGGTTGTTCGCCGTGATCCCAGAGCCAACGCCCTGTTCCTGGATGTCCTAACATCGCCGCGCGACCCGGAAACAGTTCTGCGTTGGATGAATGAATCCACTATCTTTGGAAGATTTATTCCCGAATTTCGTAGGGTAGTCGCGCAGATGCAGTTCGACATGTATCACCATTATACAGTCGACGAACATTCCATCCGCGCCATTGGTTTGCTGGCTGATATCAGCCGCGGAAAGTTGAAGCAGGACCATCCATTATCAACAGCCATCGTTCAGCAAATCGTTGGCAAGCGGGTATTGTTTATCGCAACTTTGCTGCACGACATCGCCAAGGGACGTGGCGGCGACCATAGCGTGCTGGGGGCTGAAGTGGCCGACACTTTATGCCCGCGTCTGGGACTTTCGCCAGCCGAAACCGAAACCGTGGCCTGGCTGGTTCGTTTCCATCTATTGATGTCTGCCACTGCGTTTAAACGTGACTTGGCTGACTTTAAGACAATTTTAGACTTTGCCCAAGCCGTTCAATCCCCAGAACGCCTAAAACTTCTGCTCGTGCTCACCGTTGTCGATATCCGCGCGGTTGGGCCAGGTGTATGGAACAGTTGGAAACGGCAATTGCTGTCAGACTTGTATGAAGCCACTGAAGAAGTGCTTCGTTTGGGTCACAAGCAAAGGGGCCGTGGCGAGCGGATCGCATCGAAAAAGGCGCAGCTGGAAGCCTTATTAAAATTGCCCTCGAAAAAATTTGCGGCGTTCGCGAAAAATCTGCCCGACGCCTATTGGATAGCGGAGCCCGATGACATTATCGCGCGGAACGCCTGGCATATACTGAAGAACGCCGGGACAGAGCTTGCGATTGACGCATGTTTCTACCCCGACCGTGGGGCAACGCTGGTCACTGTTTTTGCGGCAGACCATCCGGGTCTTTTCTACCGGATTGCCGGCGCCATACATTTGGCTGGCGGCAACATCATCGATGCCCGTATTCATACCAGTAGCGATGGGATGGCGGTCGATAACTTCCTCATTCAAGACCCGCTGGGGCGTCCCTTTCAAGAGCAAGGGCAGCTAAACCGACTTAAGCGGAGCATTGAGGAAGCTTTGACAAATCGCGCCAAATTGATGATCCAGCTCGAGGCTAAGCCAAAGGCGTTGCGCCGGACGGACGCCTTTAAAATTGCACCATCGGTGTTGATCGACAATCAGGCCTCAAACCGGTTTACCGTGATTGAAGTAAACGCACTCGATCGCCCTGCATTGTTGAATAATCTGGCGCTAGCGCTTTTTGAATCCAAGGTCACATTGCACAGCGCGCATATTGCGACCTATGGCGAACGGGCGGTCGACACATTTTATGTCACCGATTTGTTTGGCGGAAAAATCGAAAACAAGAATAAACTAAAAGCTCTTGAAACGCGCCTTTTGGAAGCTGCGACTGTGAACGCCCGACCCAAAGCAAAGGCCGCCGCGTAAAACCCAGCCTGCTTGTCTGGCATAGCGTCCACATCGCGCAAAAAAAGGCCAGTCTTGCGACCGGCCTTTCTTCTAACATTACGTCAGTTTGGAAATTACATTCCCGAACCTGGACCATAAGTCACTTCAACGCGACGGTTTTGCGGTTCACGCTCACCATCAGCAGTCTGTACCAGAGGTGCAGTTTCACCGAATGCTTCAGCGCTCATTGCGCCGTCTGTAACGCCCTTCGAAGCAAGGTAGCCACGAACGGTATCGTTACGACGCTGCGATAGGCCGACATTATACTTTGCGGTACCCGACTTATCGGCGTGACCAGCAAGCATAACCTTTGCCATGCCGCAGTTCGCATATTGCGCAACAGCATTATCCAAAACCGAAGCCGCATCTGGACGCAGGTTCGATTTATCCCAATCGAAAAATACGATATATGGGCCCAAGTTACAAACCGGCGGTGGTGGTGGCGGTGGCGGTGGCGCCACATAGACTGGTGGTGGCGGTGGAGGAGCCACTTCGACTGGCGCAGGTGCACCACCGAAGTTATAAACCAGGCTGGCCATGATGCTGTGCGAACGCAAGCGTGTATTAGCCGCGCGACCAAGACGATCAACCAGGTTAACGTTGCTCGCATTGAAGAAACGATACTTCAAGCCGGCATCCCAGTTTTTGCTCAATGGCGTGCGAACACCAGCAAGTGCCTGCCATGCGAAACCAGTGTCGGAATCGTCAAGAAATGCTGGAGCTGCCAATACAGTTTGCATGTCAACGCGTGCCACACCGACGCCGCCGCCAACAAAACCCTGAATGCCGTCATCGTCACCGAAATCTAACAATCCATTGGCCATGAAGCTTAATGCACTTGCGTTACCAGTAACGCTGTAGGAACCAGCGGGCTGAAGCGCAGTGGCACTACCGCTTGTGATCTGAGATGTTTGGCTATTGAAGCCTTTTGCATCGGCTTGACGATAGGAGACTTCTGATTCCAGACGGAAACCACCAAAATCATAACCTACAACGCCGCCAACATCAAAACCCTTATTCGTGTCAATCGACGCCGCGTTCTGAAGCGTGCTAATTTCCAAGCTAGGGTCGTCTACAATCATCGCCCCACCATCAACTCCAACATACCACTGATCGTCGCGGGCCAAAGCCGGTGATGCCAGAGCCGCAGAAGCGAGCGCCAAACTTATGGCTAACTTACGCATTAACTTTCCCCTTTTCTATTTTAGGAATGTAAATTTAAGAACTTCAGCCTAAGGTTTTTGTTCCACTTATGCAAGTCGCCATGCATCTATACTGTTGCTAAAATGTCGCCATTATTGTCGATATTTGATATTTTTATCCACTTTCTCCAGCTTGCAAGTTTAGCTTGCGCACATGCCAATAGACCGCAAAAATTTTATAATTGTATCAAGCGTTTCGCGCGCTTCCACGTCAATGAAGGTGCCGCCGGCCGGCGAAGATATGGAGCGGCCACTGATCCATTGACCCACATTATAATGGCTTTGGCGTCCGATAGACCTGTCCCACAATCGCATGCCAGTTTGGTGGGCTGAAAATCTCCAACGGCCCCCGTCCAGATTGCAATCTCCTACACCTTATTAAGAGCCTTCTTATACGCGAAGTTCCCACAGACAAAATGAGTTGGCACAAGATGATATCGCCGCGCGCCCGCTTTGGCTAAGGCGCAATCATGTCCCGCATCATCCTGTTCAACAAACCTTATGGCGTCTTGCCGCAATTCACCGACAAGGGGACCGAAGGGTCGCCGCGCCCGACACTGTCGCAATTTGTCGACGTCCCCGGTGTCTACCCCGCTGGGCGGTTGGATATGGACAGTGAGGGGCTGATGCTGCTGACCGATGATGGCCGGTTGCAGGCGCAGATATCGGACCCGAAGTATAAGATGGCCAAAAGCTATCTGGTTCAGGTCGAGGGCGATGTGGCCGACGATGCGCTGGTGCGGTTGCGGCGCGGGGTTTCGTTGAAGGACGGCCTGACCCTGCCCTGCGAGGCCGAGCGGGTTGCCGACCCGATGCTCTGGCCGCGCGACCCGCCCATCCGTGTGCGGCAATCCATCCCCGATAGCTGGATCGAACTGACCATCCGCGAAGGCCGCAACCGGCAGGTGCGGCGCATGACCGCTGCGGTCGGGCATCCGACGCTTCGGTTGGTGCGGCGCGCGATTGGGGAATGGACGCTCGATGGCCTCGCGCCGGGAACATGGCGAGAGGTTGAAGGCTAAATAGTCACCGGCCGCGCGATGCGCTTGCCCTTGGTCCGGCTCGTCAAATGAAATTGGCCGCAACGGTCGCACGTATAATGGCGCAACGTGATGGTCGCCGCTGCAATCGCCGCAACAGCCTCCGCCTCCGTCGCATAACGCGCTTTCTTCGCGCAGATGCTTAAACGCGTGCGCAGATCATTCCTCGCTTTCGAACGCGACGCAGCCCATGTTGCATAGCTGTGTCAGGAGATCGACGACGGCCGCGTTGGTCGCAAGGTCAACGTCAAGGACAAGGCTATCCTGCGCGCAGAGAATTTTTGCCACAGCCGACGTTTCGCCCACACAGTCAAAACATGCACCATCGGCAAACAGCATCACCGCGTCATCCCCATTGGCGATAAAGACCAAGCGGCTCGCCGGATTGCGCAATAACTGCACCACGTCGTTTATGCTTGCGCGAACATCTTCCGGTTCAACCGGTGTTTCGGGTTGCCAGTCCATATCGGCATATTTGGGCGTGCTGTTGAAGGTTCCGAACCAGCGGGCAAAGCGGGCAGGGTCCGACAGCGACTCGAGCATCATCTGCTGCAACCGCACAAGCGCGTCGGGTAAAATTTCACCGGGGTTGGCTTGGCGTGCCAAATCCGGGTCGCGGTATAATTCATCGTCCGGAATGCCGTCGAGAACGTCATCGACAAAATGCCCCAATAGGTCGCTGCGCGATGGCGCGCGGAAACCGACCGAATAGGTCATGCAATCCGAACCAACGGCAACGCCATTATGCGCAAATCCGGGTGGAACATACAGGATATCACCGGGTTCCAGCACCCATTCGTCGGTCGCCGTAAATTCCGCGAGGAGTTTCAAATCCTCATGCGGCAACAATGGCGTATCGCCATCACATAAAGGCCCGATTTGCCAGCGCCGACGGCCAAGCCCTTGGATCAGGAAAACATCATATTGGTCAAAATGCGGTCCGACCCCGCCTTGGTCAGCGGCGAGGCTCACCATCACATCGTCAATGCGCCAGTTGGGGATGAAGCGGAACGGCGCGATGAGGTCAGCGACGGCGGGTACATGTTGGTCAACCGCTTGCACCAGCAAAGTCCAATGGCTTTCGCCAAGTTCGGACAAGCGCTCTTCGCCCTGTGGCCCCTGCTCCATTTCCCATCCGCCAGCTGGCTGACAAATCAGGCGCGATTCCACCTCTTCCGCACACGCCAATCCAGCCAGCTCGTCAGGCTCAAGCAAGTTTTGCCAATTGGACCACGGGTTACGGATCAGCAGCGGCTTTTTTTGCCAATGCGTGTGCAGGAAATGATCGATATCGAAGTTTTGAAAATCCATAGACCCTCGCTGTGCATAAGCGCGGCAAAATGCAAGCCTTGGTGATGCCCCGCACGGAACATAAGCCGAGGCAGTGGGTTTTTCTGGTCAAGGAGTATCCGATGGCCATCATTCTCGACATTGCTGGAAAACCACTGCATCCGCGCAATAACTCCAAAAAACGGCTGCGTGCGCAGGATTTACGCGACCTGTTGAAGATCCTAATCATTTTATCGCTGATCATTTTGGGGTATTTTGTGTTCGTGCCCGGCCATGACTCAAACCAAAGCCCGCAAGCCCTATCTCAACAAGATCCGCGCGCGGGTTAAAAGCTTGGACAAGCCGGTCCACGCGTCTTATCGCCGGATGCGATGTTGAAGAAATTATATGATTGGATGATGGAAAAGGCAGGGCATGCCCATGCCGAGCGCTGGCTATTCCTTTTCTCTTTCGTCGAAAGTTCCTTCTTTCCCATTCCGCCGCATCCTCTGCTTGGGCTGATGTGCCTTGCGCGTCCGGACAAAGCGTTGCGGTTCGGGGTAGTGTGCACATTGGCATCGGTGATGGGTGGCCTGTTTGGCTATGCCATCGGCTATTTCGCCTATGAGACCATTGGCATTGCGCTGTTAAAGGCGCTTGGCCTGTGGGACAGTTTTCCGGCTGCCGCCTGTTACTTGCGGGAATTTGGTGCCGAGATAATCCTGATAAAGGGCGCGACCCCAATCCCGTTCAAGCTCATCACGCTGACGGCCGGGTTTATCAAGATGGACCTGTTTACCTTCATCTGGGCCAGCGTCCTCAGCCGTGCGTTTCAATTCATGCTGGTTGGTTTCCTGTTCTGGAAATTCGGACGGCCGATTAAAGCGTTCATCGACAAATATCTGGCATGGGTGACGGCTGCGTTTCTTCTCATTGTGGTCGGCGGATTTATCGCATTTACGATGCTTGCAGGCGGCGGCGCTGAAAAAAGTGACGGCTGTTCTCAGGCCTCCAGCATTCAACGTTAGGCCGCGTTAGCGCGCGAACAAAAGCGCGTCGTCGGCAAAGGCCTTAAACTCCAACGCATTGCCGCTTGGGTCATAGAAGAACATCGTTGCTTGCTCGCCCACTTGGCCTTTGAACCGGACATGCGGTGCAATGCCGAATTGGATACCAGCCGCCTGAACGCGCTCTGCCAAGGCCTGCCATTGCGCCATAGTCAGGACGGCGCCAAAATGGGGTACGGGTACATCATGGCCATCGACGGGATTGTGCGTGGCAACGCTGCGCGCGCCAGCATCAAGATGCGCCACAATCTGGTGGCCAAAAAAGTCGAAATCAATCCATTGGTCGGATGACCGGCCTTCGGCACAGCCCATGACCTCGCCATAAAAATGACGGGCTTCGGAAAGATTATGGACGGGAAAGGCCAAATGGAATGGACGAAGGCTCATTTTGATTTCACCGGCTTGGGTAAGGGTTTGTCGATAGTGTCAGTAGCAGCAAGTTCTGCCGACATTTGCAAGGCGCATAAATTGATCCGGGCGGAGTCGCTTGGCCGTTGGAATTCAGCCGCTGCCGCCTCGCCCATCGCCACCGCGACCAACTCACGCGGTTGCCCGCTTTGCGCCGTAATCCGACTGCCCAATATGCCAGCCCATATTTTACCCGATTGGCGAACGTCCGGCGCATCGGATGGGGCAGAGCCAATCCGTTGTTTTTCCGCCAAGGTGGCCAACGCCGCAACACATGCAAGGTCGCTTTATTGCGTCGCGGTCAGGGTGGAAGGGGGCGTTGCGGCAAGCGCCATTGCAAGAAATATCATTTTCCCAAATTAGCAGGCTGTGGCTGAACCGCAAGCTGCGACACTATGTGACTGATTGCATTTGTCACATTGCACAGGCAAAGGCGGGAGGTGCAGAAGATCTCGGACTTGCTTCAAAAATTCCCGCGCTGGGCCGCATTGGGCGCTGGCGCATTGTCCGCTTATGGCTTTGCGCCATGGGGGCTTTGGCCGCTCACGCTGGTGTGTTTTGCCTTGCTCATGCACCTTATTACGAAAGCGCAAAATGCAAAGCGCGCCTTCATGCTTGGATGGCTATTTGGCGTTGGGCATTTCGCCTTTGGCAATCAATGGATTGCCGTAGCCTTCACCTTTCAGGCGGCAATGCCAATTTGGCTTGGCTATATCGCAGTGTTGGGGCTGGCGCTGTATCTTGCGGTCTACCCAGCTTTGGCGACATGTGGGGCGTATTGGATAGGTCGCACCATAACGAACAACTTCCGTAATTCCCGTGCAGGCGGGAGTGACGAGATCAAGGGTACTGCGGACACACTTCCCCTCATATTCGCCTTCGCCGGATTGTGGATTATCACCGAATGGCTGCGCAGTTGGGTTTTCACAGGCTATGTCTGGAACCCGCTCAGCGTCATTACGGTTTCGATGCCATATGTGGCGCAGACAGCCAGCGTGATTGGTACTTACGGCCTGTCAGCTATCGTCATTTTGACTGTAGGTGGTGTCTACCAATTTGCGGCGCTGCGGACACAAGCCGTATCTGGCGAGCGCACCAAAGGCCGGTGGGCAAGCTATACCGTTGGTGGCGTTCTGCTCTGTATACTGGTCGCGACCGCAGTCATCGGGCGCTTTTCCCTTTGGGGCGAAGATGACCGCAGCGCCGCCGCACATGCGCAAGCCGTCACGGTCACGGTGGTCCAGCCCAATATCTCGCAATCTGACAAATATGCTTTGGGCTATGACGCAGTGAACTTTGCCAAGCTGGCGATGAACAGCCGCCCCTTGCCCGACCAAGGCCCGCGCTTAATCCTGTGGCCTGAGGCCGCAATTCCGGACTATCTGGAGGAAGGCTATCCCTATCGTTATTATCAAGGGCAACCCGGCGACAGCGCGGCCGGCAGCCGAGCGCGTCTGACCACACTCATGGGAGATGGCGATGTGCTGGTAACAGGCGCCAACCGCCTTGTAATTGAAAAGGGGCGGCTCGTTGCCGCGCGCAATAGTGCGTCGGCAATGGATGCTTATGGCCAGTTGCTTGGCCATTATGACAAAGCGCATCTTGTCCCTTATGGCGAATATCTGCCGATGCCTTGGCTGCTGCAACGGCTGGGGCTGGCGCGGCTGGTTCCGGGAAGTCTGGATTTCTGGCCTGGCCCGGGTCCACAGACGATGACCGTGTCCGTCAATGATAAGCCAGTCAAAATTGGCCTGCAAATCTGTTATGAAATGGTCTTTTCCGGCGAAGTCGTTGATCGCAAGAACCGGCCGGACTTCATCTTCAACCCATCCAATGACGCTTGGTTCGGAGATGTCGGTCCGCCGCAGCATTTGGCGCAAGCACGGCTGCGCGCGATGGAGGAAGGCTTGCCCGTCGTGCGGGCCACACCAACGGGAATAAGTGCGATCATCGATGCCGATGGCAGGATCGTGAAAAGCCTGCCTTTGGGTATTGATGGTCGCATCGACGCACGATTGCCACGGGCGAAAGCGCCGACATTGTTCGCGCATTTTGGCAACATCATTCCGCTTACCCTAGCCGGGATATTGATTCTATTGGCGTTGTTACCGCTTGCCCGCCGTCGCGGTAAGGGCTAGGGGCACAAAACGATATAAAGAATTCTTTATACGCAGATACAGCCAATAGACTGGAAAAACCATGCGATCAAACTACCTCTTCACCTCCGAATCCGTGTCCGAAGGACATCCGGACAAGGTTGCGGACCAAATCTCCGACGCTATCGTCGACCTGTTTTTGTCAAAAGACCCCGAAGCGCGCATCGCGTGCGAAACACTGACCACCACGCAGTTGGTTGTGCTCGCTGGCGAAATCCGTTGCAAAGGCGTCTATGAAAATGGCGCATGGGCCGAAGGTGCCAAAGAAGAAATCGAAGCCACTGTCCGCCGCACCGTCAAGGAAATCGGCTATGCGCAAAAGGGCTTCCACTGGGAAACCTTGCGTTTTGAAAATAACCTACACGGCCAGTCCGCACAGATTGCCCAGGGCGTAGACGCCAGTGGCAACAAGGATGAGGGCGCTGGCGACCAAGGCATCATGTTTGGCTATGCATCGACAGAGACGCCTGACCTGATGCCCGCCACGCTGGATTACAGCCACAAGATCCTCGAACGCATGGCCGCTGACCGTCATTCGGGCGCAGCACCGTTTCTGGAGCCGGACGCCAAAAGCCAGGTCACTTTGCGCTACAACAGCGAAGGCAAGCCTGAAGCTGCAACCGCGATTGTCGTCTCCACCCAGCATGCACCGGGATATGACCAAGGCGAAAAAGAGGCGCAGCTGCACAATTATGTGAAGGGCGTCATTGCCGACCTGCTTCCAGCAAGCCTGCTGACCGAAACCGAGTATCACATCAACCCGACCGGCAGCTTTGAAATTGGCGGACCGGATGGCGATGCTGGCCTGACCGGACGCAAGATCATCGTTGATACTTATGGCGGCGCAGCCCCGCATGGCGGCGGCGCGTTTTCGGGCAAGGACCCGACAAAGGTCGACCGCTCGGCTGCCTATATCACGCGCTATCTGGCAAAAAATATTGTCGCCGCCGGCTTTGCCACGCGCTGCACGATTCAGCTTGCCTATGCGATTGGGGTATCGAAGCCATTGTCGCTTTATGTCGATACCCACCGCACTGGTACGGTGGGTGATGACCAGATCGAAGCTGCCATCATGGGTATCGAAAAACTGGGTGGCCTTACCCCCCGCGGTATCCGCACCCATCTTGGCCTGAACAAGCCCATTTACCGCCGGACGGCCGCTTATGGTCATTTCGGTCGTAAGCCGGAAGGCGATTTCTTCCCGTGGGAGCGCACCGATCTCGTCGAAGATTTGAAGGCCGCTTTAGGGTAAGGACCACTTGATTACACTTGCAGCGTGGCGGCTGAAAGTTTAGCCGCCACGCCTATGACTGCGAACAAGACCGGGGACCCAACGACGCTGAACCGCCTATATGGCCGTTCAAAGGGCAAAAAGCTGCGCTCCGAGCACAATGAGTTGGTTGAGAATCTGTTGCCGCAAATCGCGGTTCCAGACGAAGGCCCGCTTGGCAGCATGGATCTGTTCGGCGACGACCGCGTAATGCACTTTGAAATCGGCTTTGGTGGCGGGGAGCATATGGCCTACCGCGCCGACATGCTGCCCGATCATGGCTTTATCGGATGCGAGCCGTTTCTCAACGGCGTTGCCCAAGCTTTATCCCATATCCGCGAGGGCGGACTGCACAATGTCCGCCTGCATATGGGCGATGCCTTGGACATGCTGCGCCGCGTTCCAGATAAGTCATTATCTTTTGTCTATCTGTTGCATCCGGACCCTTGGCCAAAGGCACGGCACGTGAAACGCCGGATGATGAATGATGGGCCATTGGATTTGATCGCGGCGAAATTAAAGCCCGGCGGCGAATTCCGGTTCGGCACGGACCACCCCGTATATGTCCGCCATGCGTTGATGGTCATGCAGCGGCATCGTCAGCAATTCAATTGGCTCGGCAACAATGCGGCCGATTTTCAAAACCGTCCCGGCGGCTGGCCCGAAACCCGTTATGAGGCCAAGGCGCGCCGTCAGGGGCACGAGGTTTGGTATTTCCGCTATCAACGAAAGCCAGCTTAGACCGACTGCTTAAAAAGCGCGGCTACTGCCAGCCTCAACCTTGTCCACCCATTCAGGATAAAAGCTTGGCGGGCGCTTTGACCAACCTGTTGCGGTCACAGCGGCCTCACTGATCGATTGCAGCAATATCTTGCGCTTGCCCGGCGGTACGTGGGGCATTGCTGCTGCGGCGCAGAATGCTGCGGGCAACCACGGCCGCGCATCGGCGCCAAGCAACCGCTCGTACAAAAACCGATATGCCGCAAAGCATGCAATCGGTCCCTGCCCCAAATCAAATGCCGACAGCGTTACCAGTTGCGCCAGAAAGGGTTCGGCATCTTGCAGCACAGCCGAATCCGGAACCAACGCCTTGATATCCGGCAAACGTGCGTAAAATAAATATTGGGCATCAATCGACGTAACCTCGACCGCGTCGCGTGACCACAGGGCAATGGCATCCTTGCGATCAAACGCAACATCCAGTGACCGCCGGATATACCGCTGTGTCGCAGCGCTAAAACCCGCAAATTCTTTCATCTCGGCCAATGTTAAGGTGCCCGGACCTTCATGCGTTGCTTTCGTCATGCCGATATCCCTCTCATTCCCAAGAATAACATAATCGCTCCAACATGTTTAGCGAAGGATTAACAACCGATGCAGTGGATAAAGATTCGACCAAATTAACGAGGCATTCGACGAGAGACGCAGCACGTGGTGCAACTGGCGTAAAATCGGCTATAGCAAGACATGGATAAATCCACGCCCCGCAATGCACTTATCGGCCATCAGATGGCCCTGCTGACCATCATTGGGTTCTGGGCGTTTTACGCGCTCATATTGTCACTGCGCGCGGCCCTGCTCGATTTTCCGGCGCAGGCCGTGCTGTTCGAACGCCGCTTGATGGTGGGGTTAGTGGGTGTGCTCGTGACGTGGATATTGTATTTCGGTCTACGGAATGCAGACCGCCGGTCGCTCAGTTCTCGCGTGAGCGTGGCATTTATCGGTGCAATCCCGTGCGCTATAGTCTTGGCATCTGCCAATTTTTATATTTTCAATCTGTACGACCCCATTAGCCTTTTTAAAGACCCAAGCGTCGGGCGGTCGGTTGAGGATTTGAAGGTGCAGCTGGGGCTGTCCTTCTGGCAAGAAATTGCCGACATTTCGGTCACCCATTACTTCTTCCTGATCGCGTGGAGCTCTCTGTACGTCGCCATTGGCTATGCGCGCGAAGTTCGGGAGGCCGAGCGCAAAACCTCTCGATTTGCGCAAGCGGCGCAGAATGCCGAACTGCGTTCGCTGCGCTATCAGGTCAATCCCCACTTTCTGTTCAACACACTGAATTCGCTTTCAAGCCTTGTCCTTACCGGAAAACCCAAAGAGGCCGAGGCGATGATCCAGAATCTGTCCAATTTCTATCGGACAAGCCTGTCATCTGATCCGCTTGAGGATGTTACACTTGCCGAAGAGGTCGAACTTCAAAGGCTGTATCTGGAAATCGAAAGCGTGCGTTATCCCAAACGGCTGCGCGTCAAAATCAATATCCCCGATGCGTTAATGGGTCAGCATGTGCCTGCCTTAATCCTGCAACCCCTTGTCGAGAATGCCATCAAATATGGGGTCTCGCGCACCACACGTCCGGTTGAAATCATCATCAACGCCAAAAGCGAAGGTGATGTCCTTGTGCTGTGTGTCGTTGACGATGGCGAGGTAATGGATGCCGATCATGTCGGCGGCAGCGGCATTGGCCTTGCCAATGTGCGTGACCGATTGGAGGCCCGCTATAGATCAGCAGCGCGCCTCGATACAAAACTGTTGGATGGTGGCGGATTTATCGCGATGCTCACTTTGCCTTTAAGCCATAGGATAGCGGCATGAAACGCTTGCGGGCGTTGATCGTTGATGACGAACCACTTGCCGTCGAGCGCCTTAGAACCTTAAGCGCAGACCATCCCGTTATCGACATTGTCGGCACCGCAGGTGACGGCATCGAAGCGCTCCAGATCGCAGAGCAATTGACGCCCGACCTCATCTTTCTGGATATAGGCATGCCGAAAATGGACGGCATCAACGCTGCGCGCGCCTTGGGATTAATACACAAAAAGCCAGCGATCATTCTGATCACGGCGTACGACAATTTTGCGGTCGAAGCCTTCGACTTGGACGTTGTCGACTATGTGTTGAAACCCGTATCGAGCGAACGGCTTGGCCGCGCTATAGCCCGCGCGTGCGGCACCCATGACGCCGAGGCACTACCGTCTTCAAAAACCGACGGCAGATATGCACATGAATTCTGGGTATCGCATCGCGCTGAGCTTATCCGCATTGCCGCGATGGACATTGAACGGATTGAAGCAGAGCGGGATTACATGCGGCTGCATACGGCAGGACGCAGCTATCTGCTGCACCAAACCATTTCAACGCTTGAGAAGCGTTTGGACCCGGAACAATTTCAGCGCATCCACCGCAGCCATATTGTGCGCCGGGACCTGATTATCGGGCTGCGCCATGAAGGTGGCGGCGTCTGGCACGCGATATTGGGTGAAGACCATGCGATGCGCATCGGGCGCAAATATCTGGCGGACGTTAAACGCCTTGCTGGTAAATGATAGGCTGCGGCAACAGTTAAGGCCATTTCCTCAATCTATCGAGGAAGTTTAGATTAAACCAGCAAGCGGGCTGGAGGGATCAGCATACATGCGCCGTCCCATTCTGCCCGACAGATAAGCCATGCGGCCGGACTGGACCGCAAGCTTCATCGCGGTTGCCATAGCAATGGGGTTCTTGGCCTCGGCAATGGCGGTGTTCATGAGCACACCATCGCAGCCCAACTCCATCGCCACTGCGGCATCGGATGCAGTACCAACGCCTGCATCCACCAAAACGGGAACCTTAGCGCCTTCGACAATCAAGCGGATGGTAACGCGGTTTTGAATGCCAAGCCCCGAACCAATCGGCGCGCCCAATGGCATCACCGCGACTGCACCTGCGTCCTCCAATTGCTTGGCCGCAATCGGATCATCGGCGCAATAGACCATAGGCAAGAAGCCTTCCTTAGCCAGGACCTCAGTCGCCTTTAATGTTTCGCGCATATCGGGGTATAGCGTCTTGGCCTCGCCAAGCACTTCAAGCTTTACAAGATCCCAGCCGCCAGCTTCGCGCGCCAAACGCAAGGTACGGATCGCGTCGTCCGCGGTGAAGCAACCAGCGGTATTGGGCAAATACGTATATTTTTTAGGGTCAATAAAATCCGTCAGCATCTGCGCCTTGGGGTCAGACACATTGACGCGCCGGACGGCAACCGTGATTATCTCCGCACCCGATGCCACAAGCGCAGCGGCGTTTTGTTCAAAATCCTTATATTTGCCCGTCCCCACAATCAGCCGCGAATGAAAGGTGCGTCCCGCCACGGTCCAGCTATCGTTCGGGGCGCTGTCTTGCCCGCCGCCAACAAAATGGACGATCTCTAACCTGTCGCCATCCGCCAAGGCAACGTCTTCCAGCGTCGAACGCGAGACAATTTCAAGGTTGCGCTCCACCGCCACTTTGCTCGGATCAAGGCCAATGTCGCGGACAAGATCGGCAACAGTGGCAGACTTACGAAAGCGGCGCAGATCGCCATTCAGCGTCAGGGAGATAGAATCGGTTGATAGGGAAGAGGTCATTTCATCTCGCTATTTTTGTCGAGGGGCATATAGTGCTTTCCAGACGCGGTGTGCAACCGCTGCTTTGATAATATTGGGGGACGTATTTTGGCTGACCAGCCAACAATCTTTGTTCTGAATGGACCAAATCTCAATTTGCTTGGTACACGCGAACCTGAAATTTACGGCACAGACACCCTTGATGATATCGCGGGCCGATTGGATGACCATGCGCGCGCCGCGGGTGCCTGTATCGATTTTCGGCAGTCCAACCATGAAGGTCGTTTGATTGACTGGCTGCATGAGGCGCAAGCCATTGGCGCGAAGGCCGTGTTATTGAACGCTGCTGGCTTTACCCACACGTCAGTCGCAATCTTGGACGCGATCAAGGCGATCACCGTGCCGGTATTCGAAGTG
>Ga0315908_10000973_pt1 | contig 22098 bp, 5 predicted proteins | sample LakEriMetagenome_12_FD_203520 | JGI IMG/M metagenome (GOLD analysis project Ga0315908, IMG submission 203520) | Freshwater fungal communities from buoy surface, Lake Erie, Ohio, United States - Buoy 4 MA124 | ecosystem: Environmental > Aquatic > Freshwater > Lake > Lake biofilm | place: USA...
CAATTCTAAAAATAGTAATTTTATTTAGCTTACTGGAATTAACAAAACATAATACAATATTAATTATAATGAATAATTATAACAATATAAAGTTCAAATCTTTTAAATAACTTAAAAAAATAATAAACTATGATAGCAAATCTAAAAAAATATATAATCATTTAATGAATATTATTTATTATTCAATTAGATATTTGATATATAAAATAATAAATATTTTTTAAATAAAGATTAAAAAATTAATAAATAGTAATTAAATTTTAAAATTCAGCCATTATTTTTGGATGATTTTAACATTTAGAATTATTTAAGTTGTAAAAAATTTATATTAATTAAATAGAAATTGAATTAATAAAAAAAAACTAAACATTAAGTAAAATAAATCTTATAGAATTATTAAAGAATTCAAAAAAATCTACATTTATATTGTAATAATAAAAAGACTTAAATAAAGTGAGAAAATAAATATTAGAAAAAGATTTTTAAGTTGAATTAACATTAAATTAAATTAATAAGTTAATATAAGAGGATGATTTTATCATCAACTAATTTAAGTTTTTCAACATGTAAAAGAATTTAAAATTAATATAAATTCATAAAAAATACAAAAATTTATTTAAAAGTTGAAAATATAATAATTAATCAATAAATTTGGCATTGTTCATAATTTTATGTCTTCCTTTTTAAAATACTATATACATAAACTTTGGATTTGCTATCATCATTAAAATATTAAAAAGTTTGCTTTTCTCCTGCTTTAATCATTTAATTGCAAATAATATTGGAATTAAGTTCTAAAAAATATAAAAGATTTTGAGTGAATAATCGTACCTTCACTAAATTTGATTAGCTCTATTTCATAATTAATAGTGTTAATTCTACTGATTTTATATATTCCATCTTTGACAAATAAATAGATTTGTTTATTCATCACCTAACTCTTTTTATTAATTTTCACAACTGCTCCTTGAGTAAGTGTAGGTATATTCTTCAAATTATTAATTTGAATGTTTAAACTATCATTAGTTCTTTTATCTATTTTGTTTATGTTTATTCCATTATTAAGGTCTCTTAAAATTCGATAAATTCTATTTATTGATAAAATTTCACAGCAGCTGTTGCTTATCTCAAATTCTTAAATATTTTATTTCATTTAAAACTGCTTATCAAAACATGTACTTTCATCGTTTCCTCCAATTATCATTAAATATTTCTTTTTTTTATAAGCTTTAATGTGAATAAAAATATACTTTAGAATTTATTAGAAAGAAATTTTAACTTTTTAATGAAGATAAGTGGAGTGGATCTTTAATAGATCATTTTAATTCTAGTCATGGGGTAATTAATATTTTTTTCCTAAACTCGAATTTGATATATGTAAATATCATTATAAGGTTCTTTTTTATTAAGTTAGTTTATTTCATATCCTCCAACCACAAGTAAAATAGTACTATTTCTATCGTTTTCTAGAGCAAACAACGTTGGATTTTATCAATTATCTGGTACTTTTAATTGGAATATGATTCTTTTAGACTCCTCTAAATCAACATTTATACTCTCATTTTCATTATTATTAGATAAATTTCCAATATAAACTCAAATATTACCGTCATTATCATAAATAAAAAGCCTTCCAGATATCTTACCTTAACAATGATAAGGAGATAAATTGTAATCTATTTCCAAAGGAAATTTACATTTTCTTTTAGTTAATAAATTCAGCAACGTTAGTTTTACTCTACCATCTTTTTTTTATATTATCTTTGATATAGTGTATTGATTTTCCCTATAAAATATTATATAAAAATAGAAATTTAAATTATCAAATTATCAATAATATTTTAATAATTATTTTTATTTTTACTTTATGTTTTTTTATCATTCTCCTGCCACTTTGCTTTAATTTTAGATATTAATAAGTAAATTTCTAATAAAAGGTTTTTTTCTTTCTTATTGAATTTACTCTTCATAAGTATTATACTAAAATAATAAATGTTACTATTGACCTATTGTTAATTATTTATTTTGAATAATTGTTTGGCTATTATAAAATAATTTAAATAAATTAATTTTATTGTAATCAACTATAAAATTTTATTAATTATTTTTTTATATATATTGAAGTGAAAGCACATTTGGTACGTAATCAAATTTATCTATTTCTATTTTAAATAAAAAAATAAATTATTTACAATCTTGTGTATAATCTAAACTTAGATTTCAATCAATATTATTGTTATAAATATCTTCAAGATTAATTTCCTTATTTTTTTATAAAATTAAAAGTAATTTTTTATTTTTAAATTTGTCTTAAATTTTTTCTTCTAAATTTATTTCCTTTATAAATGAAAAATTAAAAATACATTATCTTCTATTTTTTCCTTTTTATTATAATTGGTATCTACATCTATTTAATTTATATTTAAATTTTAATTTTTATTGTTAGAAAATAGTTCTATTCTTAATCTTGTATTTTCTTGATAAGTTATTGATCAATAAATTAATTAGTCAACTTTTTTACATGATGAAAAATTACTATTTTAATTGATTATTATATTTTTATAATTAATCTAATTTTTGATAATTTTAATAATTATATAAATTTACTTTTTTTAATCTCTTTATTTTTGATTTTCAATGTTTTTTAATTGAGTTGTAACAAAATTAATTTTGTTTTAATGTTTTTTTTTATTATTTTTATCCATCATATCAAAACTAAATGAGAGTTATTAGGATAAATCCATTATTTAAAAATTAATAATTAATAATTAATATTTTATTAAATTATAATATTAATGATTGAATAATAGTATTAATTAAAATGTAATAAAAATATAGAACAATCAATTTTTTATATAATAATTATTATTTTAATCTGTTAATCTTATTAATTTGATATTTTTTATATTAGTTTTCTAAAATCAAAAATAAATTTTTTTCTCTTTTTTGTTATAGTTCTTATCTTTTTTAAAGTAAATTATGTAATAAATATTTTTATTAAATTTATTTTTTTCTTAAAAAATATTGATTTTATTTTTTCAAATTACTTTGCTATTGACTTATTTATTTTTCATTAATAACTTTCTAGTTTAGATCCTTATTAAGATCTTTTGTTTGATATGAATTTTCAAAGAAATAAAACCTGTATATTTATAAGTTAAAAATATTATAATTTAATTTAATAAAATAATTAAAAGACTTACTCTCATAAAAATAGTTTTTTCAAATTTATTTTAATTAATATAAAATTTATAAATGAAAATATTAAAATTTGATAATTTTTATATTAATAAAAAATTAATATCAACCTTTAAATTCTTATTAAATCAGATATAATTTATAAATAGATATTACCCAATTATAAAAATAATTTAACTCTTTGTTTATGATTATTATTTTTTCTTAATTAAATTCCAAGCCATCTATAAATTACTATTTTAAAGTTAAAATAATCTAATTATTTATGTTATTAATATTGAATTCAAACATTCTTTTGATTAAGTGCCCTGGATATTTCAATAAATTTTATAAATTTTCAAATGAATTATCTTCATTTAGTAATAATGAAACAGATTTCATCAATTCTAATAGATTTTCAGGAACATTATCAGATTAAAATAAATCTTAAATAAATTCAATTGTTTCTTTTTAAATTTTTCCTATATTTTAGATATTATTTTATAATTCTTATAATTAATTAGAAATTTACTATTATCTTTTTTGAAGTTAATTTTATATTTCTTTCTACATTTAATTATATTTATTTAATAAAACCACATACATAATCCAATTATATAATTTATAACAAATTTCACTGCTACTTTATATTTTTTTTGGATTAAAATCATGGATACTTAAATATTCTTTTTCTATTTTTTCTAATAAATTTTAATCAACATTTTATAAATCGTAGTTTTTTAAAATATCGAAAAATTTATTATTTTTTATTTTATTCTTAATTTAATTATATTCTAAATCTTGTTCTCCTAATAAAATCATTATTGCTTTCAAAACTTAGTATACTATTGCTGGAGGATTAGAATATGATGCTATAGAATAAATATCAGTTTATTGTATTTGATTAAAAATTTTCAAATGTTAATTTATTTATTATTAATATTCTTCTTAATTAATTGAATTAATTTATTTAAACTCATGTTTTTATATAATCTGTTATTAATTATTTTCTAAAAATTAATTTTCTTTTATTTAATTTTCTTATTTTTAATTTAAATTTAATTTACTGTAGTATTCAATTATAACCTAATAATAAAAAACTAAAGAATATAAAAATTAGAATAAATCTTTTGCTGGTTTAGCTACAGCTATTATTCTCTCTAAATTAAATTAATCTTATGAAAAATAATCTTTTTTAATTAAATCTATTTTTTCTGAAGGAATTTTTATTATTTCTAAACTTGCTATTTTTTGATAAAATAAATTTGCATCTTTTAATTAAGAAAGAATATTAGCCCAATTCAATTTTTCATATCCTAATATAATCATTAGAGCCTAAAATAAATTAATGACCAGTTAATGAGGATTTTTCATAGATTTGATCTCTTAAATATCCTTTTTATTAATACATTGTAAAGATTTTTAAATTTAAACAAGTGCTAATTATACTTACTATTCTAAACACATATTTATAATAAGAAAAATATTAAAATATATTTTATATATAATATATTTTAATATCTAATAAAGTAATTATTTTTTTAGATATTTTTTTAATATCAATATATAAAAAGTTGAATAGTATAATTTAATATTCAATTTTTATTCATATGTTTTTAAATCAAATTAATTCGAAAAAAAAATTTACAAAATTTAGATTTCAAATAAATAATATATAATAAGAAAAAAATATACTAATTGATTAATTTAAATTTATAATATGTTTCAAATTTAAATAATATTTTGTTTTAAAATATTTCTTATTGTTTAAAAACATTCATTATAACAATCAATAACAGGTTATTATAAGTTATTCTAACAATCAATAGAGCAATTTTCAATGGAATGTTTATATAATTATAATTAATTTAAATTATTTTATTTATATTTGTTATAATTTTCACTTAATTTTTAGCTACATAATTAGCTTTCTTTTAAATCAAATTATTTATCTTAATAACAATATTTTATTTTCTCAATAATTTTCTTAAATTATAGATGATTTAACTTATTAAGATTAAAAATTAAATTATTATTTATATCTTTAATTAGTTAGTTTTCAGATTTCATCATTTAATTTTTTATATCTTAAATTTATTAATCCATTATTTTTATATAAATAATAATTATTTTTTTGAGTTTATAAATAATATTAATATGGAATAATTAAATTGCAAATGATATTTTATTTATATATTATTAAATTTTTAATAATTATATTTGAAAAAAATTAAAACCAATTAAAAATTATATTATTTTATTTGAAAGTTTTAATTTAGGTTTTCATTTTTTAATCAAATGAAATATATTAATTTAATTTTGTTTTTTATCAGATATAATTTAAATACCCTAATAAATATTTGTTATTTCAAAATTTTTCTAGCCTATATTTTTTATTAATTATTCTAAATTTAGATTAATTTTTTTATAGTTATTCAATTATTTTATTATAATTTTTTATATTTAAAATAAAGAAATAAAAATAATATTTTAATCTAATTTTGATTGATTATAATTATTTTGATTAAAAAATCATATTTATTTTTATAATTAATTTATTAACTAAGATAAAAAAAAATTTATTAAATTTTATCGATTTATTAATATTTTATTTATTTTATTAATCCAATGATATTTTATTTAAAACTTATTTTAAAAATATTATTAAAGTATTTAAATCAGATGATATAATTTTTTATTTGTTTCATATTTGTTTATTATTAAAATATAATTATTAAAATATAATAATAAATAAAATAAATTTTTTTGAAATGTAATTTAGCCATATATATTTAATTTTTATTAAGTTTATATTAAAAAAAACTATAATAAGACATTTTATAAATAATATTATTAATTTAAAGAAAATGTAGAAAAAAATTTAAGATCCGTTATTATTTTTAAAGATTTCAATATTATCAATAACACTTGGATCAATTTATACTTTAGGAAGAAAATATCAAAATATTTAATTATCAGTTGATATTTATGGAGAATTAAGCTATTTTAGATAACCGTTGTTCTAAGTATGGTCTCTTTTTTTTGGAATGTCATTCTGCTTCATCTATTTCAAAGTATATAAATATAAAAACATTTAATAGATTTAATAAAGAAGCTTAAAAAGCAAGTAAATAGTTTTAGCAGAAAGGAAATGTCCTGCTTATTTAATGGCGATTCCATCATTCTGTGATGTTTTTGCAACAATATTGGACTCCATAGGATTAATTTACACTCATGTAAGTGTGCATTAAATGTTGAAAGGATTTATTGTAGTTTTTACATTTTTTATCAGTATATTTTACCTTAAAAGGCAGTTTAAAAGATTGCATTATATTGGAGTTATATTAATATTTATGGGTTGCCTTTAAATAGGAAGTTCTAACATTGATTAGTATAGTTTGATATCTGCTCCTAATCCTTTGCTAGGGAACTTGTTGTGCATTTCGGGCCAATTTTTGTTGTCATTTATGTTTATTTATGAAGAGTTGATTTTGAATCGATATGATATCAGTGTAATGGAAATGGTAGGATATGAAGGTTTATGGGGAGTTCTATTGAGCAGTGTACTTTTAATGTTAACAAGTTTTTACCCACACAGCTTTATAGGCATGAATGATAATTATATGAATGCAATTACCCAAATGAAAAACAATCATCACCTGCTTATTGGAGCAGTCATTACCCTTTCTACCATAGGTCCATTTAACTATTATGGAAGCAAGTTGATCTAAATTTCATCTGCTGTTCATAGATGTAACATCTGTAGTTTAAGGATGATATCAGTATGGATTATATCTATCTTCATAGGTTGGGAATAGTTTAGATTTATTCAATTATGGGGTTATATTATTTTGTTCTTTGGCACATTGGTCTACAACGAAGCTTTTAATATTGAACCTACTTTAATTAGAATTGAAAGATATTTATGTTCTTTTATTTTCTCAGCTAAATATATCAATCCAAATGATCAACATAAAGAATTTACTAATAATCAGTTAATTGAAGAAGATGACAAAAATAATACCTTAAAAGACAATATCAAATATAAAGAAGACTCTAATTAAATTATTAAGAATACAAAAGAACATTCAGAATGATTTAATTTATTTTTATATATTTAATGATTATAAATAAAAATTTAGCATGAATTTTTAATGATATATAAATAAAAAGTTTATTATACGATATGAATGTAAAAATTATAAAAATACAAATAAGTTAAATAGATTTAAATCATGTTTTCTTACTGAAGAGTTCTTCTTCTTTTAAAAAATGTACAAAGATCTAGGGTCTTTGAATATTGGGTTCAAATCCATTTATACCTTGATGCCAGTCATAACCTAAAGCATAAGATAAAAACTAGCCATCAGGACTAACAGCACATCTAGTGATAGGGACATTGAAATTAAACTAAACTGCTTTGTTTTTATTAACATAGTCCCAAACATTTATAACTCCATCACTTCCTACGGTGATACAATTGGGTTTATTACGAATGTTGGCTATGATTTAGTTAATGGGGACGAGAATCTGAGAATTAGGATAAGGATTGTCATACTTCTAACTCTTGAAGCAAATGATTGAATCACCATTCTTGATATTGGAGACATTGTCTCGAATGAGTTTAGAGAGATTGGCTCTTCCATCATATGTGCCCACACAGTAACCAGAAAGATCTTAGAAGATTGCCACACAGGAAATATTGCTGCTCAGTAGACTCTCTATATAATACTGATTGTTGATCATCCTATTAGGAATATTCTCCATCTTTGTCATTTCCAAGATCAATACTTTATTTGCACTCAATCCTGCAACTAACAAAGGGTATTTAATATCCATCGCATGTACTTTCTGTTCCAGGCTAAAAATTATTCCTTATTATTATTATTATTATTATTATCCTTATTATATTTATTATTGATAAGGGTAGAATACAATTTTGCAGTCGTAATCTGAAACTACTACCATCTGAATTTAAAGTACCCAGTGAATGCTGCTTATTCCTTACGCATGTTGTCCTATCATGCTTATCTAATTACTCATCAAGTCAAAACACATAACTCTTCCATCTCCCAACCCTAAGAATATTTTGCTACCATCATCTTTGAATGCAAAACACAATATAGCGCTCTAATCTCCAAATTAGTAAATGTATTTTTATACTATTTAACTTGATTAAGGAATTAATTCGTAAACTCATAAATCTCCATCCCAACTACTAACTCCAAATATATTATTGTTAAACCATTAAATACAACTGATTGAATCTTTTGGTGTTAAATTTATATCTACCTTCAAGTCTTAGATACTTTACTACACTTATTATTATTACTATTATTATTACTATTATTAAGGAAAACTAAACATTTTTTACTTTAATATTTAATATTATTCTTATTATTATTATTCTTATATATTCTATTTATTTAATTATCTTCTTTTATTATTTTTTATTTTAAATGTTTCTATTCTACAATATAATCATAAATCAAATAGATAAAATTATAAAAAAATAATTATTAATATATTATTTAAAAGTTAAAAACATATTGATTATGAATAAAAAAATATTTTTCTATAATATATATGTCTTAATAATTTAAAATAAAAATGAATATGATTAATTATAAAATATCAATATAATATATTATATTTAAATAAGGATATTCTTTTATATATCTAAAATTACATATATGAATTGACAATGATATAAATAAAATTATAATAAATAGAATAGAATAGAAAAATGAACGAGTTTAATTAACTTTTGTTTATAGAAACAGGTTTAAATATAAACTGGGAAGATAAAGATTATTTTCAGATAGAAAGATTTAAACGATATAGTGATGTTTTGTATAATTTATCGATAGAAAATGAATTATAAACATTACCTCTTATGAAGGAAGTTCTAGAAATAGTGAGACTAATAAATAATAAAAAGATAATACTAAAAGATACAACGAGCCAAGAATTTTAAGAGTATTTTGACAAAGAATATATTTTTAACGTGGCTAAATATTTGATAATAAACAGGACATTTAAAAACTAGATTTTGTTAGATTTTAGTAATGCGATATTAATTCAATGCATGCAATACTTCATCAATAACATAGATAAATAGAACTTGAAACTGGTAGAGATGCTGAAGTATCTGTTGGATCCTTAAAGAGCCTACTTCAAAATAAATGACTAGGATTTGACTAACTCTTACTTACCTACTCTGGTCAATCATTAAGATTTAATTAACAACCATTAAGAATTTATTAGTGGTCTTTAAAAGGGAGATATGGTGGATTCTATAAAAGTGGATTACAATTACAAGAAATGCATTTGGGCAAGGGCTACGGTGGTTAAGATTAAACAGAACATGATTAATGTACAATTCGAAAACTAAACTGAAAAATGGATTGACTCTAAACAGATATTGGAAATATAGCCTTATAAATCTTAGGTAAGTGATGAAGAATATAATTGGAGAATGAATTTGGAGGAAGGCATGGAAATTGATGAGTTAGACACTGAGAACCTATGGTATAACAGCACAGTAATTGGAGTGAGAAATTTGCATGGAATGGAAGGTAAGGAAGTCTTTGTAGGTTTAAGAGTTTATAGGGAGAATGGAGATAAGGTTGATACCAACTCAAATCTCAAGTTCTTTGGTTGGAGTTCAAAGTATGATGAATGGTTATCAGTCTTCTCCCCCAGAATTTAAAGACTAAACACTATGGCTAAAACACAAGAGGCCCTTATTTATTAAATGCAAACTAATGAGGAAATCATTGACGATTCTAATGATCTTCTCATTTCCTCTTCTTTTCACTAAAATAACTCTAACATTTATGTTGTCAGTAGAAGTCAATTCATGTAGTAGAAAAGTCTTTTTTTACTTTATTTAGCAGACATGTTTGGATAGTAACAAGGTTATTAAATTATCTTGAATTAAATCAGGGATAAAAAGACTCCTTTAGAAATATTAGCCTTATATATTCAGATTTTATCAAGTATCAGTGTCATGTTTTTCAAACCATTTGCTGATAAATATATAAAAGAAGTCAATATTGCAGTATATGACTTTGTGTTTAAAAACAATACTGAAAATAATATTAGATAACTCAATAAAGACAAGTTAGATAATATATATACAGCTCTTGGAGATATGTTGAAAAGAATACATCCAGTCGGCATCAAAAACAATTTAATTGAGGAATATTAGCTACAATTAAGTTTGTTGTGTTTTAAATCTGAAATATTAGAAAAATAATTGCAGGGATTGAAACAAATATGCGAAATATTGAAAAATGCAAGACAATAAGTCCATAATAACAGTAACAATAAAAAGTTAAATACTCTGAAATAACAATAATGGATAACAGATAATAAAATTTTTGATTTGTTATTTAATGTTAATTAGCATGATTTACTTGTAAAGAAGGCAGGAGATTTGATTAAATTTATGGTTTAGGAAGGGATTCTTAATGAAAATCATTTAGAAAAAATATGGCAATGCACTTAGAAAGGATCAACAGAATTGAAATTAACTGTGTTTAAGCTATTAAATGAAATAAGTGTGTTTTTAAAGAGTGATTAACAGTTTTTCTTTTTAGATAAAATAAAAAACTGTACAGTAAGTTAATTGACTGTAAATGAAATTGAACTGATTCATGAATTGACTCCTTTTTATTAATAAAATTAAGAATATTGTCAGAAGGCATCTGAAATTCTTTTCGAATTATTAGGATAATCTCCAAAGAAGGAATTAGTAACAGTGATAATTAACAGAATAGGGGACTTGCTAAAGAATTGGGATATGAAGAGTTTGAGATAAGATTATCTAATTAAATGCCTGAATAAAATGGAGAAGAATGAAAATGTACTGATAAGTTTGAAGCTAATGATTAGATTGCTAGACATTTATCCAACAATGATCAGTAGTTTAGAGGATTAGTCTCGAAGTTCAATCCTGTAGAATTTAAATAGTAACTATAACCTTTTCTAATCAGTTCTTACTCAGTTTAACTCTTTCAAACAGTCTCTTCAATCTTTCTAACATTCAATAAAGTCTATTGATTCTCATCTTTCCACTCTTGAAGATGAAACCTATCTAAGTCATATTAAGACCAGATTTACTTTCTTTGAATATATAGTCTTCAATCAATCAAGTTTTAATTAGATTCTTGGTCTTAATTAGTTGTAACAGTTGTGGGAACTCAGTTATAATAATAGTTTTATCTAAGAGGAAAAACAGTCGCTTTATACTTTGTTCAATAAATTGATGCAGTATAGTAATAATAATAACTAAGAATAGTTAATTGATTTCTTTTAGAACTATATGTGTAAGGACTATGATTATGACTACTAAGGATTTCAAATTTTAAAGTAGGTATTCTGTTTAGTCAATCAACAACAGTATAAATTATAAAAGATAAACAACAGCACTCAAAATGGATTCTAATATAAAAGCAAAGTGCTTCCAAGTTAAATGATCTAGATGGAATTTATTTGGAAACTTTGTCTTTAAACCAAAGATCAACAAGTCAGTCAGGAAGTCACAATGTTCATCACTCATTTGTATCTTAACTAAATAGACTCAGACTCTAAGGCCAATTTCATCAATGAGTTTCTAAACTTAGCCTTTGATAAAATCAAATCTAATCCTGATTCAAATAATCATCAACTAAACACCAATATCATCCAATTGATAAGTGAGTTTTTAGATGAAAGCGAAGTTAATGGAATTGGAAATTTAAAGCCTCACTGTTCTCTGAATAAAGGACAACTCATCTAAATTATGGTTATTAACAATGCTAATTAAGGATTAGATATGCAATCCAAAATAAAAGTGAAAATTTACAGTAACCAAAATTTATATGAACTGAAACAGAAAATAGCATTGTAATTACAATTAACTATTGATCAATTAGAACTGATGAGATAATCAGATAGTAGAATGTTAAGTGATAAGTATAATGGTAGAAGTATAAATGAATTAAAAATAAAGAACCAAGAATAAGTGATAGCAAGTAAGAGAATGACATAAGAAATAGATAAAGTGGACTTAATAGTAGATGGTTAGATGTGTAGTAAGTTGAAGTAAGTAGTAGATAATTGGTTTGGAATGTATAATACAAATGGGAAGATGTCTATGGATCAATGTGCAGCATTCATCAATAGCTGCACAGGAGACAACTGTAAAGGAAGTGAGACAAGATTGAAATTGTTATATGATGAATGGGATAAAGATTAAGACGGGTATTTGACATTATCTGACTTTCATGATTTCTATTTGAAGAGCAGTCTTGAAAAACCATCAGTGGTTTGGGCGAACTTGTAGGCTTATCATTATCGTAATGATCTAAGATTACCTTCAGAAGTGTAACAAGAGTCTATAAATCCTGAATAATTGCCTCGATGGGTGATAAGCAACAATCCTGAGTTCACTGGTGTTTTGTTTCGATTACTGGATATAGCTGAAATGAGTGGATAGGTATGGTCATTGATTAGTAGGTTACCAACCTCACCTTATATGATCACTCATGGATTGTCCAATTAGTCTTCTTCCATTATGACTTAGGATTAATCTCCATCCACCCTCCTTCAACTTGACAATAAGTATAAATTGATGTATCATCTTTACTCCATCGACTATAACACTATCTTCCTCAATCCTCATAACTTCATTCAACTTATCAATCTTCTCTCTAAAAATGACTCTAAGGATAATCAGATTTATACTCTCATCCTTGATATTCTCACCAACGCTCTACTTTATGTCTTAGACAACAAGAATCTTAAGGTCTTATAAATGAGTTCTTAAATCTAAATCGATGTCCCTCTCACAAACATTGATACTATTCTTATTCCTCCTAATATCTATCAAAATTAACTATACTAATTTAATCAACTTAATCCTAATCAAAAACTCAGAAAAGACTCATCTAATTCTGATAGTTTCAACAATAAAGATTAAAATATCAATTATTATAGTAATAAAAAAAGTAGTGTTTCGTCCAAAGATTCTTTTTAATATAATGAAAAAAATAATTCTTAGGATTTTAGTTAGTAAAACAAAATTATTATTGAAGATATAAGTGGAATCAATCATTCTGATGATATTTCTAATTAAAATGCTTAGCCAATTCCAAGAGAACCAAATAATAATTTAAATAAGAATTAAATAGAAGAAAAATAGTAAAAAACAGTAAGAAAGATATCCTAGAGTCACATCTAAAGAAAAGAATTGGATGTGAATTTAGTGAATGATATATTGTAGAATCTTAATTTAAAAGAGTATTAATAACTATTATTAGAAAAATTAGAGTAAATAATAGTGAAGTCTTTTGACTAAGAATTAGAAATAGAAGAAAGAATAATAGTACAAGTAATAATGACATAATTGGTGGGGTTGAGTGTTTATGATGAAGAACTATTGAAGGAGCAAGGGAATTACATAAAAATAGTAGTTAAAGGACTGTTTACAAAGGAAAACATAAGGAAATATATTTAAAACTACATCTACATAATTTAATTATATTAGTATTATAACTTCCAAAACAAAAATGAGTTATCCAAAGTGATATAACTGCTTTTTGAACTTTTCCCATAAGAAAGTCAGCATGTGAATGAATATTTTGACTTATTATGCAAACTAATAGAGTAAAATGCTTAAGACTAATAATTAGAAATGCAAATAAACTTCATAGTTTAAAAGCTAATAAAGCATCAGTCAAACGATTGTAAATAGAAGCAGGACAAAATATTAGTAGGAGAACTAAGATTATTAGAAAAGTTAGTGAATTAAAATATTTCTAAAGATTTTAAGAGTAATGATAGAAGTTAGGAATTAGTGGAATAGATATTCAGCAAATGTCTATTTAATCTGGAATAACCTGTTAAGTGTAAATCAAAGGAAGCTAGAGAGAGTGGCTACCGACTTTTGTAAGTATTAGCTCAGAAAAATGAAGAGAACATTTAATATTTGTTAAAAGAGTTAAAACTATTAATTGAGAATGTGCCTATGATTTAGGGATATAATTATAGAGGGGGATAGTCTCAAAGCAGGTCATAATACAACTATAGTGGGATTCGGAACTTAGGTTGTATTTGTTATATGATTGCCATGTTGCAATAGTTCTACATGACCAAAGCATTTCGCTACTCTTTACTCATGGCTGATGACTTTAATCCTCCTAATATTACTAATGTCACCAATAAGGATCACTCCATCAGACAAGTAGATGACAATTGTTTACATCAATTGTAAAAGATGTTTTCTTTCCTAGAAATCACTGACAGGATTGATTACAATCCTATTGATTTCTGTCAGAGTTTTAAGGACTTTAGTGGACAACCTGTCAATGTTGGAATATAATAAGATGCTCAGGAATTTCTTAACATGATATTCGATAAACTTGAAAAAGCCTTAGAAAAAACAGCATACAAAAAAATACTCGATGGAATCTATGGAGGAAAGACTTACACAATCATTTAATGCAAATCATGCAATAAAAAGACTCTTAGAGAAGAAGACTTTTACAATATTTCTTTAGCTGTTAAAAATAAAAATAATCTCATAGAATCATTTGAGAAATATATTGAAGGAGAAGAAATCAGTGATTATAATTGTGAAGGATGCAAAAAAAAGAGTGATATTATCAAAAGAAGTTGTTTGAGTTAGTTACCTAACTTCTTGATATGTCATTTGCAAAGAATAGTCTTTGATATGGATTCCATGTAAAATGAAAAGATCAACACTAAATTAGAATTCCCTCATGAGTTGAGTTTATATCCCTTCACTTATAAAGGACTGGAAGAAAAGGATTAAGAATATTAAGAATAAGATTTTATGTACAAATTAAAAGGAGTTGTAGTTCACATAGGTATATTTTTAACTGATATATTCATTAAATAAAATATTAAATATACAAATAGAATATAATATTATTTATATACATAGAATATAATATTGAATAGATATATAATATTTATAATAATGATTTAAATATAATATTATAGGTTAGGCTGAATTCGGACACTACTATAGTTACATCGAGAGTGAAGGACAATAATGGTTAGAGTTCAATGACAGTAATATAGTTTAGTTTGACAAGTCTAAGTTAGATTAGGAGTGTTTTGGAGGAGTGAACTCTAATTAGTAAAAGAACGATTGGGGTGGATGGATGAAGTAAGGATATGAAAATAACAAAAATGCTTATATCTTAGTCTATGAAAAACTCACCAAAAAGCCACTCACTCTGCTCAGAACAGATAATGAAGCTGAAATGCAAAAAATATAACAAGTTCTCAATATCAATATCGACTCTGAATCTGTCCAAATAGGTCTTGACAATTTCTAATAGTACATCCCTTCAAAGTTACACGAAGAAGTTTATAAAGATAATCAATAATTCATGTTGGAAGAACACCTCTACTCTGAAAAATTCTTTAAATTTGTAGATAGCATCATTAAGTAATATAAGTTCCCTGAATTGACTGACGAAATTAGAATAAAACAATTTAATGAGCAGGTTTTGGAAGAGAATCAAAAGTAAACTTTAATTTTGATAATAGACACACTTGAAAACCTGATTTATAAAATTCTATCTAGAACTCATGATAATGATATGATAGTGGATTACAGCAGAAGACTATAACATTTAATGTATTTTGTTCCGGAATATAGTCTGAATATATTCAAAAGACTGTCAAACAACCCTACGACTTTCGAATTATTATTGTAATGTCCAGACAAGTAAGTAAGAACACAAATTTGCCAAATTTTAGTTCACACAATTAATATCTTAATCGCTTATTATCAATTAGATTTAAATGTTTAAGGATAATAGGATGAAAAGCAAAATGGATTAATAATGTTTTTGGACAATCTTTTGGACTACATGCCAATCTAATTGAGTAAGAGTTGGACAAAGATGGGTTAGTATTTTGAGTTCTGGAGAGATTTCAGTTTTAGTGGAGAAGTGTAAGTGAATTACTTGATGGAGAGAAGATTTATTTAAAGAGGAATCGATTTCTTTTTGGAGAAATACAGTCCTATTTATGAGAGAGAGACTATGTCTAAGAGGACTTAGATGGGAAACAGATATTAATAACCTCAATTCTAAGCTCTGATTAAAACAATCGCAAATTTAGTTGTAAGGTGTTAATATAGCAATGTGGAGCAAAAGGTTAATTAGGAAACATTAATGAAGAATGTGAAATATTACACTTTTGAGCCAATTGACATTAAGTGTCTATTTACATTGGAGTTCTACGAGAAGAGTCTAAGGGAAAACCAAGATGTTTAGAGTCTTTGTTAAATTATTCAGCACTTAGGCTATGAAAATGAGAAATTGTGTTTTGTAGTGAGTTATGCTCTGTTAAAGGGAATTTAATAGGCTTCTACTGAGGATTCAAAGTAGTACTTATTAGGGTTCAGTCAATTATTAGAAATAGAAGATAGTCTTATTTTTAAGAAGTGTGAGTGGTTATTAGGATTCCCTCAATTCCGAGCTCGCGACAACTACGGGTGTTATAACATGACAAACTTGGATGACTTTGTCTATACTTATCAGTCAACTCTTAATCTGGAGAACACTGAGAGTCTGTTGGATATCATGTTATATAATAAAAAGAGGGTCGAATTCCAATCAATCTTGATCATTAATATTCTGATCAAGTTGGCTCTTAAGAACAACAATATTTACTAGTATCTATTGTATTTATAGCCACCCTCATATTTAAACAGCATCTTCCATGATTGGATGATAGACTTTGTCAACAATTATATCTAAGAATAACAAAAGTACTTCATTAATGATCAGAACAAACTACAGACTGCTCAGGACACTTTAATCTTATTGAAAGAATACTCGAAGAAGATTCACCACTCAATCAAACAGTAAACACAATACTTTTAGAATCTAACCGCTGACTCTGTTGATAAGGACAATGTGGATTATGTGCATCATATGAAAATGAGGGAATATATGCTGTGTAAAGACAAGAGTGCAGAAGTTGTCGAGTGTCTTATTCCTAGTTTCATTATTGGCAAGTGTATTGAGGATAAAGTTGTCAAAGAGGAATACTTTGAAAATAACACCCTTACACTCAACTATAATGATATTCATAGTTTTCTTGTTAAAAGCAGACCTACTCTTAAAACAAATCTCGCTTTTAAAGAGTCTGTCGTAAAGGATCATTATATTTTCAACTCTTGTGTTAGAAACTCAGAAGTCGAAAGTTTATTTTTCAAGCCTAAATACTTCATGAACAATAACAATATTATTGCTTCTAATATGTCTAGTCAAAATAATCAGCTTAATGATAACGCTATCGACAATGAGTTAAACTTAGAGAAGAAATAATTTGAATTTGATAGGAATAAGACTGAGTTTAAATAATCGACTGATGAAGGCGATACAAATATGGATTATATTGTCTAATAATATATTAAGAAATATGTTTTTAGTAATAATAGTTAGCAATACATTATAATACAGCTTAGTGTGAAACCATAAGAAGGATTTACTAAATTTTATAATACTAAATAACTCTTCAGTAAAATGACATTCTTAGTTGGTCCTAATTCTAAAGGAGTTATTTTCAACATGCATAAAATGTTCCCTACTTTACCTTGGGACTAAATCTAAACAAATTTCGATTATGTTGTTTTAGGCAAAGACAAACCTAATGAATTCAAAGCCTATTTATGCTTGATGGTAATTATACTATAAATTTATTTTATTAATAAAGGGTTAGGACTAGTCTAATTATGAATCCAGTGTTTCAAGTGAATATAAAAGTGAATAAAAGGCTAACTATGATGCTGAAAATGTTGGCTACAAAATCGATCAACAAGATGCTTTCAGTTATGTTGTAGAAAATGGATCTGACTAAAATGACCATTAAGAAGATTATGCTCTCTATCAAGGATTCATGAATTGATTTTATTTGTTATTAATAATAATATTTATATTCTTATTTCTAATTATATTACATAATTATTAAATAATTTAATTTATTTATTTTTAGCAAAATATTAAAAAAATCATTATATTGTGTTACTTTTTATATATATTTTCTTTATTTAATTATTATCTATTTTTAAAGAAACTGTTTAAAATTACCATTCAATTTATATTTTTTTTTAATCAATATCAATTAATAAATCTATGTTTTTTAAATCAGTAGATTATATTAATTTCAAATTAAATTTTTCTTTTGTTATATTAAAAATATTTACAAAATAACGATTCTTAAGTTACATGGTAAATTCAAAAGATTTTTGTTGATATTTAGAATGTTGCTAGATGCTAACCGTTCTATTAAAATTTAACATTATCAATAAATGAATCAAATTAAAGACTAATTATTTTTTTGTTCTATTTTAAATCAAATACTATTAATTAATTTAAATTATCACTTAAACAAATAATTTTTCCTACCTTTTTATCAGAATAACTGTCAATATTTTAATATTTATTTTATAACTTTTATAAAATATATTAAATTTATTCAAATAATTCTGTTTTTATATATTGAATGTTAAAACATTTTTTTATAATTAATATTATTTGAAAAATATTATTTTTTTTTATTATTGGACTATCATATATTATAAAATTTTAAATTATCTATAATACGCTTCATCTTAAATTAAATTATATATCATCAGAATTTAAGATATTTAATGTATAATAAAAAAATTCTTCTTAAAGAAATATTCCAAATAAATTTATTATTTAGTTTATAGATTCTCTAGATTGTTATTAAATTATGAATAATTTTTATTGTTATTTAGATGATTCAGATAAATTTATTTAATTATGATAATCTTAAACTAATTATTAATTTTCTTAAGATTATATTTAAAAAAATATCTAAAAAATATTATCCAAAAGTTATTAATAATCTTTTAATTGATAAATTATGAATTAAAACATTATTTATAATTAAATTATTAATTTAAATGTTAAATTTAAATTAAGAAGATAATTTTAAACATTTAATGCCGCAATTAATTTTTTAAAAACAAAGTTTAACTAATCAATATTTAATAAATCTTTTTTAGATTAAATTATCTTACATATAATAGTTAATATAAAAAAATTTGATTAATCTAAATTATTTTATTGCTATTAATTTTAATTTTATTTAAGGTTCATTAATAATTCTTCTATACTTATCTATGTTACGTTTTTTCCTAATATATTATAGAATTATTAGAATTTATTTATATTAATTTTAACTATCTGATTTAAAGATTAATATAATTTATAATTTTCTTCTTCATAATGATTATTTTCTAAATTTTGAAAAACTATGCTTTCTATAATAAACTTACCGAAAAAAAATTCGGATAAAATTTATTCTCCTAAACTCTTTTTTATATATCTATAATCATTTTTATTTATTTTTAAATACTAATTAATATTAATTAATTAATAATTATTTTTGTTTTAGTTTAAAATATATCTTAAATTATAGTTAATAATTTAATTGTAATTATTATTAGTCTCAATATTAAATTATTTTATATAATCATCAAAATTATCAAATATAAATTATTATTAAAATCTTTATTAATGTTCTAAAAAAGAATCCATTATATTATTTTAATTTTAAATAAATGATCAATCAGAAACTTAAATAAAATTTGAATTATTATCAAATATCAAATATTTATTTTCAACATTAATTATAAAATAACCTAATTGTTTTTATTAAAAAATATTTTTAATTAATTAATTTGTTTATAATTAAAATAAATTGAAATTCGGATTTTAATTATTTAATTAATAATAAATTACTTTATTATTTTTAAGTTATATAAAAAAGGTATCTTTTTGAATTTATATTTATGTTATTTTAGAATTAATTTAAAAAATCTATTTATCTAATATCATTAAATCTTAGTTTTAGCTCATTGTATCAATTTATTCAAGATTTAAAATAATTAATTTATTTATTTACTAAATTATAATATAATTGCATTATGTCAAAATATAAATTTAAACAATATTTTTTTCTTCATTTTTAATAAAGTATTAATTATCTTTTTAAATGGATTATATTTTTACAACTAATAATTACTATAAATCAATTGATACGTAATAAAGTAATTTTTTTATTTTTAATATATATCTGTTTTATTTATTTTAATCTTACATCTATCTAATAAATTTAAGATAATTTACGTTTAATTCTTAGCTTTATTATATTATTTAATAAATATTACTTGAAATTATTTTCTTGTATTAAAATTAATTTAAAAGTAAACAATTATTTTTAATTTTAAATAGTTTATTTTAATTTTTACTAATTTTTATTTCAATTATCTTTAATTTACTATATATAAAAATTTTATTATTTGAATAATCAAAATATATCAATTTTTTATTTATTTTTTATTATTAGCTATCAACTAAAATATTATAATGTTTTTCATTTTATTTCTAAAAAAATTATTTCAATAATATTTACTTTTATACATATATTTGAATTTTGAAAATCAATTTAATTATTTTCAAAAAAATTATTTTCACTTTCATTAATTAAAATCTAAATATCTGTTTAATCAATAAACTAATAATTTCCATTTTTCTCAATTAGTATAATATTATTTTATTTATCAATAATAACATCAATAAATTTTAAATTTATATATTTGAATTCCAATATAATTTTATTAGAATTTTATTAAATCATTAATATGTTTTTGTTAATTAATATAATTATAAATTAGTTTTTAAATAATATTTTCTAAATACTTTAAATTTTTTCTCATATATTAAATAATTTTAAATTAATTAATTCATGTTGATATTTAAATATTATTATCTATTTATCATAATTTATTTAGTCAATTAAATAATTATTATATGAATTAAAATTTTATGAAAAATATATACTTATATCTATTATAAATAATTATAGTTAGATATTAATAATTAAAAGCTTTTGATTTTTATAGTCTATATTAAATTTAAAACTAAAATTTTTATATTCTTATATTTATTTAACTATTTAATTTTTCCAAAGATCAATAAAAATTAAAGTATTTTCAGAACTTTAGCAAATTAGATATCTTGTTTGATTATTAATTTCAATCGGCACTATACAAATTATTTTTACTTAATTACAAAAAAATTTTTAACTTTTATTAATTAAATGACCTGTGTTCAAATCATAGATTCTAATTATATTATCATTTCTAATAATTAATAAAACTTTGATAGTTATTAATTATCCGTAATTGATAAAGCAATTTTATAATTATTGATATTCTTATTATTGAAAATTCTGAAAATCTTCTTCATTAATCAAATTAAAAATTGAATAATTTATTTCATATTTTGAATTTTTTAAATTCCAAAATATTAAATTATAATTCACATCAATTGTTATTAAACTGTTTTAATTGACTATTATTTATTAAATTTATTCTAAATGATTTCTAGTCAATTCAATATTATTTATTAAAAACATATTTATAAAGCTATAAATTTCTTTATTATTAATATAAAAATATTTCAAATTAAATCGATTTTTTATCTAAATATTATATTTATATGGGTAATTATTGTTAAAAAAATAATTAAAAGTTATAAAAGTAATTTAAAAATTAACAGACCTATTCTTAATCAAAATAAATAAAAAAAAATACAAATTTATAAAATAATTAAAATATTATTGATGTTGAGATAATTAAAAAAAAATGAAATGATCATAATAAAATTTAACAAAACTAATAAATTATTAAAAAAATTTCTGAATAATAAATTGAAGCTGATTTGTATGAAAAAGAAATGTATTTAATAATTATAAAAATATTTTATTAGCAAATTAAACTAATTTTTTGAAAAATAAGAAACTTTGATAAGTTTTTGTGATAAAATAATGTCTGATTAATTTAACAAATATTTT
>Ga0315908_10000974_pt1 | contig 22098 bp, 14 predicted proteins | sample LakEriMetagenome_12_FD_203520 | JGI IMG/M metagenome (GOLD analysis project Ga0315908, IMG submission 203520) | Freshwater fungal communities from buoy surface, Lake Erie, Ohio, United States - Buoy 4 MA124 | ecosystem: Environmental > Aquatic > Freshwater > Lake > Lake biofilm | place: USA...
CGGTTCTGGTAAATGGTACCCAACTTCCCCCGAAGAGAAGGAACGTATTCTAGCCATGCAGCAGGCTGCCATCGAACTGGTGATTCCGATCGAGGCTTTCCGCCAGTTGATGAACGGCAACATAATCGCGGCATCAGGCGATCTCATATTGGGCAGGCTCAAGTTTCTCAAGCTCGCAACGAAACTCGGGACTCGTCGGATTGCGGATTCAGGAGGCAAGTGCTGCGTCGCAGTCGAGGCTCAGATAGTCAAGATGCCACTCAAAAAGGGCCGGATCTCTCCACTCGCTGGGTGCGCGCCCGCTAATAGTGGAGGACGGCTGGTTCACATGTCTGGAGCGTCCGATGACATTCTTGCATCGGGAAAACTCGGGCTTCCGAGCAACAACTACGCTGGACCGGCTGCAAATTCTGGTCGCAGCGGATGGGGCCTGACGGGACGCACGGGACTATCGCCGAGCGGAACCTACGGAGCCGTGCCGATTCCCGTAGCGGGAGAAGCTGCCTTCTCGAAGGTAACTCCAGTAGGTATCTTTACTTTGTGGCAGCGAGCAAGTGGCCAACAGTACACGGCCCGCGGAATCATGGATCTGAGCACCGGTGCCTTTACCAGGAAAGGAGTGAATTGGAACCAAGCCGCAATCTATGGAGGCGACGCAGCGGTCACTGTAGGAGTGATAGGAGCTGGTGGTTACCTCTGGAATGAAATTCATAAATGATTCATCCCGTTCAATGTGTAATGGCAGGAAGTGGATGCTGTCTCGTCCTCGGTGCGATTCTATTCCTCACCGGCCATGTAACCGAGCGACCATCATTCAAAGCGACTGGATGCTGGTTCGGAATCGCCGCTTTTTTAATCGCAGCTTTGCCGCTGTTGACGTTGGCGGTTGTTGCGTTGATTGAAAAATTTCGCCGCAAGTGACCCGATTCGCAGCGCCCGAGATCAGCTCCCTACGTGGCTGAGCTTGGAGGCATGGCAGGGAGAAGCTGACGAAGCCTAGTGGCCCTATGCCACACCATGGCGCTGGAACCAAAGCCCGCCGCTCCGGCAGGTCACTGTCAGCGTGCCGGAGAGGTCCACCGCTCGCCTCACAAAGTCAGACTCCTTCGTCGCGCCTAGCCTTTCGAGAAAATGACTCGCCGCGCTCCCGGTCCGGGTTTTTCAACAGGCTCGCGGAGGGCGACCTGATCGGCGCTCTTTACGATGGCGATGCACCGCCACCTTCCGCGTGACAACCACACACGCCGTCTGCATGCTTCTGCCATGCGCTGGGTGCTGATGCTGTTCGTGATCCTTGCTGCCGTGATGGGTGGTGAGGCGCGGGCGGGTGTGGTGATGGGGCGGGCGGTGGTGAGCGAGAGGGTCGGGAATGAATCGGCGGCGGTGGAGAGGGCCGTGGAGAATTTGTCCGGAGCTTCACGGGCGGTGGTTCAGGAAGCCCGGAAGGCTGTGGGTTTGGCGGACGCTGATCCGTTGGCATGCTGGTTTCCGGGTGGGTTGGCTGTGGCGAGGAGTGATTGCAGTGACAGGCAGGCAGTATTCGCGGGCGGAACGAGTGCGGCGGAATGCACGGTCACGGCGGCGGCGGGATCGGCGTGGACGGTTCCGTCAGCGCCCACGGTGCAGCACGTGCGCGGGCCTGACCTCGGCGGGGGCACGAAGGGCCTGCTTTATTCGCTTCGTAACGGGCTGCCGAGGTTCAATCGCTACAATGGCCGTGGAGACGTGGTGGCGCAGTCGGACATCGACGGCACGACGGCATGGGCGGCTTCGTACGAGGCGGATGGTCGCCGCACCGCGGAGGCGGGAACGAATGTCGAGAGGCATCGCGCCAATTGCCTTCCCAAGGCTGCGCGGAGTGCAGCCTCCGGCCTGGAGTTTCAAGCCGCCTTCGCGGCTGGGCGTTCAAAAGAAGAAGACCCGACGGGCCTGCTCAATGAAGGGTTCCGCTACCGGGACATGGAGACGGGGACATTCATCAGCCGGGATCCGCTTGGTCTGGTCGACGGGCCGAATGTGTACTGCTATGTGCGGCAGAATCCGTGGACGATGTGGGATCCGGAGGGGCTGACTGGTTGGGCGATTCCTCCGCAATACGCCGAGAGCGCAGAGTATCGTGAAGGATTCCGAAAAGGCATGGCAGGGGGTGCGAAATTGGGGCTGGCTCTAACCGCGGGGGCTGTCCCCACAGTTGTGGCTGCGCCTGCTATCGCTGCAGGTGCTACCGCAGCAGGGGTCATGCAGGCTCGTCCAGTAAAATTATTCGTAATCCCGTACTGAAGCAAAAAAAGACAGCAAAACAATTTGACTTGGAATTAGCGGATGATAGTTCTGCAATGTCTCTAACGCCTGCAGAGTAGTCTGTCCCCGGGAGATTGGTCTTTCCTTCAGCATTCTTCATCAAATCGCCATGTCCGGGTCTTCTTCCTCGAGTTCCTTTCCTGATGGAATCACCCCGATCTGCTGCTGCTGCTGCGATTGCTACGAAGGGCAAGCCGGGCACTACGCACTGCTGAATGGGTGCGACCGCCTCTCCAGCGGAACCATCAGCCCGTCCGTTGACGCGATCGGCGGGCAGGGGCTCGGAGTTCCTTTTGATACCAGAGCTTCCTACGGCAATGTGCCAACCGGCACGGTGGACACTGGAACCACCGGCCCCAGCATGGGAACCGGTTGGCAGTCGCACGATCTCGCGGGATTGACGTTTCCTGCTTCGGGAGACGAGATCTATTTCCGCGAAGGGCCGAATCAGATGGAGGTCTTCGTACCGGGAAGCGCACCCAATACGTGGCGGGGTGCCTACTACGTTCGCAGCACGATTGTGAAGTCAGGCTCTGTCTACACGATGACCCTGAAGGACGGATCGAGGAAAACTTTCGCACTCGACGGCCGCATAACCGGAATCATCGGCGCCGGCGGCCAGACCCTGACGGTGGCGTATTCCGGGTCCGGTGCGACCGCGCGAGTGGCTTCTGTCTCGGGAAGCACCGGCACGGCGTCTGTTCTCTATGATTATGAATACGACACCAGCGGACGGGTGTTCCGCATCACGCTGATTCTCGGCGAGGTGGCCGTGCGGCGTGCGGTGTATTCGTATTGGAGTTCAGGATTGCTCCAGAAGGTGGAGGCGCAGGAAAAGCGGGGCGCGGCCTGGCTGGCTACCGACGCCACCTTCTTCCGCTACCATGCCGGAAATACCGGACTGCTCCACTTCATTCTGGGCGACGAGGCCCTGCACCGGATGGCCAGCGTGGGACTGGATCCGGCCAGCGCGAGCGATGACGCCATCAAGGTCTATGCCGACACTCGCTACTCATACGACAGCAACAGCCGACTGCGCACTCTGGCCACCGAAGGCGGGGCCAATCTGTGGACGCTGGAGTACGACATCAGCGGCTTCAGCGGCACGACCCCGAGCGAGTGGACCAACAAGACGGTCGCGACCCTGTGCCGCAGCGGTGTCCCGGACACAGTGTATTCCGTGGAGACGGTCTACTTCAACCGAGGCGGGAGTCTGCTGCTGAAGAAGGTGGAAGGACTGAACTGCGAGGGCGAAGAAGAAGTCTTCTACCCAGTCTGTCAGGCGTTCGACTCCCGCGGTCGGGTGGTGAGGAAGATTTCCGCGGCGGCGATCGAGACCGTCGACGAGAACCTTCCCAATCTGTTCGCCGTGCGTGCCGCCGATGGGCTCATCGAGGGTTTCAGCTATGCCGATGACCAGGGCGGAGGCATCGCCGATGAGTGGGTGCAGAAGGGAAGCGGCGGTGCTCCCATTCTCCAGCGGCGGCACACCTGGCAGCCGCATCCGGTGGCCTCCCCGGCCATCTGGCTTCCCGACAAGGTCATCGTTTTCCTGAACGAGTCCGGCACTGTCACCGCGGAAACCTCCTTCGCCTACACGTTCCATGCAGGCACGCTCCAGATCAAGGAGCGCACCACCACGCTGCCTGCGGTGCCGGCTGCGGAGAACGGCACCGGAGTCGCCGCCACGACACGGGATGAGTTCGACCTCTATGGCTTCCGCATCAGCAGCACGGATGAGAATGGAGTGGTGACAACGTATGTGCCAAATATTGCCACCGGAGGCGTGAAGCGCATGACGGTCGACCCCGGCGGCCTCAATCTGGTCACCGATTACGTGCTCGATGACGAGGGGCGTACCATCCTGAAGAAGGGACCGGTGCATGAAATCGACCTTGCGGGGACTCTGACCAGTATCCGCACCGCGGTGTGGACCTGCTACCGCGATCCAGAACACCAGCGCATCACCTTTCCCGGATACATCATTCCGGGATCCACGGAGGATTTGGACACCTGCCACTGCGTGGGTCCGGTCAAGGTCGAGCACGGTTTCGTCCTGCCCGCGACTCCGGACGGCACCTCTTTCAGTGCCACGACCGAGAGTCCATGGGAATTGACAAGGCTTCCTCAGCCCGACGATGTCTATCCCCAGTCCGGCTGGACTCGCTGGCAGTCGCGGCAGTTCAGCCAGGGCGGGCGGATGATCGAGGAACGGCTCTACCATCTCATCCCGGTCAGCGGCGATGGCACAGTGAATACGAACTACGCGCTCACAGGCTACGCTCACGATCCCGCTGGCCGCGTGGACCGTATCACCACGCCGGGTGGCACCGTCGAGCAGACCGTGTTCAATGCCCTCGGGCGGGTCACGAACCACCTGACGGGCACCGCCGCCGGGAACATGAAGGCCACTCTCGTCAACGTCTACGATGGGGATTCCGTGCACAAGGGTGACGGGCTCCTGACGAAAGCCACGGTGCCGGTTGATGACATTGCGGCCAACGACCGGATCACGGTCCTGACCTATGACTGGAGGCAGCGGAAGGAAAGCGCCGCCATCGACGTGGAACTCGAAGGTTCGAGCATGCCAGTGAAGCTGATCCAGGCAGACACCTACGATAACCGGAGTCTGGTCACTGATGCAAGGGAGTACCGGACGAGTGTCTCTCCCGGAAATCTACAGGGGTGGTCGCAGACCATGTTTGATGTCCTCGGCAGACCGTTCCGGCGCATCCGGCATGAGGTCGAGGCGACCACTGGCGCGGTCGGGAGTTCCCTCACTGACAACACATGGTTCGATGCGGCGGGCCGCGTGCTCGTGCAGTGGCCGGCGGGGAGTCAGGCCTTCGCGAGCAGGGTCTACGATGCGGCGGGCCGGACGACGAATGCCTACACTGCCTACCAGCCGGGCTGGACCTCGGGCATGCCTCTCATCGCGCAGTCCATCGTCATGGCGGAGCGGTTCGTGGATTACGACCCTGCAGGCAATGTGCGCTACACGAGAGGCAAGGAGCGTTACGACACCGCCACGGGGGACCGGGCCGCTGAAGGATCACGGGGCCGCTCAGCCGCAGGCACGGGTGACCTGCGTTGCCAATTATCCGGATGCGATCGGCCGCACGGTGGCCACGGCGAATTACGGCACGAATGGCAATGCGGCATGGACGAGGAGTCCCCTCATTCCCGCATGCACGGATGACGTGCTCGTGAACCTGACGGCTTTCAATCCGAAGGGAGAGCCATTCCAGACAACCGATCCCATGCTGGCGGTCACCACGCAGACCTGGGATGCCGCCCGGCGGCTAATCGAGACGCTGGAGGGCCGCGTGCCCGGCCGCACCCATCCCGCCATCGACCGGAAAACAAAATACAAATACAACCCGGACGGCAACATCACGAAGCTCAAGGTCCGGAACAACACAGCCAGCGGCATCGAGATTCAGGAAACAATCTGGACATACGGCGTCACCACGGCCGGCGGATCGGCACTCAACAGCAATCTGCTTGTGCGCACCAAAACCTACCCCGACAGTGCCGGAGGTTCCGACGTTGTGACCTACACCTACAACCGCCCCGGACAGGTCACCACCACAAAGGACCAGTCCGGTCTGGTTCACTCCTTCAGTTTCGACGCCACCGGGCGTCAGATCGCCGATGAAGTGACCTCGTGGGGATCCTCGACGGTGGACCAGACCATCAAGCGGCTGACGAAGGGCTATGACGCCCGGGGACTGGTGGCCGCGGCCCGGAGCTTCGGCACCTCGGCCACGCCCGTGAACAGCGTGACCTTCCAGCACAACGGCTGGCGGCAGCTGATCGAGGAGACCCAGAGTCACGAGGGCGGCACCGCGCGCACCATCGTTTATGGGTATGCCACCGGAGTGGCGAACACCATCCGCCGGACCAGCATGACGTATCCCTCCGGGCAGAGCAGCGCGCCGGTACAGAATTACATCTACACCGGCACACACGCGAACGAATTGAGTCGGGTGAGCGCCATCCGAGACGGCGGCACGGACATCATCAGCTACAAGTGGCTTGGCGTCGGCAATCCCGTGGACATCAATTACAACGTTCCCGCGACTCACCTGTCGTACGGCACCGCTGCCGACCACTACGCAGGCCTTGACCGCTTCGGTCGACCTGTCAGCGTTCCATGGCTCAAGGACGGTAGCCCGGCGCTTGTCCATGCGCAGTACCGCTACGACCGCAGCAGCAACCGCCAGTGGCGGCGCGACGCCGCGGCTCACGCAGCAGGCGTGACCACGGAAGACCAGTGGTACGAATACGACGGGCTCTACCAGGTGGGCGAGTTCCAGCGCGGCACGCTTTCCGGCAGCTATCCGAACTTTTCGGGCATCACTCCCGTGGCTCAGTATCAGGACTGGAACTATGATGCCATGGGGAATTGGCTGGGCTTTCAGAGTGATGCATTGAGCCAGACCCGGCAGTTCAACAAGGTCAATGAGATCACCAGCATCAACGGGCCATCCGGCGTGGTCACTCCGCTCTACGACCCCGTTGGAAACCTGACCATCATGCCCGCCGTGAGCAATTGGACCACCGCGCAGACTCTCAAGTGGGATGCATGGAATCGGCTGGTGAAGGTCAGCGAGGGCAGCGGCACCATCGCCGAGTACAGCTACGACGCCATCTTCCGCCGGGTTGCCAAGGTGGTCGACGGGACCACCCGCCGCTTTTACTACAACGACCAGTGGCAGATCCTTGAGGAGTATCTCGGCAGCGCCGGGAATCCGATGATTCGCTACTGGCATGGCCTGCGCGACATCAATGACATCGCGCGGAGGCAGCGATACTCCTCCGGGACCAGCCTCCAGGATGATCTCTACGCTCTGCGCGAGACGATAAACGTCGTCGGTCTCGCGGATACCAGCGGTGCCGTCCAGCAGCGGATGGTGTACGATGCGTTTGGTGCCGTCCGGTTTCTGAATGCCGCTTTCGGCTCAGGGGCGAATTCGGTGGGTTGGGGAATGTTGTATCATGCGCACTACCAAGATGTCGAGACGCAGCTTTATCAAATGCGTTACAGGTATTATCAAGCGAATCTGGGGGTCTGGCTGAGCAGGGATCCAATTGGTGAGTTGGCGGGTTACAATCTATCGAGGTTCATTGCAAACAGGGCCATCGCTCGATGGGATCCCATCGGAGCGCAAGAAGCTGAAATACGCTACGATCCCCAAGGCGAAGAGGTGACGTTCGATTGGGGCAGTAACTCGAATTTGTCTGCAATGGGACCTAAGCTGCCGTTTATTAATATTTTCGATGGGGATGGCGTGGACGTGGGAGGATTTGAAACAACGCCAGAGCGCTTTCTCAGGAAGATTGATGAGGCGCAGATGGACCCCAATTCTAAAGAGTCTCAGCAAATCAAACCTCCGTCGATTGGCCCTGATGGTCCCCTGCGTGAAAATGGGCGTATTCGGAGTTTGCCTCCTGGGGACTATGATCCGTCTCTTTTTTCCGCAGTTTACTCATGCGTGCTGCAAAGGCCATTGTCTCGGGGAAAGTGCTCTGACGGTCGAAATTGCTGTGTTTATCGATGCGGTACGATTATAGAAAGTAACACGAGCAGGGCCCCGCTCTCCCTAGATGTGTCCTTCAGTCGTTGCTGTTCGCGAACGTGCCCTGACGTGGCTGACTATGAAATCTCCGGCGGTGGCTACTACGGAATTATATATTGGGACTTGACACGTTTTGGAAACATGTATGATTGGATCCTGAAGAACACAAGCTACCGAGGGGGGCCGTACATTGTTGGTTTCCCGATACAAGAAGCGCCCCCAATCCGCAGGGGGCCTCGCAAGGGAGGCAGGACTGACCGTGGTCGATCTAAACTAAAGAATGAATGCTCATGAATCGCGCCAACTTTTTGAAATCTATTCTCTCTAGATGCATCTCGAGGAGAAAGGAGTTCCGTGGCCACGTGGCGATTATGAAAACATTCCACTCTGGTAGGGAGAATCAAGAGATTGTTGATTTTGTACGGTCGAAACTTCGTGAAGGGGAGTACATCAAAGAACTTCACACCAATTGGATTGGCTCATCCGCCGTGGCGCTGATCTATGACGAGGTTGGTTCGTCTGGGGCAAACTACGCGTGCGTCATTCAAGTGACTCAGGGTTCAAAGGGGCTTGATGCTAGGCGTGTTCTTGATCGAGGCACGTTGGTTCCGAGTTGGCGAGGAGAGAAGTTCATTGTGAATCTGAGCTCCCAAGCTGACATTATACCTGTCATTGCAGCCACTGTCCTCTTTTTACCAGAAGAAGAAGCGCGGAGCCAAGAGCACTGCATTTTCCTGAACGTGGAGACTGGGGAGGAGATCGACAAAGAGTCCCGCCTTCGGTTGCTCATGCCCACCTGCGTCAGAGCCGGTGTCAGCGAGAGGAATGTCAAGGGACGTTGGTATGTAGCAAAACGTCTGATGCTGCTACATGATGGGAGTGTTAGCGAGGATAGGCCATCAGGTGCCGTTGATTGTGTTGATCACAATGGTTTTTTTATTGATTTCTCGCAAGTTGGTGATTCTATATTGAAGCTGGAGCACGCCGGCGAATTGGTTGACCGCAGCATGTATGGGCGAGTTCTGGCCCATTGGGCAGAGCATCATTTTGGCAGGCCATTTTCGGTGAAGTGACCGGAGGCTTTATTGTAATTTGGTGATTTGAATGGTGGTCAAGGATCGATTACATTTATCTATTGGAATAGCGAGTAGTCATGATCGTTTGGTCTCGTGCCTGATTTGGTTTTGATGTTCGATCGTTGCCTTATCTTGGATAACCATCAGTCCCCCGGCGACACGCTGATGCTGACGGCGGCGCTTCGGGATCTTCACCTTTGCCACCCAGGTAAGTTCATTACGGACGTGCGCACACCAAGCCCAGAAGTTTGGTGGAACAATCCGTACCTCAACCCGCTGTGCGAGGATGATCCGGGCGTGGAGCGGTTGGTTTGTCACTACCCGCTAGTTCATCTGAGCAATCAGGAGCCGGTGCATTTTCTGCACGGGTTCACGGCGTATCTGAGCGAGCACTTGGGTGTGCCGATCACGCCGCAGGCATTCAAGGGCGACGTCCACCTGAGCGCGGAGGAGAAGGCGGAGGAGCCGCTGGTCCATCGGCTAACGGGTGACACAAGTCCGTACTGGATTATCGTGGCGGGTGGAAAACTCGATTTCACGATCAAGTGGTGGGCTCCGGAGCGGTATCAGGCGGTGGTGGATCATTTCGCGGGGCGTCTGCGGTTTGTCCAAGTCGGAGCGGCAGGGCATCATCATCCGCCGCTGCGGGGCGTGTTGGACCTGCGCGGGAAGACGCCGTTGCGCGAGCTGGTGTTGCTGATGCATCACGCTGCAGGGGTAATTTGTCCTGTGACGATGCACATGCACCTGTGCGCCGCGGTGGAAACGCCGCTGGGGTGCCCGCCGCTCCGGCCCTGCGTGGTGGTGGCCGGTGGTCGCGAGCCGCCGCATTGGGAGGCGTACCCGGGTCACCGTTTCCTGCATACCGTGGGGATGCTGCGCTGCTGCCAAAGTGGGGGCTGCTGGCGATCGAGAGTGAAGCCGCTGGGAGATGGCGACCGCAAGGACGAGTCAGGGAGTCTCTGCCTGAATGTGGCGGGGGAGCTGCCGCGGTGCATGGACATGATCACGGCGGACGATGTGGTCAGGGAAGTGGAGCGGTTCGCGGGGTATTGGGATGCGGAGAGGCGGAGGCGAATCGTGAATGTATGAAACGAAACAGAAGAGTGAACGATGAAGTCTGAAATAGCAGATCAGGGCTCGGGTGTTGACGCGGGTGTCACGGGCCCGGGTTCCTCGGTGGTGGTGAGGGTGCCATACATCATCGATCTGCCGCATGAGGGGTTCAATCCTTCGATCACCCGTTGGCGGGGGAGATTGCTGATGGCGTGGCGGAAAGGATGGTTTTCGGCGCGGCTTTGGCTGGGTGAGTTGAGCGAGGACCACAGGCTGCTGTGGGGAAGGGAGATCGATTTTTCCCGGATCTGGCGACTGACGGACGAAGACTGGCTTGAGGACCCGAGGCTGATCGTGGCCGGGGGCAAGGTACTGGTGGCGTTCACTTTCGTGAGGCATGGGAACATCTTCATGGCCCTTGCGACGCTGGACGAGGGGCTGGAGGTGGCGGATTGCCGGATCTTCGATACTGAGCACCGGCGGTGGGAGAAGAACTGGCAGTTCTTCGAGCATGATCAGGCGCTGCGCGTCGTGTATTATCCGAATCCGCACACGGTTGGGTGGAAAGCAGGGCAGGAGATCCGAATGCCTGCGGCTGATGGAGCGCGGCTGCCGTGGGCGTGGGGGGAAGTGCGTGGCGGCACGCCGCCGGTGCGAGTGGGCGATGAATACTTCTCGTTCTTTCACAGCTCGATGCACTGCCACTACGTGGCCGGATTCTACGCCTTTGAAGCCAAGCCGCCCTTCCGGGTGACGCGTTGGCCGAAGGAGCCGTGCATGGTGGCCGCGAAGGATAAATGGCGGGGCGGGCACGCTGTGGTGTTTCCCGGCGGAGCCATTCTCGAGAACGGGAAGTGGCTGGTCGCCTACGGCTGGCAGGATGCATTCTGCTGTCTGGCATGGTATGACCATGAAGAACTCCTTGCGAGTCTGGAGACCCGCACACTATCCCCGGTGGCGGCAACCTTGCCGGGCCAGACACCTTGCGTGAAGCGATTCAGAATGGAACCTCCCCAGGCTGCGGTGCCGGAGCGGCAGGTCTGCGTGAAGCTGGTGACGGCCTTCGTGGACTTGAACCGGCACGAACGTCGTCCGGAGGGCAAGGATGCGGCGTCCTACCGTGAGCATGCCCGCCATCTCTTTGCCGGGAATCCGCCACTGATCGTGTGGCTCGATTGTGGCAACGACCTGACGGCACAGATCCGCGAGGCCGCCGCACCCTATACGAACATCACGGTGCGAGAGTTCCGTGTGGAGGAAACCGAGACGTGGAGAGCCTTGGCGAGGGAGCGGTTTCGCGACAGTGATCGACAGGATTCCATCATGCTGGGATTGCTCAAGACAGAGTTGGTGGCCCGGAGCATCTGCGAGGGCGATATCCCCGAGGGTATGCAAGCGGGGTGGATTGATTTCGCGATCGCCGATGATCCCGAGCTGACCGTTCGCATCGGGGAGTCTCTTCTCGAAGGTGGCTCTTCACGGGAGGAGAGGCTTCAGTTGTTCCATCAGTCGATGGAGCAGGGCAACGGTGATGACTGCCAAAGAGTGAGCTTCCGATCATTCAAAGGGCCTCCGATGCTGATGCTGAAGTTTGCGGGAGAAGTGCTGCAGACCTTGCGCGCCATGCTCGCCCGGGGTGAGCCTGTGCACGAGACCCGCGTCATGGCCGAGGTGCGGGAGCGTCACCCTCACTGGTTTGCAGCCCCCTTGTGTCTGCACAACTTTCCATGCTGCGACGTGGCGTCTCCGAATCACGCGTGCTGCAGTGGAACGCTGATGATTTCAGCCCGTCACTCAGGTGCTGCCGTCCCAACCCTCACCTTCCAATCCCAAACCATTCCCTCGCCGTCTCCTCCGTGGTCAGTTCCCGGTAGTGGCGGAAGATGATGGCGGGGGAATTGCCGGCTTCGAGGGCGACCTGATCGGCGCTTTTCACGATGGCGATGCGGTAGGAAATGAACGAGTGACGCAGCACGTTACGCGGCCACGGGATGCCGAGGGACTTGGCCAGCGCGGTTATTTCCTTGTGCTGGGTGCAGGATGGCACGACCCGGCCGGTGCGGGGCAAGGGGGCCAGCCACGAGGCGAGATTGTCGGTGATCGGGATGACGCGCCGGGAAGCCGTCTTCGCCTGACCGGCCCGCACTTCGATGATGCGGCGGTCTAGGTCCACGGCTGACCAGTCGAGCCGGGCGATTTCAGCGCTCCGGATCCCGGCGAAGGCACTGATGGCGAGGAGCGGGATCAGGCGGGCTGGTGCGGCGTGGATAATCCGGGCGAAGTCCCCGGGCGTGAAGATGCTGATCTCGGAATCGGGCACCTTCACCTTCCGGAGCTGGCTGGCTGCCGTGGGTCCGGCGGGCAGGTAGTTCTGCTCCAGGGCGAAGGAGAAGAGGATGTTCACAGTGACGAGCATGGCATTGCGCGACACAGGCGAAACTTTCAGGCTGCGCAGCCACGCATCGATGTCGGCGGACGTGACATCGAGGATCGGGCCGGGGCAGGCAGCGGCAAAGCGGCGCAGCACGGAGGAAAGCTGGTAGAGGTGGCGTCGGCCAGAGCCGTCCTGTTTGCGGGACACGAGGAGCTGTTCCACGACTTCGGGTACGCTGGCCTGGCGGACGACCAGACCGAAGTGCTTCGCGTACTGCGTGGCCATGGCAGCGAGCGATTCCGTGCCTGCCAGTTCCCGTGCCCGCAGGTAGTCTTCCATCGCGGGGACGAGGGGCAGACCAGCCTTGTCGGCGAGATCACGGGCGGCAATGAAGGCGTCGCGTTCGTGGGGCTTCAGATCGGTGAGGTACTGCATGCCCGCCTGAATCTGCCGCGCCACGACCAGAGCTTCCTTCTTCGCCGCCTCGATGGTGCGGAACACCTGCCGCATGCGCTTCCCGTCGCGGTACCAAGAAATGGCGAAGCGGGTGCGGGTGCCCGAGGTGATCCGGTAGATGGGCACGGAGGCGGAACCATGCCTGACGGTGGCCACGGGACCGGCACTCTGTTTGCGGACCTTGGCGGAAACCGGGGAGTCGGATGCGCCGGGAAGCAAGTCATCTGAATTACGCACAGAAGAGCAGGGATCGGGAAGAGCGGGATCGTTCATGATCCGGACGCCCGTGTCGAATCCGGCTGGTCGGGAAGAGCAGCTGCCAGGCGGACGGGAGGGGGAGGAGCAGAGGGTCGGGAAAGCGGCAACGCGTTGATGCTTCATGGGTTCCGTAGGTTTCGGGCGGAAGGGAAACCGGAAGATGGCATCCGATGCCGCGGACGGGAAACCGTTTGGACGCCCATTTGTCCTGTGGCGGGAACGGGGGGCCGGGCGGGTGGTCTGCGAGCGACGACCACCCTCAGCCACGGGGCGCAGGCGGTGCGGAGCGCGAGGGACGAGCCTGACTTGCTAGGCGAACCCCAGACATCGCCAGCACGACACGCGACACAGAGCCGAAGCGGGGGGCCGGTTGCCTGCCGCGTCTCACTATGCCAGCGGCCACACGACACCGCCAGACACGATGGACTCGCCCCGCTGGCATAGTGCCAAGCTCAGGCACCGGCGCGGCGGGGCAGGAAGCTTCGAATCGGGGATGTGGCGAATTCATTTCACTTGATAGGTGTCAAATGACACGGAGTTCGGTTGCTTTGAAGTTCGTCCACTTTTCTTTCATGGCTAGGAAGGTGACCCGGTGGTCACAGTAGAGACGGGTGTATTGTTGTTTTTCCGGCTCCGGGTTTTGTGCTGTGAAAAGTGGGGAGCCATTCCAAGTGTCATAAGCCGGGCAGGGATGGGGTTGCTCCTGTGTGATAATTCCGCCGGCCGGTAGGGTGAGCATTTTTCCCGGCGCAACATAGGCGATGGGAACGTCCTTCATGATTTCGCCCATCAAAATGCCAATTTCTGCTTCAAGAATGTAGTATTTCGGCGGCGGAATATTTTTTAATGCTGTGCATTCGATGGAGGTCACGGGAATTTCAATCGCACGCCGGAAGGGGATTTCTTCTTCTTTTAAATTCTGAACGACACGTTCGGATACAAAAAATGGAAGCATAGTTATATGGCCACTCGCTAGGAAATCTGGCCATTCACGACCAACGTCATCAACGTGAATTCCTGGAGAAGTATCCCCTGTTTGAATGTCACAGAATTCTTTAAAATCATTCTGTTTTGGTTCGGATAAAAAATCCATTTTCCCTTCGACCCAGCCCATGCCAATGGCTCTCGCGTAGGGTCCACGCCAAGCACCTTCGTAGTCCAGTGGAGTGCCCCCGGAAGTTGATCCACTTCTTATGAGAGTTTTTCGTTGTGGGTTGATTCTTCGGGTTCGGATTGGTGTGGCTTTCCGGCTTCAGGATCGGGGATCGGGGCGCGCTTGGCAAGTCCCGGGGTGGGAGGGTTGTTCCCAGGCTCTGGACGCCGAGAATGGGTCCGCAACTCGTCGGAGGCGAACGGAGCCTGGGAACAACCCGGCGGGTTCAGGCATGCAGCCGCGAATTCGGCGGGTGTCAGATCACCCAGCGATGAATGCGGCCGGCGGTGGTTGTATCTGTCACGGTGTTCCGCGCTGAGCACCTTGGCTTCCAGCAGGCTCGTGAAGCTTTCCACGTTGAGGAACTCGTCGCGGAACCTCGCATTGAAGCTCTCGATGAAGCAGTTCTGCCATGGAGAACCGGGTTCGATGAAGAGCGTTCGGAAACCTCTTGCTGCGATCCAGTCCTTCACGGCTCTGGCCACGAACTCCGGCCCGTTGTCCGAGCGGATGAAGTCCGGAATTCCGTATTCCTCCACCAGTCGGTCGAGGGTTTCGATGACATCGCTGCTGGTCATTGAGCGCGCCACGTCCAGCGACAGGCATTCACGGGTGAACTCGCCGATCACTGGAAGCCACTTGAGACGGCCTCCCGATTCGGTCCGGTCGAACACGAAGTCGTAGCTCCAGACGTGGTTGATCCGCTCGGCCTGCAGGCGCTGCGTGCCGTTCTCCGCATTGCCCATGCGGCGCTTCCGGTGGGGCTGCGGCGGGACCCTGAGTCCTTCCTTCTTCCAGATCCGGTGGACCCGCTTCAGGTTCACGTGCCAGCCTTCGCGTACGAGGTGACGCCGCACACCGCGGTAGCCGGCACGGGGTTCCCGTGCGGCAATCCGCCGGATCGCGGCGGTCAGGCGTGCATCATCCTCTCTGGGACTGGCCTGATAGCGCTGACTGCTGCGTGCCTGACCAAGTGTCCTGCAGGCCCGGCGCTCGCTGACTTCCAGACGCTGGCACACATTGTCCACCGCCTCCCGCCTGCGGGCCGGGCCTACCATTTTCCCTCCGCGACTTCCTTCAGTATGGCCATGTCGAGTGCCTGGTCGGCTACCAGCTTCTTCAGTCGGATGTTCTCCTTCTCAAGTTCCCTGAGCCGTTTGAGGGCGTCTTTCTTCACGCCGGAATACTGACCCTTCCAGCGCTGGTAGGTCGCCATGCTCACCGCAATGATGCGGCAGGCTTCCTCGACGGTCCTGCCGCTGGCCATGGCCTCTTCTGCAGTCCGCAGCTTCCTGATGATCTCTTCGGGGGTATGTCGTTTTCGTTTCATGGGAGTCATTGGCGCTTACGCGCCGGGACTCTCATAACTCATGGACCAGTTTTTGGGGAGCATTCCACCAGTTCATAGAGTTTTGTTTTTCTCATACTCTTCAAAATGGGAGGTCAATCAGGAAAGGCAGCGTGAGCCAAGCTGATTTGGTGGAGGATTTCCGCCTTTAATGGCACCCCGCCAGCCTCCACTCGCAACAGGACGGGGCCTTGACGAAAAATGATTACCCGCAGCGTTGCAACCAGCGCAACGCACTTCGCAAAAGGAACCCTATCCCGATCACAAACGGACTCATGAGCAAGGCGATCATCCACCAGCCTTTGATTAGCTCCCGCCGATACCAATAACCGGGCCCCTCGGCAGGTGCCGACTCGAAACGAGCTTCCAACGCATCTTTAACGAGATCATCAATAAAGTCCCACGCAAGGAAAATTCCGCCGATTAAAATCACAAAGCAAAGGAACCACGCCAAAACACGAACGGCGGACAGATGCAACCAATCTTTCATTGTGGCGATTGTATTCGGTCCAGCGCTTGCTTTGCATACGCTCCAATGTCCGATTTCCCTGTGCGCCACGCTTCCGCCTGCAAGTCTGCGAGAGCATTTGGAACTTGAGATGACGGCAGCGCCTCAAGGCGGTCAATAAGCTGCCTGAGTATTAACGGCTCGCTTTCGTTAAAATACTGTCGGTAAAAGGCGAGACGCTGTTCTCGATCTACCGATACGCGGGCAAACGCCTGGAGCGCGACGAGCCGATAAATTGGATTCGGGGCGTTCGCGATACTCATCCAGGCGGCAGCCTGATCGTCAGACATCGGCGCTTGCTGTCCTACCATCGGAAGTGTTTCGGTCAAAATTTGGAAAACAATGATGTCTCCATTTGTCGGCGGCAACTGTTGCGCCCGCGTGTTCAGCAAGGCGGGAAGTTCTCTCCCTCCGGAGCTACAGGAACCAAGGCAGAGTGTATACAACGCAATGATTGCTTCGGCTTCCTCAGGGGTGCGAGCCATCGTTACAGTTCCAGCGTCTATTTGTTCATGGAGCGGCTTCGTCGGCGTTGCGGCTAAATTGACTTCCTGCGCTAACCGGCGTCCTTGTGCTACATCCGAATCTGTCGCGCTTGAAAGTGGCTCGTCCATCTCTGGTATCCAATACTCATTCCATGCCGCACGTAGATTGTCAGTCGTAATCGTCGGGTGACGCAAGTCACCAAACAGATTGCTGAAACGCTCTCTGACTTTATCGCGCGGCATGACCGGATCGTTTGGCATCTGCTCTGAAGCGGCAGGGGCGGTTTCCAGCTTCGGAACCGTGGTCGGATCCGCCGTCTCCATAAGGGGAGGCGCAGTCTGCTCTGTCTGCGGCGGGGCCTGGCTGGATTCGTCCTTCTTGGAACAAGACGCCAGCGCGAGATTTGCAAGCACCATCACGGCAACGATTTTTTGATACGGCGAAAGCAGCAAGGTCATGGGCGCGGCGGCTCGCTGTAGAAGCCGAGGTAAGTATTTACAAAATAGGGAACGCCGTTTTGCTTCGCGCCCTTGTCGATCACTTTCAATGTTCCCGCCGGATTCGCATGAGCGACGGCAACAGACGTGTCACCACTATCCAAAATGAGCAGGCTCAAATCCGATGGTTTGCTGCCACCCGGCAAATTCGGAACACCAGATTTTTTTGCGTCATCGGCGAAGCTTACTCCGTGTCCGCCTCCGCTGATTTGCGATGCAGTAAACACACAACCCTTGCCTGTATTGTCAAGGGGAGCATAGCCGACAAATTGCTGCGGCTCAGTGTCGCGAATCGGATTGTCGTAATAAGTCGAAAGCCCACCAAGGGCAGCCTTAACGAATGGGGCTTGCGTGAGATTATCGGGCACGACACCGGCGGCGAATGTCCATTTATCGTCGGACAACTGAGCGACATATTTGCCACCAGCTTCTGGAGGATTGGTTCCCGGTATGGGGTCTGGCCCGGCCAGAACACTGCCCGCCATTGGCGTCGTTGTTGAATCGTAGTTGTCGCTGGACGATAAGCTAAATGTTCCAGCAGACCGTTCCTTGATCCGTCCATGACAAATATCAGTCATCAGCTTTCCTTCGCCGATTCCAAGCGTGCCCAACGCTCCAATAAAGGCCGCCGCCCAAGCGCCAGTGCCGTCCTTAAATGTCACTTGATTCCCATTTAGGAGGACGGTCAGAGGATACGCAGTCACAACAGCCTCAATCCCCGCAATTTGTGGATTCCTATAAAATGTCTCGATGGGCCATAGAGATGTGGATTCTTCCCTCATTACGCAGATGCGGAAAGTCGAGGATGGGCTGTTTGAGGGATATTTCTTTTCGTGAACGAACAAGCGAGTGTTGTTCTCAAAAATGTAATCCCTCGCGCCGTGGAAGTATTTCTTGGCCCCCAAGCCTTTGATGATGGTCAGCTTCATCTTGGTGGCTTCGACGCCGTTGGCAGCGCCGCCCACCTTGACCATCAGCTTCAAGTCGCCCTCGACCTGCGGGTTGGCGGCATCGGGGAAGCTCACGCTCTCCGCCCGCGCGAACACGATGTTGTCATCGGGCCACGCAGAGGAGCCGCCAAGAACATGCGGCCGGCTCGATGAGAGCGGGATTTCCTCGGTGCATTTTCTGTCGCGGTAGAACTTCAGCCCGGCGGAGGCGGGATGCTCCAACCAAACTTCGGTCTCGTCGGGCAGTGCGCCGATGCCAACGAAGATCGCCTCCGCGTCGTCATCGTCCGCGTCGGCGGGCTTGCCCGGCGTCGTCGTGTCCTCCTTGTCCCAAGCGCCGTTGGACAGATTGTCGTTGACGAACATGAACTCGGTCCCCTTGTCCTTCTCCGCCTCGCTGGCACCGCTTGCGTAGGGTTTCCCGACAAGGCCGCCGTCGGCGCTGGTCAGCTCGCCGTCGTTGTTCAAATCGCTGTATAACTCCACGGTCAGGAGGCGCACGACTTTGAGGTAGTCCGACACATTGGTATGGGGGGTATCCGGGGCGTCGGGGGTGACGTCGTATGGCGGTGAGTACAGTGCACCGGCTGGGATCGTCAGTGTGATGACCTCCGTGGAGGCTGGTGGCTGCTCCATGAGTGTTTCGGCAGCGTATTCCGGCACGTGGCTCTGGTTGAAACCTTCTGTTTGCGTCCATGTCGCCTTGATGAACTGCCGCTGCTGCGTCACCTGCGAGAGCGGGCCCCGGAGCCTGTACCGGTCGCCAATCGCCCTGATGTAGCCATTCGTTGCCGGGGGATTTCCTGCTCCTGGACTGACACTGCGGGCGATCAGTGGCGGCAGTTTCCAGTACTCCCCGAAGAGACTCTGCGGTGGCAACCCCTTGCGCGCATCCGGGCTCGGAACATCGAATTCACTCCATCCGGCAGCGAAGTCACTCATGAACCCGGAGAGCGTCCGTGGAGTGGTCGCCGGGTCCATGGAGATGGGCGAGCCTGAGAGCATCTCGGGGTGGATCGGGTTCCTCCAGCTAGGTTCCCATCCATGGAACCTTTCTTCGTATTCCCGCCACGATCCGGACGAATCGAAAATGGCCCATCGGTCCAGCTTCTGACAGGTCAGCACGACCGGCGCGGAGTATTTCAGCAGGGGCGACGTTCCGGCTGCGATTTCCTCGAAGTCAGGAGAGAAATCGCCGTCAGTGTCCCATATCGGGGCGATTCCCGGGGTGGCAGTGCCGTCCGCGCTGCTGGCAGCCGGCAGAAACCCGGGTTCACCGGGTCTGGCGAACGGATTGCTGCCGATGGCGAGTTCGTCGGCGTCGGCATATCCGTTTCCGTTGGTATCGACCCGGTACATGGCGACCCGGAAATAGCGGGAGGAAGTCAGCGGGGAGGTCGGGGGTGTGCCGGATGCGGGGGGCAATCCCGGTGGCAGCGTTGCGGCGGCAATGAGCTGCGGGAATCCTGCCATGACCGCGTCGAATTCCTGCTGCTGCTCCGGGGACAACTGCGCACGGCCGGGCTCGGATTCTCCGATCGGTTCCGGCAGTGTCCTTGCCGAAAGCGCCGTGCAGCGGACGCCGTTGGCTGTCGGAAGATCGGCAAACCCGTCGAAGGTCACCCGGGGAAACGCGGCTGGGGCCACCGCGGTCCATGGATTGGCGCCCCCCGCACGCAACCGCACATGCGAGCCGGGCGGATCGGCGACTTCAACCGTCAGAACCAGGAGCGTTGATCCTCCCACCGCAGGAGGCTCCTCCCCTGACGGTGTTCCGGCGGATTGATCCAGCACAACGGTGCCCGGCAATTCCAGTGGCCAGCTGACCGTTGAACTCTGAGCATACACCGCGGTTCCGGGAACGCTGGTGAACGACATGCTTCCCGGAACATCCGGCACCTCGAGGCAGTACAACTCCCCGGGGCGGGCCGGGACCTGAAGCAGATACCGGCTGCCATCCCGGATCACCGCGGCAGCAAACGGGATTTCAGCCATCAAGGGAAGAGCCGCCAGCAGGGATCCCATCAGCGGGAGGCAGATGCCAAATGAGCAGTTGGTGGGGGGGGCCGACATTGTCTGCTTAGTGGATTACCACCACCGAGCGTAATTGGGCAAGCCAAAAGCACCAATCCCTTGTCCCGCAACCGCTGCTGCTGGTCCCGGTACTGCGTGAGCAGAGCGGCAACGCGTTGATGCTTCATGGGTTCCGTAGGTTTCGGGCGGAAGGGAAACCGGAAGATGGCATCCGATGCCGCGGACGGGAAACCGTTTGGACGCCCATTTGTCCTGTGGCGGGAACGGGGGGCCGGGCGGGTGGTCAGGCCGGGGAGCGGGCGTGTTTCCTAACAGGAACTGTCCTCGTGGCAATCTTGGGAACTTGGGAGCCAGCTGCAGAACCGGGACCGGGAGCGGAAAGAGAGGAGTGGGTTGGAAGCCTGCGGCTGCGCCGGTTGGGTTGGAGGGATTCCCCTGCGGGCGGCGGCCCTTTTCCCACAGGGCATCGTTGCTCCTCAGTCGAAGGTACTAACCTTCTCCATCGTCGCGCCTTGCCGTGAGGGAAAATGGCTCGCCGCGCTCCCGCTCCGGGTTTTGCAGCGGGCTCCCAGTTTGTCACCATTTTGTCACCACGGCGAATTGTCAGGGTGGAAAAACGGGCATTTCCGGACCTTGAAAAGCGTCGCAACCCATTGGTGGAGAGGAGGTTGTGAAGTGGCGCACCCATTAGGATTCGAACCTAAAACCTTCTGATCCGTAGTCAGATGCTCTAATCCGTTGAGCTATGGGTGCGGGTGGCGCGGGAGGGAACTTCTAGAGGGAGGAAGGCGGGTGTCAACTGGTGAGGCGGGAAAATTCGGGGGTGTGTCCGGGAGGATTTCCGTTTTGCGTGGTGGGCGGAGTGGTATAGGGCGCGGGTTCCATGGTGAGCCCGTTGCTGGATATTCAGGAGATTACGCGGACGCATCGTACGGCGGCCGGGGAGATTACTGTGCTGGACCGGGTGAGTTTCGGGGTGGGGCGTGGGGAGGTATGTGCGGTGACGGGGCCGTCCGGGAGTGGGAAGTCGACGCTGCTGGGTTTGTGTGCTGGGTTGGATGTGCCGACGGGGGGTCGGGTGCTGCTGGACGGGGAAGATCTTGGGCGGCTGGGGGAGGATGAGCGGGCGAGGCTGCGCAATGAGAAGGTGGGATTTGTGTTTCAGAACTTCCAGCTGCTGCCGACGCTTACGGCGATGGAGAATGTGCTGGTGCCGCTGGAGCTGCAGGGGAAGAAGGCTGACCGGGGTCTGGCGCAGGGGTTGCTGGAGAAGGTGGGGCTGGGTCACCGCATGGATCATTTTCCGGTGCAGATGAGTGGAGGGGAGCAGCAGCGGACGGCGCTGGCGCGGGCCTTCATTCATCGTCCGATGATCCTTTTTGCGGACGAACCGACGGGCAATCTCGATGCGGAATCCAAAGAGACCGTCGAGGACATGCTTTTTGCGCTCAACCGGGAGTCGGGCACGACCCTTGTGATTGTGACGCATGATGCGGCGCTGGCCGAGCGGACTGGTCGCATCATTGCGCTGCGTGGTGGTCGGCTGCATGAAGACCGGCGTGTGAATGCCGCCGCGGGGCCGGCCGCGGGATGAGCGCAATGTTATTTCTCTGACCAACCCCTGAACCGCACTGCACATCATGGAATCGCAACAGATTGGACAGCTTCTTCTCACTGGTGTTCCCGGACCTGAGCTGGACGCCGACACGGCGCGGCGCTTCCGGGCGCTGCAGCCTGGTGGGTTCATTCTTTTCGGGAGGAACATTCAATCGCCCGAGCAGCTGCGGAAGCTGATTGATGATCTGCGTGATCTTTCTGCGACCGAGCCTTTCATCACGATTGATCAGGAAGGCGGGCGGGTGTCGCGGCTGCGCCTGATTGGGCAGGAACCACCGAATGCGCAGGCCCTGCGGGACAAGGGGGATGCGGAGCTGATCCGGAGGCATGGGCAGCTTACGGGGCAGCTGCTGCGGCTGTTTGGGTTCAATCTCGATCTGTGTCCGGTGCTGGACATTTCGT
>Ga0315908_10000977_pt1 | contig 22073 bp, 30 predicted proteins | sample LakEriMetagenome_12_FD_203520 | JGI IMG/M metagenome (GOLD analysis project Ga0315908, IMG submission 203520) | Freshwater fungal communities from buoy surface, Lake Erie, Ohio, United States - Buoy 4 MA124 | ecosystem: Environmental > Aquatic > Freshwater > Lake > Lake biofilm | place: USA...
CTATTAGAGATTGGGGAACTATTTTAAATAGTTTCTTACTTATATTTGGCGATAGAATAAGGTTAGTTCAATGATAACCGAAAATCATATTTTAGTGTTTACACACTTTTCGGGATAGTGTCTTTTATTCAAAAAATATAATTGATGATTTATTAAAATACTGTGTCTTATCTACTATTTTTTTCGATATTGAAAACCTAAAATTATCAGATTCTATTTTAAAACATGCAAGAAGTATTGCAGAAAACTCTATAGATCAGTATCATGAGTCTACAATGAATTTTTCTGATGGACCCAAATATGAATGCCTGTATATTGTTTGTTTTCATTATCTTATTCAAAATAGAATAAATGAGGCTAGTGAAATAATGGTTATTAGTAAAACTTTTGTCCCAGATATCTTTACTCTTAGTGAGGAAATTTTGTCCTGGTTTTCATCCACAAATCAAAAACATTATGATTCATTACTTTTATTGTTTAACAAATTAAATGAAGAATTAAATGAAAGTTGGAGTTATTCAGTGAGTGTTGAGCGCATTCAAAATGTTATTAATTTATTAAAAACTTTTGACTTAGATTCAAATAGAGGTTTTGTAGTTACAGAGCTAAATAGGCTCATTGATAATATATCTTCTAAAAATATAAGTGCAGATACAAAAGAAGATTGCATGATATTGCTTATTGATACATTACTTTATTGTCATGAGGAAGAAAATGCACTCTTGAAAATAAATAGTTATGATTTCTCAAATAAATCAAAAATAGTATTAGCTGAAAAAATTGCAATTTTCTATCTTAAGAAGAATCAAAATCTTAGTTCTGTTATCACTCAATTAGATAAATTGAAAATAGATTTTAGCTCCTTAAATCTTGATCGGATACTAAATATTGAAGTTTTGTCAGAAATAGACCAACCATATTTTGTCTCAATGATCTCCTATTTTTTCAGGAAGCCTGAAATCTTAGTTAAAATATTGCAAAAATTCACTTTGTGTCATTTATTTTTTGGGGAAAATGCCAGTTTAAAAGAAGTAGATAATTTATATCAAACCCTTAACCTCCAATGGGCAATTGACTTAAAGGATGAATTGGATATGGTACCTAACTAATTAAACCATCCAAACTCATGCAATTCAAAAAAATTCAAAACCTTCCTGAACGCCTTCAAATCAAAATTGATGCTATAATAGGCGAAAATGACGAATATGCAGCCGATGAATTGGTTGAGATGGGCGAAGAAATCCTATCGCAGCTTGCAGCTATGGGGCTAGCTGTCTATTTGGGACAGGCGGAGCAAAAAGATGTGTTTAATGACTTTATCATTACACTTTTTTTGTCGAAGGGGCAGGACTACAATGCTGGTCAGGTCTATCGTTGGGTGGCCAGCATGCTCAAAGAAGCTCAGGGCGAGAATGCAATTTTGCTCAGACCCTACTTTTGGCAAAAAGACGAACATGGTAAAGAACAGATTAATCCCCAGATTCATCATTTTGCGAACCTAAGGAACGATGTCATGCATGGATTTTTTGTATTGCCGCCCGATAAAAACAGGGAGGAGGCACAGAAAATGGAAAATATCCTGACCGAACTTGAATTTGCTGGTCTCTTTGGCAAATCATACGGAGATTATCATTTTTATAAGGATTCAGCTTTTAGCGGTCGCTGGAATATCCTGGAAGAAGAGGAATGGCTCTTGCTGCAAAAGGGACATAAATTTGCAAAGCTTGCCGAACGAATCTCCTACGAATATGGCGATCATTTTCTGCGTAAAGAAAAGGAATTCAGTCAAAAAAAATTTCTTTCTCGGGAAGTGATTTCTAAAAATGTGGAGACATTTCTGAAAAGGGGCAATGGTGCTATGTTATGTTGGTATTCGCCCAATTCAGAAAATGGAATCAATGCCTATTTGAACCTGATACAGAGTATTGATCTCAATACACATTATCCGATTTATTATGTTTTACAGGATCAGGGGGCAACTTTTACCCGTGCATTTCTGGAAAAGTTTTTGATAAAGGCTTTGAATGAGTTGAACATCGAAAAAAATATTAAAGAAGAACCATTAAAATTTATAAAATCCGGTAAACTGACTAGAAAGCCTGTTTTGATTTTGCATAATGTTCATATTGGACTATTCAACCAAGGACATATTACAAAACTATTCAACGACTGTTACCACGCTTCTTTGCCTATTTTGGCTACATCCTGGTATTATCCCTACCTGAATAGGTTTTTAAATGTAGAATTGAATCTGCTGGAGGAAAGTTTGACTTACGATGATGAATTAATTAACTATTCTCTGTTAAATTATATTCGATTTAAAGGCCTTTCAGACGGAAAAAATCAGAATGGTGAGGCAGTATTTATAGATCGACTCAAAAAAATTGTTAATCAACTTGTAGCGGATTTAAAAAACGGAAAAGAGCTGTATGCACGCCGTTTTGCCGACGAAAACGAATATCCTGTTGAATTTGTGCATGAAGCTTTTAGTATTCTAACGCCTTTTTTTAAATTGCGAAGAGATGAATTTATCAGAGATGAAGTGGATGAGTTGTATGGATTTCCGAAAAGTATTGAAGAGAGTTCGCGCATTTTTCTCTCTTTAGGCAGACGTGATTTAAAATTAGAGTACAAACATAAAGTTTTAATCTCAAAATAAAATAAATTGAATCCGATAGATAAATACCTGAATCGATACAGGGAACTAGTACATAGTAAAAATATAGAAGCAACAGAGAAGCGAGTTTTGGAGCAGCTTCGTGACGACCCATCGGGACTAAACAACTATTTTATGGCGGCATTGGGAATGAGTACCCTAATTTTAAGACTAGGTGCTGTTATTCAGCTTTGCAGAAAATTTGAAAGCCTGAATGAAGAGGGCGATTTGTTGTTCTCAAAACAATTACTGGATAATTTGTGCGAAACTCTGCCTTCTGATACAAATTGGAAAAATATATGGCTTGCAAGTGCCATAGATGAAAATTGGAAAAAACCTGCTGAGAATAAAGATCAATCATTGCTATCGCGTTTTGTAACATTCAGAAATCATTTTGTTCACCAAAAAATACAGCTTAGAGAAAATCAGGTCGATAAATTAATTAGTGGCATTGAGATTTTTAATAAGATGGAAGTGTTGGTAGCCCTCTTTGAAAATGGTAGGCTGGAATTGAGGAATGATCAATATTTTTGGATTCAAGATGGAAAGGAAACGCTCTTACATCCTTATTTACAGGCTTATGAAACTCCAGATCAGCCCTATATTTTTCAAGGTTTGTACAATAAAGAAAAGGTGTATTTACTGAATACACAGATGGGGAATAAAATGGACCAAAACCCAGACGATTATATCAATCCATTGTTTGAAAACCACAAACAATCGCTTCGATACGGTGCCGGACAGGTTTTTACTCATGATGAGCGAATTGCCAGATACCAATCTGCGTTTTTTGGGCGTGATACTGAAAGGAAATTGTTACTAGACTTTTGTCAATCGAATGAAGCGCATAATATCCTATGTGTTAAATCTCCAGCCGGAATGGGAAAAGGAGCCCTGATGGCCGATTTGATAGGACAATTGAAGGAAATAAATATTCAAACACTATACCATTTTTGCGGTACGGGTTTACAAAATAGCTTACAGGCAGTTTTGTACCATTATATTTTACAAGCTAAACATTCATGCTGGTGGAACGATGAAAATGCTGATGTAAATCAAAGCCTACAGCGATTACCCAGCAAGTATATTGATGTAATTGCACTGTTACAAAAACTATTAGACAATCATTTGAAAATTGTTCGTAATAATACTTCTCGTAACTTAGTCATCATACTCGATGCCCTCGATGAGGCCTTTGTGGCTTCTTCACAGTTGAAGATATCAGATTGGTTTACGACTTACAACGAAGCGGAGGAGCCAATTGCAGACTGGCGAAGCAAACTCAATATTCGCTGGATTTTCAGCTACCGGTGTGCGGAGGATGGAACCGAAAACTTTTATAAATTCCCTCTTATCAAAGAAACTGCGACCATCAAAGAGCTACAACCCTTACAGGGACTAAATCCTGACATAGTAAGCAAGGTTTTTAGAGATAAATTTAATGTTTCTGATGATTTTTTGAATGCTTTAATTAAAAAAGCAGAGGTATAAAACTTGAGTAGCTGCCGAACGATTGGACAAAATGAAGACCCTGAGCTGAGTATTAACAGAGCCCTGGAACAATATGTAAAACTCGGCTTTACAGAATGTTGGATTAACCAACGGCTAAAAAGTATTGAAATACGCAAGGAATTAACGGACGAGTTGAACCTGATTCAGACCATGAGCGATATATCATCTACCAAACTGAGGATGGCAGCACCAAGATACAGGTGTAACTCAATGAAAATAACGTTGTCAAGGAATACTTGTATAAATGAATCCTTATGAATTAAATAGTATATCTTTATTTAGAAATAAAAAGAAACGATCCTTCGCTAATACATAGTAAAATGAGTGGCTAGACGAAAGATTGTTTGGTGTATAAGCGAGTTAGCAGTTATATAGTATGACCTTAAACTTTGTTCAAATAGAAACCAAAACGGGGATTAAAGAGTTTGAATTATTTCAAGGAGATATTACTAGTCTTCCCTTTGAAACAGATTTGTTATGTTTATCTGCATTTAAAGATGACTACACGCCAACAAATTCAAGTATTATTGGGCAACTTTATAAAAAAGGAATTAATGTTAATAAGCTTTCTGAAAAGCCATCATTAGACTTTAGAGAAAGTTTAGGTATTTGGGTTTCTGAGCAACTTCAATATAAAACCTATAAGAGAATTATCTGTGTGGAAATTACTGGATCAAACAATTCATTTATTGTTTCAGTGAGAAATTTATTTGCGGTTATCTCAGCACTTGAAATTCAAGGCCAGGAGAATGTTTCAATAGCTTTACCTATGATTGGTGCCGGAGATCAATCAATAAATTCAGATTTGGTAATTTCATCTTTACTCGATGTTTCCTTAGACTTTCTTCGATATTCAAGATTTCTAAATAAAATTTATTTTGTAGTATATAATAATGAAAAAGCTATTGCCTTTAATAAACAAATGAACGATTCCTTAGGCAGGGTAAAAATTAAATCACCCACTGGACAATTAGCAAATTTATTGAGAAAGGATTTAAATAGAGTTATCGAATTATTAATTGAAAAAAATGAGAAAGATGATGTATTTAAAGATTTAAAAAGAGTTTTAAATTCTGATTTCAGACCATTTGAGTTTGGAGCAATAACAAGGAAGTCAATCGAAAAGATAATTGAGAAATTAAATCCCAATACAAAAAAACAATTTGAACTTATAAAAAAAATTGAATCACTTCATCAATCAATAGGACTTTCACAGTGGATTTTAAGTTATTTTCACACTATTCGTGTTTTAGGAAATGAAGCTGTGCATTCCAAGGATATAACTAAAAGAACTCCGCAAAATTTAGATGAAAAAGATCTTGAAATTGGGATGTATTGAATGCTTAAAATAATAGATTTCTATTTAAATTATCAAGGTAATACAACTACTGACAGCGTGTAAGCAATATTGCCTTGCCGCAGGCGAAACACAAGGCAACATCGCCTGCATATTCCGTGTTAAAGTGAGCCAGTGATTCCGGCTACGGAACAGTTACTAAACGAAATAAATGGTATTGGTTGAAAAATTATTAACCTTTATTCCATAAGAAACAAACCGCTCTACCCAGAACATCGCTCTTCCAGCTCCATAATATGCTGGCCAACGCCCAAATAATTAGCCTAATATTTTTTTAAGCCATTAAAATATCCAATAGCTATTTACGTTATACAATTTAATAACAAAAAATGAAAAATAATTTAGTTGTATTTGTATTATTAATGACGGTTTCTTCGCTATTTTCCCAAGCCATTTCTCCCGATGTCTTTAAAATAAGTCCAAGTCGATTCTCTATTTACAATTCACCCAATAGTGAAATTACCTATTGTTTATCAATGCTTAGCAGTGCTTATGTAGAGTATAAAAGACCTTTTTTTGATTTGATTGTTCCAGAGACTTTGCCTGAAAATAATCTTATACCCTACGATGAATTACTTTTTTCAAGTATTCATAGTTTACTCTATGAATATAAGAATTATGATGGACAATTTAATTTGACAGCCTATTCTATTTTTGCTTTAGGAAACTACAATCGATTAGGAAGGGTAACATTGGAGATATTAAATGAATCCATTCTCCCTAATAAAAACTATCTGGAAATGATTTATCAGTGGGCTAAACCTTATCTTGTTAAAACTTTCAATTCGCTCACCTATAAAGAACAAAAAAGATTACTTGTAAAACTTAGTATGGCAGAGAGGTATGTTTTGAATGTGATGAAAGATAAAAATACGGCCAAATACAAGCAGTGGTTGAAGGCAAATGGATATGAATATGAATATGAAGATGAAGATAAATTAGTAGGTTTTTTAAATCGACGAATAGATAAAAAACAATGGAAAATCGAAGATTGCGAATATTGGATAAATGTATTAAAAACCCAATTTATCCCGTTGCTTAAAGATAAAAACCAATTAAAATCTCATTATCAAGTAACTGATATTATTAACGATAAATATATGATTGCCTGTGATCACATCGCATATTATTATATTTTAGATAAACAATATCGCAAGGTATTCAAGGATAAATTTCGGTTGATTCAATTCAATGGCCCTGAGGAATTACTTGCTTATCCAGAACTGGATTATGATAAAATCCAAAAATTCAACATCAATGCTCAAGGTGAAATAAAAATGGGCATAACTGTTAATTAGAGTCATTTTCTGATAGTAATGTATGAACGAAAATATAAGCTTTTAAAAAGGGCTTTATAATATCAAAAACATAATAATCGAATAAATACTATGAATTTTACGACTAATTCCGGAAGATTAATAACTTTTGATCATGAAAAATGGGTTATTTCTGAAAGTAGATTCTGTAATGTCATAGGAGAAGAAGATGCCCACTACCTGCTTGAAAATAAATACAAACAAGTAGTTAAAATTCTTGTTTCGCTTATCCATGCCAATAATTTAAAAATTATTGATAATCAAATTGAATTAAGTGAAAGTTTGTATAAGATTTATTTTTTAGATCAAATCCGAAATGCTGCAAATAAGCGAATGAATGATTTATTTAACGAAAATAAGGAACTTATCTTTTCTAATAGACAGATTGTTATTGGCAAAGCGGAATATTACCTCCTGAGACCAACCTTATTAACAAGTGGTGGAGCACATATTGGTGGTTCTATTTACACCTTAGGAGCATTATTTGAGGCTATTGAAAATGGAACACATATTTATTTGGAACTATTGGAAGGCTTTAAAAAGTTACACCTGATTAGCATAACCGGCTCACCATTAAGTGGCAGTATTAGTGCACTATTTTGGTCAGATGAAACCCATAAATTTCTTCATTCAAGGGAAATTAATGATAATCCCGCTGTTAATTTTTCATTGCTTTCTCAATTTCGAAAATTACAAAATATTCCTTACAACATTGATTTTGCCGATATAGCAATGGAACAGTTACTTAACGAAATAAATGGCATTAGTTGAATTTAACTAAAAAATTGATATTACTGATTAGTTTAGGAATTCTTTCCATTTTCTTCCTATTACTATATTTTAAATATCCATTTTGGTCTCATTATAAAACCAAAAATTTCAAGGCGTTGGTAGAATACAATGGCAGTAATATTCATGGATTATTAGGACGACAAATATTGATTCATAAAGATTTTAAACAGTATATAGAACAAATTGACAAATATGCCGCTGATAATGATATTGAATTGATTGTAATTCATAGTTATAGAAACGAAAATCAGAAAATAAGCAGGAATATTGTTAAACCAGCAAAGCTATCTAATCATTTGGCTGGGTTTGCTATAGATTTTAATATTAAAAGAAAAAATAGGATATATCTTTCCCATCATTTAAAAAAGAAATACTTGAGTAAGTCCCATGTCAATGTGCAAAATTTTATAAATGATATTCGTGAAAATAAAGATTTAAGATGGGGTGGTGATTTTCGGATTGAAGATCCGGTTCATATAGATGTTCCATTGAATCAAATGAATAAAGCAAAGTGGTTTGATTTTAACAAAAATTGTGTAACAGATTACGCTAATAGGATTCCTAAATGGAAATTTTGGAAATGAAATTAACAAACCTATCACAATAATATTTTCAATTTTATTGTTTTGCCTTTGAAAAATTTTAAAACTCAAATTTTTATAAATTATGAAAAATCTATTGTATTTATCATATACATTTTTGGTGTGCTTAAGTTGTGCACCTGAAAAATTACAAGATGGAGACATCATTTTTCACACATCTAAATCCTTTCAAAGTGAAATGATACAAACGTTGACCAATTCCAATTTGAGTCATTGTGGTATCATTAATTACAGATCAGGAAAACCTTATGTTCTCGAAGCAGTAAATCCGGTTAAATTAACGCCTTTAAATCAATGGATCTCCAGGGGTGTAGGTGCTAAATATAAAGTTGTTAGACTAAAATACAACTTGAATGATGAGCAAAAAGAAATAATGTATTCTTATGGTAAAAGACAACTTGGAAAAAGTTATGATATTAAGTTTGAGTGGTCTGATAGAAAAATGTATTGTTCTGAAATTGTATGGAAAATTTATAAAGCAGCGGGCTACGATTTGTGCACTCCAAAAACTTTTTCTGATTTTGATTTGTCAGGTAGAACGGTAAGAAATGAAATTAAAAGGAGGTACGGTGCCACTATAAATCTTAAGGAAAAAGTTGTATCACCCGAAGATCTTTATAATTCAAATATGGTAAAAACCATCTTTTCCAATTTTTAAGCGATTAATTCAAACTTAAAATCACGCAATGTTATATTTCCCTAATGATTTTAAAATAATTAGTTTTATTTTTTTAGGATTTTTGATTTACTCAATACTTAAAAAAAACTGGAAACACCTATTTTCTGTTCTTTTCTATTATTTTGTTTTTGTAGTAATCTGGGTTTGTATCTTATTTGGAGGTGCTTTGAAGCCAGAGAATCTGGTTGGAAATAGGGAATTTTATGTTTCAGAAATATTCAAATCTTCCGGTATTGAAATTCCGGAGGAATTGATTTTAGTTGCTAAGCTCGACCCCATTGTATTAATTGGCGTTGAGAGTGAATATAATGCTGAGTGTATATTTGAGGGATCTTCAAAAATTATCAAAGAATTAGAGAGAAAAATAAAGAAAAATACAAATTTTATAAAAGTAGATAAACTTGATAATTATCCGACCGAATTGATAAATCCTGATAATTTCAGTGTAAAAAGTATTAAATCTATTTACAAGAGTAATCTTTCAGACGATGTAATTTATATTTCATTTGATAAGTCAAATAAAAAGTTTTACTATCTGGCTATGTATTTTTGAAATTTTTCAGGATAATTTAAGAACCTAAAAATAATATTATGAAAAAGTGGTTAATTCCAATCGTATTTTTTATGCTGGCCCTGCCATCGATTGTTTCAGGAAAAAACCTTTATGGTCCAGGGTTTTATTTGAAAAAAGATGGCTATTCCTCCTCAGCAGAACTATTTACTGTTTTATTTTCTAAGGGCTTCGATTCTGTAAATGCCTTTTTTTATTGGTGTTGTGATTGTATATACTATTATGGTATGGTTTGGGGCCTCAGTTATCAGGAAATGAACATAGTACTTTTCGTTATTTTACAGCCCCTTCTCATTCTTCTATTTTTTATTCTTTGGATTATTGAAAAAAGAAGAGTAAAGAGATTATTGAATAGCCTTACCAAATAATATTTATTAATATAATTTATTGAAATTCCTTAAGCTATGGAAAAACAAAATAAAAGAAAATATATCTATTGGATTATATTTTTATTTACCATTATCCTCTCATCCGTTGGTTATCTTTTCTTAAAAGAAAATTCTCCTCTTTTTCTAAGGGAAGCGCCCTTGTCTCATTCAGAATATATTTTTGGATTAGATGTTTCACATTATCAGGGCAGAATAAACTGGAAAAGAGTAAGTACTTCCAAACATCCTATTAAATATGTATTCATTAGATCCACCATGGGGATTAATGGAAAAGACAAGCAATTCTTATACAATTGGAGAAAAGCTAAAGACTTAGGTTATATAAGAGGAGCTTATCATTATTACAGACCCAATGAAAATCCGGAAAGCCAATTTTTGAATTACAAAAAAATGGTAAGATTAAATAAAGGAGACTTCATTCCTATTTTGGATGTCGAACAAATGGGGCGAAAAGGAAGAAAAAGATTGAGACAGGATATTTCGATTTGGCTAAAAATGGCGGAAAAGGAGTATGGGGTCAAACCTATGGTTTATACTGGTTTACATTTTTACAAACGGAATCTGAAAGGTCATATAAATGATTATCCTTTATGGGTTGCCAGCTATAACCGAAAATTTAGGATAAGAAGATTGAATTGGACTTTTCATCAGTTTACAGATAGAGTTCGGGTGGAAGGAATAAAAGTTTTGACAGACGGCAATGACTTTAACGGCAGTATGGAACAATTGCTTGGAATGTGCTTGAAATAATTTTTCTTCTTCTGGAATTTTTAAAAGGGATAGACAGAAAATATGGGCTAATATCTATAGAAATTTCCTTATTGATGGAATCCTAAAAGGATTTTGAAAATGGTAAAGTGTAGGAACAAAAATTTAAAAAATAACAAAATGCAAAGTAAAACTTACAGAGGAATTTCAACTAACTCTTTAGATCAAATTGGCACTTATAATGATGAAAAAGTATACTATAATTTTTTATATGTAATAATTAACCTATGAGCTATGAAATAAGAAAACTAATAGACAAAGTAAAAAACTGGAAACAAGTCTTGAACAAGAATGATAGTACCACCAGAGAAATTACCCATATTTTGTGTGAAAATGGGTTTGTAATTCAGGATATTTATGATGTTGAAAATATCAAAGGACTTATTAGTTCATTGAAATTAAACGAAGTAATGCCAATTTATTGGTATAAAGCAGTTGATTTTGAACTTGGTAATTCGGTTGGTGTAATTATTTTTTCCACAGACTTAGATTCCACAATAGTTAAGGCTGAAATATTTAGTGATATGGTTAAATTTTTCTTTGATAGTAAATGGAAAGCATTTTTAAATAGATTAAATGTTAGTGATAAACTTAGGAATATTTTATTAGATAAATATACAAAACCCGAATATACTTTAGGTAGAAACTTTACCGGTTCATATAAAAATAAGAACGGAATAACAATTAACAAAAATTCCTTTACTATTGGTCTTGTTGGTGTGGATTCCGATATTTTGATTTTAATAGCATCTGAAATATGTAAAGAATTTAAACAAGAAACGGTAATGGTCAGAGATTTTAATAAAAGTAAAGTTTATTTTGTCAATGATAAAGAATATATTAAAAATGATGGGTAAAAATTATTAACATGACATTTCTATTTAAAAATTGCTTGCAACTATTTTAATAGAGCCTCCACAAATGACTTATACTATTTTTTAAAATTAATCATAACTAAATTATAAATACTATGAATTCCAAATTGCTTGCCAGAATAAAGGTTGACGCTTATTGTGATAAACACCTATTTTATGGACTAACAAATCTCAATGATGGTTTTGATGATTCAAGAATAAAGTATTTTTCAGAAAAGGATTTTGAAGTGGTTTTAGAAAGAGTTAAATCTCTTGGTATTGGAATTTTTGGAATTGAACCTTGGAAGAATGGATGTTATTATGATTGTAAGGTTTATGAATCTCATACATCTGATCCAACAGATGCTACTTGGTATATGACATGTTTTGAAAATTTCAAAAAGAGAGGAGATAATATTGTTTACGCAGCATCGTACCATATTCCAAAAAAATTATATTCAGAATAAATTTATTTCTCTAAGAAGGGTGGTAGTATATGTATAGTCAATGTGATTAAATACTCAAACGGCTTAAATGATTACTGAATATTGCGTTTGCGGTTAAAGTAACCTTATTTACATAGGTGAACATTCACTTGAAACTGATAACATTTTATCGAATAATAGCTGTCTTTTTTGGGGAGTATTATATAATTTTTCTCATATCGTATTTAATAAAACAAAAATAATGCAGAATTCATATCATCAAAAGGTAAATGCTTTATTGGACAAATTTAATAAGTTATTACATGATAATGACCTTAGTAACTTACAAAGTATCATTGAAAAATATGATTGTGCAATAATAACAATTTTCAAAAATGAGGTTAATAATTGTATTTATGGAGAAAATCATCCTAAACAATTGAACATAACCGAAAATCATGAAAGATATAAAGCACTAAAAGCAAAATTATTACATAACTATTATGCATTATTTTGTTTTAACGATCCATCATATACTGAAGATTATAAACCTTCCCAGGATGTGGAAAATACAGATATAAAACTTCCTGTTAAAGTTAATGAGGATTCTTTTTTCGCAGTAAACATTGATAATCAAGCTAATTTTATAGAGGAGATAATAAATTTAGGTAAATTATTTTGCCAAGACAAGGTGACGATTTTTGAAAAAGGTGGAGAGGTTAACTATGTATATGGTACAAGTAATGCAAATTTTCCTGGGTTAGATAAGAAAGAATATTTCACCCATCTATATTTTGGCAGTGAATCCGAATTTATTACAAAAATGGGTAGCGTTCCATCTAACCTAACTGCACCAGCTAAGGAGCAATTGTATTTTGAACACTTTTTACAATATCAGAACAATTCAAAATTTCTTGTAAGCCTAGAAGCAAAAAAGATAAATAAATTACTTTAATAGCCCACCAAAGATAATTTCCCTTTGTTTTCAGAGATTATACAATATATTAATAGCATAATCGCTAAAGACTCATTGGATGAAAATTCCATTAAGGAATATGAGGTGCAAGTACCAACTTGAAAATTTGTATTAATTCAATAATTAAAATCAACCAGCATGACAATATACGAATATTTAAAAAATGACAAGGAGCCTGTTCCATCATGGCTCCTGGAAATAAAAGAAGGAGATAAATTTTCAAGAGATGATTTCTTCAGCTCAAGAATCGTTTTTTATCCGGGTTCATATACCGATGGGCATGCCGTTAAGGTTTTTGGCTCAACCCATGCTGCGCACTCTTTCGTTTATGTGGATTATTGGGTCAAGCAGGAAGAACTGGAGACGGAACTTGTACAGCACGCATTTTTAGGCTATGAGAATCTTTTTAGCATTCAAGTGTCGGCAAATGATCTTGCGCCCTATGGTTGGATATGCTGTAAATAAGAGGAGGGAAGCCTATTCCTTCCTTCAAATACTGGAACGTAAACCGGAATATGATGAGGCACATGGTCCAAAACGATTAGCTATTTTATTTTTATTCGCCGACGGAATAGCGACTTATGATGCTTTGTTTTGCCAGGCTCGAAATAAACTGGAACCATTTGCAATATTGCTCCATGATCAAATTAAGCCAACGTATTTGTTAGTTGACTATAACACAAAACCCTGGAGGGATTACACCAAATTAGAGGATGTCGCCGGCGATCATGGTGGAATGCATGATATGCCTCGGTATTTACATAAAAATAAATATGTTAATTTGTAAGAATGGAACAGTTCAGCAGGTCGATTCCTTCACAATATTTTTACTCAAATAAAAAATTCACAACATCCTAAAAAACACCCATTTGGAAGATGACCTAATAACAGCTTACAATGAGGCTGAATACCGTGTAAATGGTTTCAGTGAACCTATTTATATAGGTAAATATTCAGAAGATGCCGATAATGTATTATCGAAAAATAACCTAACGGAATGGGCCTACATAACGGCGTATAATCCTATGTCCTGTTCTCTTGAGGAAGCTGAGAATATTCGAAGGAACAGTGAACTTCGTAAATTAGTCAATGACTACATAGTAATTGAAGGCGAAGGTCAGGATAAACAAAAGGAGTGGCCGGCAGAAAAAAGCTTTTTCATTGCCGGAATATCGTTGGATACTGCTAAAGTGTTAGCTGTTACATTTGGTCAAAGAGCCATAGTGTATGGGCAGCTTGAGCAGCCAGCAACATTGATCATTACCCTTGACCGCTTAGGAAATCCAGGTTAATAACACAAACAGTCGAAGCAAGGAACAAACGAATGCCAGACCTTGCCGACCCAATCACCTTCGGGCTTGTAAAGAGACTTAGGGTATAAACTAAAAAAAATATTTTTAAAAATTAAAATGTAATATGTTATGAATGAAACGCTTAGACTTAGTTATATTCCAATTCCAACGCTCGATGAATTGCAAGAATTGTGGCAAAATTGTTTTGGCACACAGGAAAAACTTCAGCACATTAATAATTATGTTCCTTATGAAGTCACCATATTTTCTCAATTAAGAGGCTTTTTGTCCAATGAACAAAAGGGATATAGATTTTGGTTGATACGACGAAAAATGGAAAATGATATCATTGGTTTTGCCATTCACGGAAGTTATTTCCCCGGCTATCCGAATGATGTCGGTTTTAATATAGGATTAGATTATGTTGAAATAGGGTATGCAAAAATGTGGGTATGTTCATCAGGGAAGAACTGGCCAAGTTTATTCTGGAAATCATGTTGTTGAATTAAAATACGTTTTTTAAAGGAATGATCCAATAAATGAATTTAAAGGTAAGATACTCCCTAACTATCTAAATTATAGAATATTATGTTTGTACAAAAAACCATTTTAATAGATGTTCCCATCGCTGCACCTGTTGAAAATTTAGCTCAGAGTACATCCAAAGTGTTATTTTATCCATGTAGCGGCTTTGATCTGGAAGTCCCCGTGACCCATTTCGCTCCGGTAATTGATGTATTCTGGTTTGTAGATCGCGGATATTTTCGACCGGACCATCAGGATACCAGATTTAACAATCTGGACAGACCTGCGGATAGTATCTCTCCGATTTTCAAGCATCCGGACTTTGATTATATTAGATGCACGCTGGAAGGCCCGGCTGTAGATGACAGGTATTCTGTGCATATAAAGCCTTGCGTTTTAACAGAATTTTATTTGCATATACCCACTGGTAGAACCATTCAGCTCAAATTTAGGAGAGGCTATGGGTTTTCTGGCTTTGATAAAGAGATAAGGAAGCTTGCCGTATTCTTTCATAGAGGTGACAGTGAGGGAGAAGGTGGAAGTGACAATAACTGGTATTCAAGTCGCAATGGTAGAGGTACAATATGGGATAAACTGGAAGATGGCGGCTGGATAGTTACCGACTTAAGTCTTGCGTATGATCAGGATGTCTTTAGAATAATAACTGATGACATTAATTCTGGAAAAATCAAGAAAGTAAGCGAATTGCTTAATCCATCTTTTGAATTCTATTCCCGGAAATATAACATAACATTTACTTGCATTGGCTTTTTAGGACACAGATATGGTCCAACATTGGCCTTTAGGGTTGACAGAGGGGATAAAACGACTGCGTTTTAAAACTTGAGCTTCTAAAAAATTCATTAGGCGGTTATTTAAGGTGAAATTACATTCGGGTGTTTAAACGAGGGGAGTGAATATTCCACTAAAAAGTGGGCCAACCATTCCGGCTCAAAGTGAGCCACTAAATTTTAGGTTTTTTAGAGAAGATTTCCTTTTATCGAATTAACTTAATGGTTTCACTCCAGTAAAACAATGCTTCACCTTTTGCAACAAACTTCAACTTTTTATTCAAGAAATTAAAATCTGGATGTTCAATCAAGAATATTTTATTATCTGTCACACCATCAAATTTTTTCAGTTCACCTTTAGCTTTTACTAAAGTGTGAGCAGCAAGATACGCAGCCTTTGATGCTGCTACTTGAGCTTCCTCCATGCGAAAACTTCCTAAATAAACATAATGTCTGAATTGATTTATACCTTTTTTTAACTCTTCAAATTTTTCTACATCTTCTTTTTGCTGGGTATCTCTTTTAGCCATAATAATTCCAGTATCAATTATATCTTGTAAAACAATTTCAGCGGTGAGTTCACTTTCCGGCCTATAACTTATTTCCCCTTTTGCTGTTGAACAAAACGATTTTCTAAAAACCTCAATATCTGAAAGTATATTGAAAAGTGTACCGATATCAAATAACTGCTTTATTATTTCCTTTTCTTTTTCCATTTTGTATGGAATGCCTATAGTTGTTGGAGCGTAAGCTGTTAGCTTATCTCCTGCTATTGAATTTTCGCAAGGAACAAATACGGTTAAAGGCTCACTATTTTGTTTTATCCATCCAGTATTGATAGGCTTTTCTTTCAATACAGGATAAGTGTTTTTAGCAAAAAGTATATCTAATAATATTTCTCGTTCTGGGTTTTGAACTATTTGACCTTCCTGATTTTTAGTTACAAGATTTGATTTATAAATAAATTTGTAATGAGCTTTTGGAATTTTGCCTTTATAACTTCTTCGTTCATCTGCCTCTAACTTTAAGAAAACATCACCGACTATTTTGTTCAAGTAGTTTTCAAGTTCTTTACGATGAACTTTTGGATTAACAATTACATCAATATCAACAGAAAACCTTGCAGGTCTTTCTAATAGAAGAATTAAACTTGTACCTCCTTTGAATATAAAATCCAGTCCCGTTTGCTTTAATTGCTCCAACAGATACAACGCAAGGATCATACTTTCAATAAAAATGCTGAAAGAGATGATTTATCAATCATTAAAAATAGTTTTAGGTAAGTCTGTTTTTTGCATTAAATACGCTTCCATGTCATCTCTTTTTGATCTTCTATTTGCGTAATTTAAAAGAGTTGTGGTATTAATAGCATATTTTTTGAAAGCATTATTGATTATGCGCACCAATTCACTTCCTTGAAAAGCTTCGAATAATTTTTTATCCGAATAAATATCTACAATCAATTTCTCCAATGTAATGGTAGGTACATAATCAATTCTTTGTAAAGGTGATTTTGTAATAAGTTTTTTTAGAATAATTGCATTTGTTTTATCATTTACATAAAGTGCCATTTCTTTTTCAGTTGGTTCCAAAAAAATATCTTTTATATTAGTATCTTGTAAATAATGGAATACCGGTTCTAATGCATCTTTCTCAACTTCTAAGACAGTGAACTTATTGCCAGGTATGTGTAGCAAAAATTCATTTAAAATTTGAGTTGACCAAATACTTAATTTAAGATCACTGAATTGTTTTAACAATAAACTTATTAATTCTTTATTTTCATTTGTCACTTCAGGATAATAATCGGGAAGTGAATTAAAGGTGAAAATATCCTTGGTTAAGGACCGAATAATTTTATTTTCTTTTAAATTAAAAAGCCGCCACCTAAAAGTTGTTTCTTTTAAAGGCTCAAATTTTCTGTAAAAATCAAACAATTCGTTCCGGGTGAAGTATTCTTTACCTTTGAAATGTTCCTGCAAGTGTTCTTTGATTGCCTTATCTTCCATTAGATTATGATTGACCATGTAAAGGTAAGAATTTAATTCAAACAATAGACACTTTTTTGTGTTAGTGTCTATTGTTTGTAAATGAAATATAATGCTATTTATTTTAATTTTATGGAAAAATATAAGACTAAAGATGTGATTTTCGAGGAAGTATTGAGGTATTTTCATTCGAGTTTTGGAAGGATAGAGGCATCATTTAGTAGTAAGTTGATGGCAACAATTAATCCGGATAAACCTGTGTGGGATGAATTTGTACTAAAGAATCTTGGTATCATAAAACCGCCTACCTATTCGAAAAATAGAATAGAAAAGACGGTCGCTGTCTATAAACAAATTGAATATTTTTATGACGAGTTTTTACAAACAATGGAATGTCAGGAATTAGTGGCTATATTTGACATGCATTTTCCGAATACAAAAATAACTAAATCTAAAAAGGTAGATTTACTTCTCTGGCAAAACAGAGATTAGGATGACTAATTATTTAACATGTAGCTGAAATACGCTTTCTTTAGGTGTTAGAAAATGTCAAAGGCGAACATGTCTCCCTCTTCTTTTTATTATTAAAAACAAAACAATGAAAAAATTATTTTTAATCATAGTTGGCGCAGCGATGTTTTCAATTTGTGATAACCCTTTTCAAAAAAAAGCAGCTGACCATTCAGATACAATTACGGGCTCAAATGTTGACAAAAATTCAATATTCATTATTCCATTAGATAGCAAAAGCTTGATCTGTGATATTGAAAATAATGAAATACACCAACTTGGGAGTTTTTCAAAAACGATGAACAGTAAGAGTATTGTTGTCAACGATGAGTTTATTTGCTCCATTGATTCTATCATTTCAGTATTTGATATTAAAGGAAATCTACTAAAGAAGATACGTTCTGATTTTAAATTAACAAGCTTACATTCAAAAAATAAGGTGGTTTATTTTGGAGGGAAATCAGATAGATATTCAACTAATTCAGGAGAAATATTTGCGATACTTGACCTTGAAAAAGAAGATTTTAAATTGGAAAAAATAAAAATACCTATTGATATAAAATATGGTAAGTCCATTGACGATATTCTTATCTTGAATAATAAGTTGATTTTAGTTGATAATATAGTCTTTCCCAAATATTTACTTGAATATGATATCTCTGAACCTAAAAATCCGAAACACATTCTAACAAAGGAATTAGAAAACAATGGAACTTATGAGCATATTGTTAAAGGAGAATTAAACGAAGACTGGCTTATTCTTCTTTCATCTACAGTTGGTATGGGAGGATCCTCTGATTATATTGTGATTGATGGAAAAACAGATGGATATTTAGAAGTACATCGGGATCATGGATTTGATAAGGAAAGAGAAACAGACATCGAGAAACCTGGGGATTTCAATGATATATGCCTGATTGATAACAAGCTTTATGTCCTGGTCGATTCAACAGTTTATACCCTGGATCTCGAAGGGAATATTTCATTAGAAAATATGAAAAAAGTATTTTCAAACCTAAGGTCAATCAAAAAAATAATTCGCACACCAAATAATGAAATGGTATTCATTGGCAAGGATAACCAATATGAAAAAATAAATTAAATATGGATAATTTAAATTTGCCAAATAAAGTCCATAGCTCATTGGACGGCAACAAAGGCAATTTGCATGCCGACGATCCCCAAGCCAAAAATTATTTTTTTCAAGCCTACACCCAAGACTAATTATTAATCCGTACATTAGCCAATGCTTGATTTGTCAAAATTTGTAATCAGGTAGCTGATGGGAATTATTTCCTGTTAAATAAATAAATGATTACTATTTTTCTGTTTATGTTGATAACACTAAACCGAAAACGAGTATAACCTTACTTTGAGGAGCATAATAAGAGAGATTGAGATATTAGAGAGATAGTTTTATAGACAAAAGATGGAATAACTAAAATTAATGTCCAACTTGAAAATGAAACGGTTTGGCTCACTCAAAAACAAATGGCAAATCTGTTTGGTAAAGCTAGGAGCACCATAACAGAGCATATTTCCAACATTTTTGTTGAAGGCGAATTGGTTGAAAAAGTGGTATGTCGGAATATCCGACTAACCACTCATCATGGTGCAATTGAAGGAAAAACACAGGAGAAGGCATTGGACTTATACGCTACCGCCACAGCTGGCAAAAACAATACAAACTCAATTTTAATCATGGCTAATTCAACACACTTAGAATAGTATGACAAAAATAAAGGTAGAGAATAAAGAAATAACTATTATTTTAAATACCGAGGGCGATTTTATATCGCTTACTGATATGGCTAATGCTAAAGAAAGTGAAAGCCGTGCAGCAGATATTATCAAAAATTGGATAAGAACGCGTTATACCCTTGAATTTTTAGGAACTTGGGAGCAAATAAAAAACCCTAATTTTAAAGTGGTGGAATTTGACCACTTTAAAACCCAAGCAGGTTTGCCCAATTTTGTGTTGAGTGCCACCGAATGGATTGAAAAAACCAATGCCGTTTAAGCTTTATTTAATTAACGAATTTCAACGCCTTAAAGAAGAAGAAGAAGAACAAAAACAATTGGGCTGGTCGGCAAAACGTGAACAAGCCAAAATAAACTATCATATACATACCGATGCTATTAAACAAAATCTTATTCCACAGAAATTAACTATTCAGCAAATTGTATTTGTATATGCCAGTGAAGCGGATATTTTAAATATGGCACTTTTTGGCTATCAAACTTAGAAAACATTAATGCCTTATTTATTAATGAAAATATACCACAACAAGAACGGCTTTTAAAACTCAACCAAATCGCCATACAACAGATGAAAGTATTGCAAGAAGTAGAAAATAGAAGATTGTTGAAATAAAAAAGGAAAAAAAAATGAGTAATTTAGAACAACTATTAGAAGGCGCTGAAGCAATGATAACGTCAGAACTTGTGAAAGCTCCAAATAAATTATCTATCTCTCGAAATACGTTCACCAAAAGAAATCTCGAAATATGATTAAGTACTAGATTACTTTAAATTCTTTGCTGAATTTTCTTCTTGTTGTCAGGTTAGTTATTTTTAAAAGATAATATTTATTATCTTGAATTATCATGTCTAATTTTAGGTGGTATCACAAGATTACACACAAAAAAACGTATATTTAGAAAAATCCTAATAAGCTTAAGGACTTGAATGACTGAAAATTTTGGAAAAGTTACAAAGGATAAATACACTTCGTGCCGATATTGATAAAATCATAAACGAAATTGAAGGATGAGCGAGATAATTTTATACACGACAGAAGATGGAATAATTAAAATTAATGTCCAACTCGATAATGAAACGGTTTGGCTTACGCAAAAACAACTGGTTGAATTGTATCAAACTTCAAAATCAACGGTAAGTGAGCATATCAAAAATATTTATACCGATGAAGAATTAACGCCTGATGCAACTGTTCGGAAAATCCGAACAGTTCAAAATGAAGGTAAAAGAGAAGTAGAACGAGCATTAGATTACTATAATCTTGATATGATTATTGCTTTGGGATATCGTATCAATAAAAAAATAGCCACACACTAAGCGAAGTAGAAAAAAAACTATCTTGAAAGTTTGAAAGTGATAGAACAAAAAACGAAAAAATAGGATGTATAAAACCATAGCATATTCCAACCGAAAGATCGTTTCGGGTATAAGGGAGTTAGGTGTCATGCCTGAGATACGAATTCCAAAAAATATTTTTCAAATGTTCGGATATTTACCGAACTTTTTTATCTTTGTATCGCTATGGAAATACTTTACTTATTCAGTCGATTGATCAACTAGTTGACGATCTTGAAAATAAGGATTGCTCTAACCAACAACAACTAAAGAAAATCAGACCAGATGCAGACTTAGTTCATAATGATGGATTCTACCTATTTAACATACAAGTTCACAGAGTGATGATTCTAATTGAATTTGAAGACGATGGCGAAGCCACAACAACAAAAGCACAATAAGGAAATGGTTAAATAATCAAGGTTTAATCAATTAAAGGAGGAAAACATGAAAGAGCAAGCGGATTTGAAAAGTATTTTGAAAGCAGGAAAGCTGACAAATGAATTAGATCTCGAAAGAGCTTCAATTCTGGACAATAAATTACGCCTACTTGCAAAGGATAATCCAGAATTAATGGAATCTCGCAAGAGACTTAGATCAATTATTAAACAATACGAGAAAACAAATTGGTCAAAAGAATCAGCAATTGATGAGCAGAAGATAAAAGAAAGCGATAACGCTGAATTTATTGCAGAGCAAGAGAGAGTTTTCCTGGAAAACAGGAAGAATGCAATCAAAGAAAATTTAGATAAACTGAAAATTACACAACAGGAATTAGGAAAAATACTAGGTCATGGAAAGACCTATATGTCTGAACTAATGAATGGAGTAAGTCCGTTTAGCATGCGTGATTTAATAATATTGCACAGACTATTTGGAATAAAATTAGAATATTTGATCCCAACAATTATATCTGAAAAAGATCGAGTTAGAATAAGGACTTCCCTGAATCAATTAAATAAGCCTGAAATTAG
>Ga0315908_10000980_pt1 | contig 22056 bp, 20 predicted proteins | sample LakEriMetagenome_12_FD_203520 | JGI IMG/M metagenome (GOLD analysis project Ga0315908, IMG submission 203520) | Freshwater fungal communities from buoy surface, Lake Erie, Ohio, United States - Buoy 4 MA124 | ecosystem: Environmental > Aquatic > Freshwater > Lake > Lake biofilm | place: USA...
CGCGTGTGGTGCAAATGGAGCCTGGGCCGATACCAACCTTGATACCATCCGCACCGGCGTCAATCAGCGCCCGTGTCGCCGCCGCCGTCGCGACATTTCCGGCAACGACCTGAACTTCAGGTGCCATCCGCTTAATCTCTGCAACCGCAGCCGCAACCATGGCGCTATGGCCATGCGCCGTGTCGACGACGATGAGATCACACTCAGCGTCAATCAACGCCTTGGTATAGGCCATGCCCTTTTCGCCGACAGTCGTGGCCGCCGCTACGCGCAAGCGTCCTGTGCCGTCCTTTGTTGCGTTGGGATATAAAACAGCCTTCTCGATATCCTTTACGGTAATCAAGCCAATGCAATGATAGGCGTCATCGACGACCAAAAGCTTTTCGATGCGCCGTTGATGCAGCAAACGCCGCGCTTCTTCCTGCGTGACGGATGATGCAACCGTCGCCAGATTTTCATGCGTCATCAACTCGGACACGGGCTGTGCCGGATTTTCGGCAAAGCGCACGTCACGATTGGTCAATATACCAGCCAGCTTACCGCTCGCCTCAACAACCGGGATGCCTGAGATTGCATGCGCCGACATCAATGCTTGCGCTTCCGCCAAGGTAGCTTCGGGTGCGATGGTGATGGGGTTCACCACCATGCCGCTCTCAAAACGCTTCACCTGACGCACGGCGGCACATTGCTCTTCAATGCTCAGGTTACGGTGCAGAACGCCAATGCCGCCCAGCTGCGCCATGACGATTGCCATGCGCGCTTCGGTGACGGTGTCCATTGCCGACGATAGCACTGGAATGTTCAGCGATATGCTTTTGGTCAGCTGTGTGCGGGTGTCGGCCTGGCTTGGCAAAATGTCAGACGCCCCGGGCTGCAACAGCACGTCGTCAAATGTAAGTCCGAGGGAAATTTCTTTCATTGTGCCACCGCTTTAAGCTTTGATTCGTGGCGGCCCATGTAAACAGTAAGCGCCTTATTCGCCAGCCTTGTTGGATTTATATTTTCTCGCGTCCGCAAAGTAACGGCCAAGCGCAATGTGCAGGTCAGCGTCATCCGCCGCGCCGCCAAGCTCCGTCTTATCCGTAAGCTCATCATTCGGGCCGTGATAATCGCTGCCCAGAAACTTTTGCATCAGCTCAAGATCGGCAAACGAACCACCCACCATGAGCGCAGGCACGCCCTTTTGCGCGAGTGCCCAACCGTCCTGCCGTTGGATAAATGCATTTGCATCGGTCGAACTTTCAATCGCCCTACCCGTCTTTTTCGCCACCGCCTCAACCGTGGCGTCCAATGGGGTGGTGCCGCGACCGATGATGGCCACCTTTGACCCGCGCGGCGCAATGGCGATTGTATCAACGTTTAGCGAAATGACGATCTGATCAAGCGGCAAAGCTGGCTTTTCAGCGAAAGCATAAGCACCCAATAGGCCACTCTCTTCCGCTGTTGTCGCTAAAAAATAGATATCGCGATCATGCTTTTTCTTCGCCAAGCTCTTGGCGATTTCGTTCAGAACGGCAATGCCGCTGGCATTGTCCACGGCACCATTGCAAATCCGGTCGGGCGCACCCTCTGGCGCGCAAATGCCCAAATGGTCCCAATGCCCCATGAACAAAACAGCGCCGCTGCCCTTTTTCCGACCAGCAATCTTGCCAACAACGTTGGAGCTATTGAAACGGTAAATGTCCGTCGTGACTTTGAAATCTGCGTCAATGCCAAGCGGCGCGCCCGCATAATCGCTGGCCTTGGCATGTGCGCGCAATTTGTCCCAATCTTGCCCCGCGGCGGTTATCATCGCGACAGCAAACTCGGCGCTCATCGCCCCTTCCAACGGTGCGCGCTTTTCGCGGCTCTCAAGTGCGATAGGACGCGACAGCAACGAACGCCGCAGTGATGGCCAACTCCCCTGCCCGTCGCCGATGAAGATTACGGCCTCCGCCCCCGCAGCGATGAGCGCTTCGCGCCGCGCGCGGGGTGACTTCATATTGTTTGGTACATTTTCCGCATCAAACAGCACAAGGGCAGCTTTTCCCGCAACATCTGCCGCAACCGAACCATCTGCCTTGACGCCTGCACCGGTAAAGATAAGCGGCAAATCATTGCGCGCATAATCGACCTGCTTACCAATCAGGATGATTTCTTGAGACGCGATGCGCAGTTTGCGATCCTTGGCCGTAAATGTATATTCCGCACTGCCCTGTCCGCGCTGGATCAAGGGAACGGCATCAAACCAACTGCCGTCGGTCGCCGCAGGCTTTAAACCTGATCTCGCCCATTGCTGAGCGATGTACTGAACCGTTTTTGCTTCGCCTTCCGTGCCGGGTTTACGACCTTCAAACGCATCACTCGCCAATATTTCGATATGTGTGCGCAGGTCCGCTTCGCGCACGGCTTTGGCGTGCACCGAACCCGCGGATATTGCTGCAAAACTGACAAACACTGCAAAATGGGCAAGACGCATGTATGATCGCTCCGGACTACGAAGGAGCGGGCCCTGTCGTATGCCGGGAACGCTCTATCGTTAATTTCGCTTCATCTACATGCATCGATTCAATCATGCGACCCTTAAATCGCTGCGCGCCCCCTCGGCTCGCCGCAATTAATTCCTCCGCCTCAGCCACTGCAGCGGCACCAAAGGCCTGATTGGGGTAAATGAGCGTTTTGCCCATAAAAACTAACGTAAATCCTAAACCCCCTCGGTCATTTTCATGAAACTATTTGTTAAACCCACCGAATTACAGCTCACTCTTAAAAGGGAGCGCGTTCTATGGAATATTTTTTCGGTTTACTCGCACTGATCGTCATCATTTTTGTCATGATGGGCGTGACCGTTGTGCAGCAAGGCTTTGTTTTCACAATTGAGCGGTTCGGGCGTTATACCTATTCCGCGCAACCCGGGCTTACTGTCATCATCCCGTTCTTTGATCGCGTTGGCCGCAAGGTGAATGTGATGGAGCAAGTTCTCGACATTCCGGGGCAAGAAATCATCACAAAGGACAACGCCATGGTCGGCGTTGACGCCGTGGTTTTCTTTCAAGTGCTCGACGCAGCTAAAGCGGCATATGAAGTGTCGGACCGATATGTCGCCATCATGCAAATCACGACAACCAACCTGCGTACCGTGATGGGCAGCATGGACCTTGATGAAACATTGTCAAAGCGCGACGATATCAATGGCCGCCTGCTGTCGGTGGTGGACCACGCAACCAGCCCATGGGGTGTCAAAATCACGCGTGTCGAGGTGAAAGATATTCGTCCGCCGGCTGATATCTCCAACGCGATGGCGCGGCAGATGAAGGCCGAGCGTGAAAAGCGTGCGCAAATCCTTGAAGCAGAAGGCATGCGTGCCGCAGAAATCCTGCGCGCTGAAGGCGAAAAGCAGAGCGCAATCCTTCAGGCCGAGGGCCGCAAGGAAGCTGCATTCCGTGACGCCGAAGCCCGCGAACGCGAAGCAGAGGCCGAGGCGAAGGCAACGGTCATGGTTTCCGATTCCATCGCGACGTCGGGTACGCAGGCGCTGAACTACTTCATCGCGCAAAAATACACCGAAGCCATCAGCCAGTTCGCCACATCACCCAATGCAAAAACCATCTTGTTCCCTGTAGAAGCCACGCAGTTGATTGGGACGCTGGGCGGAATTGGCGAACTGGCCAAGGAAGCGCTTTCGACAAAAGAAAAGTGAGGCGTGCGGGCCGAAACAAAGCCCGAAGTCCTAAGCAACAATCGCAAGGCGATTGTGCACGTCGAAGGACGCCTGTAAGACCGACGCTGCGCTCCACCGGCATACGCCCTTCGACTTTCGTCAGCGCGCGCGCTGACGGCTCAGGGCTACGGTAAGATCTGCAGTTTGGACATCGAGATGACGGAGTAACAAAAATGGCAGAATGGCTCGACACAATTTCAACGCACTGGTTCTGGCTCTCGCTGGGGCTGCTGCTCGGCGTTGCCGAAATGGTTGCGCCGGGGTTCTTCCTGATGTGGCTTGGCCTTGCCGCGTTGATTGTTGGGGGGCTGGATTACTTCCTTCCCATCACCGTCGCATATCAAGTCGCGATGTTTGCCATATTGTCGGTGCTGACGGTCTTTGCGGGCAAGAAATTCTTACAGAAAAACCCAATCGAAACCGAGGATGCACAGTTGAACGACCGCGGCGCGCGACTGACCGGTGAAATCGTGACGGTGGTTGAGGCGATCACAAACGGCAACGGCCGGGTCAAGGTGGGCGACAGCGTCTGGTCCGCCCGCGGCGTCGATGCTGCAATAGGATCCCGCGTGCGCGTCACTGGCGCTGACGGCGCGGTGTTGCTGGTTGAAGGCGGCCTCGACTGATCGAAGGATGCAATCGGTCCGTCTTTTTTGAACCCAACGCGTTCTAAATCAGGTCAAGGCTAGCAAGGTCGGGGTCGATAAAGCCCCGCCGCGCGTGCACAGAAAACAGCCGCTCCTTTGAATAAAACCGAAGCGGAAGGTCCCGGCGTCCTCGGGGAGAAAGCAGCAACGCGTTCACGGCCGCGTGCAACGGCTGCTCCATCCCGACCTCTGCCAGATGCGCCTTCACGCCAGCGATATACACCTGCGTAATCGTTTCATGATAGCCTTGGGTGTCGTCATTCACACCGCCAACGGCTTCGTTATAGGCCGAAATGATAGCAGGCAGCTCACGCTCAATCGCGATATCCGGCCGATCGCGCACCAGCCATGTACAAGCCGCCAGATGCGCTGCATGCGTCCAATGCGCGCGTGGTAAAGTGCGCGCAAGCAACCCTTCGCCGATCGCGATGATCGCGGCGTCATCTTCAAATAAGCGAATGGAATATTCGGACATTATCGGACCTTCTGCGTTGTCCGATATTGTCCGGACGGGTTAAGCCACCTTTGGTGCCGACTGCCGTACACCTTCATCGACATGATCTGCAAATTGCGCGAAGTTGTCGATGAACTGCTGCGCAAGTCCGCGGGCCGTCACATCATATTCCGCCTTGTCCGCCCAAGCTTCGCGCGGATCAAGGATGCCGCTGTCGACACCTGGAACTACGACGGGGAATTCAAAACCAAAATTCTGATCCTTACGGAATTCTGCATTGTTCAGGCTTCCGTCCAGCGCAGCGTTGAGCAATGCCCGTGTTGCCTTGATCGGCATACGGCTGATGCCGGGCATCGTTGCTTTGCCGCCCGTCCAGCCGGTGTTGACCAACCAACACTGCACCGCACCCTTGGCGATCCGCTCTTTCAGCAAATTGCCATAAATGCTTGGGTGACGCGGCATGAATGGCGCACCAAAGCAGGTGGAGAATGTCGCTTCAGGTTCGGTCACGCCAATTTCTGTGCCAGCGACGCGTGCGGTGTAACCCGATAGGAAGTGGTACATGGCCTGATCCGGCGTCAGGCGCGCGATCGGAGGCAAAACGCCATAAGCGTCGGCGGTCAGGAAGATGATCGTCTTGGGAACTGGTCCCATATTCGTTTCAGACGCGTTCGGAATGAACTCAATCGGATAGGAACCACGGCTGTTTTCGGCGAGGCTGTTGTCGTCGAAATCCAGTTCACGTGTTTCTGGATCGATAACGACATTTTCAAGCACCGTTCCGAAGCGCTTTGTCGTGGCAAAAATTTCAGGCTCGGCCTCTTCCGAGAGGCGAATCATTTTTGCGTAGCAACCACCTTCAAAGTTAAACACCGCAGTGTCCGACCAACCATGTTCATCGTCGCCAATCAGTGTGCGGCTGGCGTCTGCAGACAAGGTCGTCTTGCCGGTGCCTGACAGGCCAAAGAATACGGCGGTGTCGCCGTCCGGACCGATATTGGCGGAGCAATGCATTGGCATCACGCCCTTCACCGGCAATAGATAATTGAGGATGCCGAAAACCGACTTCTTCATTTCACCGGCATAGGCAGTGCCACCGATAAGAATGAGCTTTTCGGTGAAGTTCACGGCGATAACAGTTTCGATGCGGCAGCCATGACGCGCAGGATCAGCACGGAAGCTTGGCAAATCGATAATGGTGTATTCCGGCACAAAGCTGGTCAGCTCTTCCTGCGTCGGGCGTACCAGCAAAGTGCGGATGAACAGATTGTGCCATGCAAATTCGTTGATCACGCGCACATTGACGCGGTGCTCTGGCTGCGAACCACCAAACAGATCAGCGACGTACAATTTGTCCTTGCCACCAAGCGCGGCAATAAAATCTTCTTTCAGCGCAGCAAAATGCGCAGGGTCCATCGGGACATTGGTTTTACCCCACCAAATGCTGTTTTCGGTTTCGGCATCACGCACGATAAACTTGTCTTTGGCGGCACGACCTGTGTGCGCGCCCGTTTTAACAACGAGCGGGCCGTTTTTGGCCAAGATGCCTTCATCATTCGCCAGCGCGGCTTCCACCAGCGGCGCTGTGCCGAGATTGCAATGCAGCGCTGCCTTTGTGTCAAAACCTTGTTGCGAAAGCGAGATATTTAAAGGTGTCGACATTGGCTACTCCGGCGAAAGTTGCGAATCTAGGGCATACGTATGCACTGTGAAGCTCGAGCCGGTATACGATGGAGCCAACAAGGTCAAATGTGGTTCATTGTTTAGCCGCAACAGAGCATATGTAACACACAGCATCGGCACCAAGAGAGCAAGTGATTGAACCGAAGCCATTGCCCCCCTATAGTTGCCCCATGAGTGCAACAATCGCCTTGGTCGATGACGACCGAAACATCCTGACGTCTGTGTCCATCGCCATGCAAGCGGAGGGCTATGTCACCCGGATTTATTCGGACGGCGAAACCGCGTTGAAGGCAATGCTGGAAAATCCCGCTGATCTTGGCATTTTCGATATCAAAATGCCGCGCATGGATGGCCTCGAATTGCTCCGGCGGTTGCGCGAAAAAAGCGATATGCCGGTCATTTTTCTGACATCAAAAGATGAAGAGCTGGATGAAGCACTTGGCTTGGCCATGGGTGCAGACGATTATATCACCAAACCTTTTTCCCAGCGCCTGTTGGTGGCGCGCGTAAAGGCCATTTTGCGTCGTGCGACCTATGATCGCAGCGTGAGCAGCGGCGACGCTGAGCCCGAGCTGGAGCCTATGGTTCGCGGGAAATTGCAAATGGACCCAGCGCGGCACCATGTGAAATGGGATGGCAAGTCGCTGACACTAACGGTCACGGAATTCATGATTTTGGAAGCGCTCGCCAATCGGCCGGGTGTTGTGCGTACGCGCGATCAGCTGATGGATGCCGCATATCAGGATGATGTGTATGTCGACGACCGCACCATCGACAGCCACATCAAACGGCTACGGCGCAAGTTTCGTGAGGTCGATGCCGAGTTTGCGGCCATAGATACGCTTTACGGTGCAGGATATCGCTTTGCAGACAGCTGAGCCTGCTGATCTTCAGCTGGGATGGAGCCGGGGGCTATCGCTCACCGCCCGCATCCTTGCTGTAAATCTCTTTGTTTTGGCGCTGCTGGGCGCAGGGCTGTTTTTCCTCGACAGCTACCGTGTGCGCCTGATTGCGGAGCGTGAAGATGCGGCACGACTTCAAGCGACGTTCCTGGCCGAAAGCCTGTCGTTGGTCGCTCCCGAAAAGCGCGCCGCATATGTTTATGAGTTTGGCCAAGAGCATCAATCGCGGATTCGCGTCTATGCGCAAAATGGCGCAAAAATCTTGGACAGTTTTGCCGGCCGTCCGCCGACATATGTCTTCCGCGATCCTGACAAGGAACCGATACCCAAAGTCATTGCGCGCGGCATTGATAAGATGTTCGACTTCCTTGTGGGAGCGGCCGTGTTGCAGCCATTTGTGGAGCCGCGCGTCGATACGGCCGATGCGTGGCAACATTTACTAAAGCGTAAGCCAGCTGATGCAGCGTCGACGGTCGCTTTCGCCCCTGACCTCACGCATGTTGTCAGCGCCGGTTCGCGGTCGCGCGATGGCCGCTTTGCGGTTCTGACAACATCCAATGAACGTGATATTCGCCTGTTTGTTCGGGCTGAGCGGTTCAATGTCGGGATGTTTTTTGTGATCGTCCTTGGCATCGGTATAATGCTCTCCGTGTTCCTCGCACGAACCATCGTTCGTCCGCTTCGCCATTTGTCGCGCGCGGCGGTGAAAGTGCGGCTTGGCCGCGCTCAGGAAGTCACCGTTCCGCGCCTGCCCTCACGCCGTGATGAAATCGGCATGCTTGCACGCGCGCTTTCGGACATGAGCATTGCCCTTCGGCAGCGTATTGACGCCACAGAAGCATTTGCCGCCGATGTCGCACACGAGATTAAAAACCCGCTCGCTTCATTGCGGTCGGCACTAGACGGTGCAGAGCGCATCCAAGACCCTGCCCTGCGCAAACAGCTTATGGATGTCGCAAAGGCCGATGTGCAGCGGATGGACCGTTTGATTAGCGATATTTCAGACGCCAGCCGCGTGGATTCGCAACTGGCAAAGGCAAAGTTCGAACCCATCGACTTGGGTGATATGATTGAACAATTGCTTCAGGCGCGCGAGCACCGTGGCAGCGACAAAGATGTAAACATCGCCTTCGCACGGCCACGGCGGACAATCGCAACGGTCATGGGTGAAGATGTGCGCCTCGAACGCATGCTCACCAATCTGATTGATAACGCGGTGTCCTTTTCGCCGCCCGGCGCAGTCGTGGAAATATCAGCTACCCTGGCCGACGAAGAAGTGATTATTCGCATCAGCGATGAAGGCCCCGGCGTTCCCCCGCAGGAACGAGAAGCCATCTTCCGCCGGTTCCACAGTGAGCGCCCATCAACGGAGAATTTCGGCAAGCATAGCGGGCTGGGGCTGGCCATTGCGCGCACGATTGTTGAGGGCCACCATGGCCGCATCAACGTGCGCGATCGCGTTGATGGCAAAGGCGGGGCCTGTTTTGAAATTGCCCTTCCCTGCGCAGCGGTGGCAACCCGCTAATGCCACAGATGGCCCATGGCACAGCGATATCCATCGGTGGCCATGGCGTGCTGATTATGGGCGAATCGGGCAGCGGAAAATCCGATCTCGCGCTCCGCCTGATTGATCGCGGTGCCATTTTGATCAGCGATGATGTCGTCTTTTTGGAAACCCGTGACAACGCCCCAATACTTACCGTCGCCCCCAATATCGCAGGAAAGATCGAGGTGCGCGGCGTCGGCATCTTTAACGTCGATTTCATAGCGTCTGCGCCGCTTCGCCTCGTAATAGAGTTCGTAGATGCACCAGACAGATTACCTGAAGACATTGCGCACACCAGCATTGGTGGTTACGTCGTTCCCGTGTCCAAGCTAAATCCATTTGAACACAGCAGCGCGATCAAGGTCGAATATGCGTTGCGGGCAGTTCTCGATAGTGGCGTCCGGCCCGAATGTGTATCCGTCAAAGAAGGCTTGTCATCGTGAACGCCAAAACAGCCTCTATCCCGCAAACAATATTGATTGTGACTGGCGTTTCTGGCGCAGGTAAAACCACCGTTCTCAAGGCGCTTGAAGACTTAGGCTGGGAGGCCGTGGACAATTTTCCGATCCGCCTTGCCGGCCAGTTGCTGGAAATACCCGTCACCGGTCGTCAAGCGAGCCCCGATATCCCGATAGCCCTTGGCTTTGACAGCCGAACCCGCGGCTTTGACGCCGAAACGCTTATTCAGCAGATCAAACAGCTCCAGACCCAGCCGAACCTGACCATCAGGACGCTGTTTCTCGATTGTGCAGGTGTTGAAATTGAACGCCGTTATGCAGAAACGCGTCGCCGTCACCCCGCGGCACCTGACCGCCCGGCCATGGACGGCATCGCAATTGAACGCACGTTGATGGAGCCATTTCGCCGCTGGGCGGAAACGGTCATCGATACCAGCAAGCTGTCCGCATATGACCTGCAACAGGCGATCCGCGAACAGTTCAACAACGAAACTTCGCCACATTCCGTCATTACCATTACGAGCTTTGGCTATTCGCGTGGCATTCCGCACAATGCCGATCTGGTTTTTGACCTGCGCTTCCTGCGCAATCCGCATTGGGACAATATACTTCGACCGCTTACGGGGTTGGATGAAGGTGTATCGCATTATGTCGAAGCCGATCCGGCCTATGATGCGGCGATGGAAAAAATACGCGACCTGCTCCGCTATCTTTTGCCGCTCTATGACGCGCAAGGTAAGGCCTATGTAAATATAGCCTTTGGCTGCACCGGCGGGCGTCACCGATCGGTTCATGTTGCCGAACAATTCGGACGCTGGCTGCGTGAAGATGGCTTTGATCCCGCAGTTAACCATCGCAATCTGACCTCAAGACCAATTGACGCAATTGAAGAGCCTGCTAACGGCGCAAATAAGAATAGCGCACCACAGGGTAACGACATCACATGATCGGTTTGATTTTAGTCACACATGGCAAGCTTGCCGCCGAGTTTCTCGTCGCGCTTGAGCATGTTGTTGGCCCCCAAAAAGACATCGCCACCATTTGCATCGGCCCGCATGATGACATGGAGGCCCGCCGTAATGAAATAGCGGCGGCCATTAAGTTGGTTGATTCAGGAAAAGGCGCGATAATCCTCTCTGATCTTTTTGGCGGAACACCCTCAAATCTGGCCATCTCGCTGCTGGAAAGCGGCCGTGTGGAAGTCATCGCCGGCGTAAACCTGCCCATGCTGATCCGCCTCGATAGCGCCCGCAAAAACCTGGATGTGAAAGAGGCTGTCGCCGCTGCGCGCGAAGCAGGCCGGAAATATATCAGCGTGGCGTCCGAAGTGCTCGAGGCATCGAAATGACCCGCCTCAGCCGGTCTGCAACAATCGTGAATGTGAAAGGGCTGCATGCCCGCGCCAGTGCAAAATTTGTCACCTTTGTCAGCCGGTTGCCCGAAGGCATTAAGGTTGAAGTTGAAAAAGACGGTCAGCTCGTCACAGGCACATCCATCATGGGCCTGATGATGCTCGGCGCGGCAAAAGGCAGTGAAATTACCATTCACGTCGAAGGCGACCAAGCAGAGCCCGCCATTGAAAAACTCATCGGGCTGGTTGTCGACGGCTTTGGCGAAGACTGATGCGCCGTGAGATTACCGGATTTTCCAATCCGCTTCTGAAGGAAATCCGCGGCCTGCGGGAAAAGAAATTGCGGAAACGCGCCGGGCTATTTCTTGCCGAAGGCCTCCGCATCATGACCGAAGCGCGCGAAGCTGGTTTTCTTCCCGACATGCTGTTCCGGGTCAAAGACCGGCCAGTCCACGCGCTGGAAATCGCGCTTGAGGACGAAGTTCTGCGCAACGGCGGGGACGTCATTGAAACCAGCGCCGAAATCATGGCCAAGCTGTCAGGCAAAGATAACGCTCAGGCGGTCGTCGGTGTTTATCGTGACCATGGCACCGCGCTTGCCGATATAGAGCGCTCGACGGCGCCGATCTGGCTCGTGGCGCAAGCGATGCGCGACCCGGGCAATTTGGGAACAATGTTGCGGACCGGCGATGCTGTCGGCGCCGGCGGGCTTATCCTCATTGATGACTGCACGGACCCATTTTCGGTTGAGGCCGTCCGCGCGAGCATGGGCGCGGTTTTCACGCAAAAGATCGTCCAATGCCGATGGGACGAGTTTATGACGTGGTTGCGCGCGGGCGATGGTCAGCTGGTCGGCACAAGCCTTCAAACCGACACGGATTATCAGGCTGCGCACTACAGTAGCCCTTGCTTCATCCTGACGGGCAACGAAGCGCAGGGTCTGCCCGACAATTATGAAGGTCAGTGCGATTTGCTCGTCAAAATGCCGATGCGGGGCAAGGCGGACAGCTTAAACGCGGCGGTGGCCACAGCGGTCATGGCGTATGAAGTGCTGAACCAGTTTCGCCGTCCAGCCCGCGACTGAGGCCTACTCGCGCGAATACTCCGCCGCTTCGCGCCCGTCGGCAATTTGCGCGTTCACATCGTCATCACCATAACGCGGCAGGGCCTCAACCGACGGAATATCTTCCAATTCGCGCTTGCCGGTTTCGACATTGAGCTCTGCAAACTTCCGACCCGTCGACATAACGTTGCGTTCAAAACTGCCCACGAACTTATTATAATTATTCACCGCCGAGGACAGCCCGCTGCCCACCGATTTCAGATGCTGCGCGGCAACGGCAATGCGGTCGTACATTTCCTTGCCAAGCGCGCCAATTTGCTTGGCTTCGCGCGCGAGGCCCTCTTGCCGCCACACGCTGGCCACGGTGCGGGCAATCGCAACCAGATTGGTCGGCGTGGCCAACAACACCTTCTTATCAAAGGCAAAGTCCCACAATTGCGGTTCATGTTCGAGCGCAGCCGCCAGAAAATGTTCGCCCGGGACAAACATAATCACATAATCGGGTGCGTCCTCAAACTGGTCCCAATAGGCTTTGCGCGACAGGCCATCGATATGGTTCTTCATCGACTGTGTGTGCCGTGTCATTGCGACCGCGCGGACTTCGTCATCCACAGACGCAAAAGCGTCTTGGTAATCGTTCAAAGACACCTTGGCGTCGATAACCAACGTCCGCCCGCCCGGGACATGAATGACCGCGTCAGGCCGCAAACGAAGGCCGTCGCCTGCATCAATGCTGGTTTCCAAGTCAAAATCGACATGTTCGGATAAACCGCAGCTTTCCAAAACATTCTTCAACTGCTGCTCACCCCAGCGGCCCCGCGCCTTGGGCGCATTGCGTAATGAGTTCATCAGGCCAGAGGCAACGTTGGACACGCGCTCCTGCCCAAGGCGCATTTCGCCAATCAAACCCTTCAGATCGCCATAAGCTTCCGTGCGATCTTTCTCGATTTTGCCAACTTGCTCTTCATACGCTTTCAGCTTGTCGCCCACTGGCCCCAAAAGCTGCTTCAACCGCTCTTCATTCTTTTCACCGGCCTGATGAAAGCGTTCATCGGCGCGTTGAAGAAACGCCGCTTGCGCTTCGCCCAAAAGTTTTTGGCCAATCTCGCCAAACTGCGCCGACAAGGTTTCTTTGGCCTGACCGAGCACGGCGATCTGCTCGTCAAAGCCGCGTTCACGCTCTTCCAGGCTCGTTTCCAGCCGCGCCAATCGGTCCTTTGCGCTGTCCCGCTCCACCACGACCTGATCGAGCATGGAACGCAGTTGCGCGGTGGTTTCCTGCCCTGCCCGGCTTTCACGCCCGCCTGCAAACCAGCCGAGCACAAGCCCGACCAGCAAAGTAAGCACAACGATGATGATGACGACTAACGGCTCCAACACAGCACTCCAAATATAGAACGAATGCGGAACATAGCCTGTGACAGGCTCAGGTCAAGCGGCTTCGGATGCCGCCCTCCGTGACTTTTTCACACGCGCGTAGCTTATGGCGCTAAACGGCAGCAGCCCTGCATAAACAACTGTCGCCCCGATCATCGCAACCCAAGGGGCAGCGACCAAGGTCGCGGTAAACAAACCAACAGTAGCGAGTGCCATAAAGCGCAGGCGGCGACGAACCTTGATCGACGACCAGCTGTAGGTGGCAACGTTGGAAACCATCAAGACCGCGCACAGGAGCAACCATGGCCCAAGAAAGCGATAGTCACGCACCCATTCTGCACCGGTTTCGAACCAAATCATCATCGGCAGCAAGGCCATCGCCGCGCCTGGCGGCGATGGGACGCCGGTGTTAAATCCCGCCAATTTATGCGGCTGGTTTTCGGTGTCGATGCGTGCATTGAAACGCGCAAGCCGCAGCGCAGCGCACAACACGAAAAATACAGAGATGGTCCAACCAAAGCGCGGCATATCCTGCAGCACCCACATGTACATGACCAGCGCCGGAGTCGCACCGAAAGCAATCACATCCGACAGCGAATCCAATTCCGCGCCAAAACGGCTTTCGCCTTTCAACATCCGGGCGACACGGCCATCCATGACATCAAGCACGCCTGCAATAACCATTGCGGCGACAGCGTTTTCCCAGCGCCCCTGCATCGCAAACCATGCCCCCGAGAGGCCAGTGCACAAGGCAAGCGCGGTGATCGCATTTGGTGCGAGCGCCCGCAAAGGAATACCGGGGCGGGAAGGAAAATCGTTCATTAGTGTGCGACGGCAATCAAATCTTGGTCAACACCCAAGTCCGCGATAACCGTTTCGCCAGCAACGCAACGCTGCCCCTTAATGACGCGCGACGATGTCCCATGCGGCAAATATACATCCACGCGGCTGCCAAAGCGGATAAGGCCAATACGTTGGCCATTGGCCACGCTGTCGCCTTCTTTCACAAAAGCGACGATACGACGGGCGACAAGACCAGCAATTTGCGTAAAGCCGATACGCACGCCGTCGCTGCGTTCCACGAGGAAGTGTTGGCGTTCATTTTCTTCGCTCGCTTTATCCAAGTCAGCGTTCAAAAACTTGCCTGCAATGTACACAACGCGTTTGATCGTGCCGCGGATCGGCGTCCGGTTAATATGGACGTCAAACACGCTCATAAAAATGGAAACCCGGGTCATCGGCTGATCACCAAGCCCGTCTGGCCCGCGCAATTCTGCCGGTGGCAGGACTTGTTCAATCAGGGTTACAAGGCCATCTGCTGGCGAAACCACAAAGCGGTCGTCAATGGGTGTTGCGCGGACTGGATCGCGAAAGAAAGCGAGTGTCCATATGGTCACTGCGCCCATGGGCCATGCGAGCGTTTCCCATGCCATAAATGCAAAAAACAGGGTGATGCCAGCTGCGATCAGGCCGAATTTACGGCCTTCAGGGTGAACAGGTGGAAACGACCATTTCGCGACCCCGGTGCCCCGGTTTGTCAGTTCTTGTCTACTCATAGACTTTAGCTAGGGGATGACGGTGCATATGACAACCTTTGATGCCGTTTCGGGCAATTTCCGACAATTACGCTAGCCAGTTGAACATATGGCAGACTTTGCTATGGCACCGTTCAATATCAAGACTCCCCAATGGAAAGTGCTTTCTGACATGGCAAAAATTAAGGTCAAAAATCCGGTTGTCGAACTCGATGGCGACGAAATGACTCGCATCATCTGGGAATGGATCAGGGAACGTCTCATCCTGCCATATCTCGATATTGACCTGAAATATTACGACCTTGGCATGGAATATCGCGACAAGACCAATGACAAGGTCACTGTTGATTCCGCCAACGCAATTCGCGAATTCGGTGTCGGCGTAAAATGCGCGACGATCACACCAGATGAAGCGCGCGTGGAAGAGTTCGGCCTTCAGAAAATGTGGAAGTCGCCAAACGGCACCATTCGCAACATTTTGGGCGGCGTTGTTTTCCGTGAACCTATCGTCATCGAAAACGTCCCACGCCTCATTCCGGGCTGGACGGACCCAATCGTGATCGGCCGCCATGCCTTTGGTGACCAGTATCGCGCGACCGATTTCCTCGTTCCTGGACCAGGCACATTACGCCTTGTGTGGGACGGCGACGATGGCCAAAAGATTGACGAAGAAGTGTTCCGTTATCCATCACCGGGCGTCGCCCTTGCGATGTACAATCTCGACGATTCGATCCGTGACTTTGCCCGCGCTTCGCTAAACTATGGCGTGACCCGCGAATGGCCCGTGTATCTGTCGACGAAGAACACCATCCTGAAATATTATGATGGCCGCTTTAAGGACCTGTTCCAAGAAGTCTACGAAGCCGAATTTGCCGACAAGTTCAAAGAGCTCGGCATTGTGTACGAGCATCGCTTGATCGATGACATGGTCGCGTCCGCGCTGAAGTGGTCGGGCAAGTTCATCTGGGCGTGCAAAAACTATGATGGCGATGTCCAGTCTGACCAAGTCGCGCAAGGATTTGGTTCGCTTGGATTGATGACGTCGATTCTGATGACACCAGATGGCAAGACGGTTGAGGCTGAAGCGGCACATGGCACGGTAACGCGCCATTACCGACAGCATCAGCAGGGCAAGGCTACATCGACCAACCCGATTGCGTCGATTTTTGCATGGACCGGCGGTCTGAAATTCCGTGGCAAGTTTGACGAAACACCTGAAGTCACCCGCTTTGCAGAAACACTTGAAGAAGTGTGCATCCAGACGGTTGAAGACGGCCACATGACAAAGGACCTCGCGATCCTCATTGGTCCAGACCAGGCATGGATGACGACCGAGCAGTTCTTTGAACAAGTTCGCGCCAACCTCGAAATCAAAATGGGTAGCTGGCAGTAACGCCAAACACATAAGTACATCAAAGCGCGGGGGGCGACCTCCGCGCTTTTTTTATTGCCTTACCCTTCCCTTATCATGCTGCATGTGGGTAAAAGGTGCACATGGCAGGCGAACTACACGGCGAAAGCATCAGCGATCTGCTCGTCATTCTGGGCGCAGCCGGCATCGTCATCCCGGCCTTCGCCCGTTTTCGTATCACGCCTATTATCGGTTTCATCTTGGTGGGGATAATGGTCGGCCCCATGGGCCTCGGCACTTTGGTCGAACGCTATCCATTGCTTGAATGGGTTACCATTACCAATCCAGAGGCCATTGGACCCATTGGCGAATATGGCATTATCTTATTGCTGTTCACGATAGGGCTTGAACTGTCCTTTCGGCGATTGTGGAAGATGCGGCGTCTGGTTTTTGGCGTGGGCGCGTCGCAATTGTTCGGTGCGGGGATCATCATTGCCGCGGGGCTTTTGCTATTTGGCTATAATCTGACGGCGGCTATTGGCATCGGCATTGCGCTCGCGCTTTCATCGACTGCGCTCGTGCTGCCAATATCGGGCACGCATTCTGCCGTTGGCAAATCGGCGCTTGCGATGTTGCTTTTCGAAGATCTTGCCATCGTCCCGATCATCTTCGTCTTGGGCGCGCTGGCACCGCAAGCGGGTTCGGGTTCGTGGGAGGGCATGGTTACGGTGCTCTGGCAGGGCACATTGGTGATCGTCGGCATGCTTGTGCTTGGCCGCTTCTTTCTGCCCCGCCTGTTCGGGCAGGCCGCACGTACCAAAAGCCCTGAGCTATTTGTGTCGGTCAGCCTGCTGGTGGTGATCGTGGCCAGTCTCGCGACTGGTGCGGTCGGCCTTTCGCCCATCGTTGGCGCAATGATCGCGGGCTTGTTAATCGCCGAGACGGACTATCAAACGGAAGTCGCCGTCATGACCGCGCCGTTCAAGGGACTGGCGCTGGGTGTGTTTCTGATCAGCATCGGCATGCAGGTCGATCTGCGCTTCGTCGCGGCCAATTGGGCTGCGCTAGTCGGTGCGGTTGCCAGCGTCGTTCTGATAAAGGCGGCGGTTACCGCAGGCCTGCTGAAATTGAACGGCGCACGCACGGGGACCGCCACCGAGACAGGCGTTCTTATGGGAAGCCCATCCGAAACCACGCTCATTGTGCTGGGCGCAGCCGGCGCGGCGCAGATCATTGACGCTGCGACCATCAATTTCTGGCAAGTCGCAACGGCGATTGGCTTAACCATCACACCGATATTGGCGCGCATCGGCCACGACATGGCACGCCGAATTGAGCTGCGCGAGACCGACGACGAAGTGCATGAACAAGACCCGACGCAAGAACCGCGCACGGTTGTCATTGGCTTTGGCCGAGTCGGTCATTTGGTGGCCGACATGCTGACGACGCATGGGCAACCTTATGTCGCGGTTGAATCCAATGTGGATGCGGTCACAGCGGCGCGGCGCGCGGGGTATAAAGTGATCTTTGGCGACATCTCACGACCCGAAACATTGGACAAGCTCAACCTTGGCCACGCAAAGGCGATTATTCTGACCATGGATCAACCGGTGCTGGCCGAACATATCGTCAAGCGCGTCCGCCAATGGTTGCCGGATATCACCATCGTCGCGCGTGCACGCAATGCAGACCATGCCGCACGCCTGTATCAGGCCGGTGCAACCGATGCCGTTCCAGAAACACTGGAAAGCTCGTTACAGCTATCGGAAGCCGTGCTTGTCGACCTCGGCGTGGCCATGGGCCCCGTGATTGCATCGATCCACGAAAAGCGCGACGAATTCCGGCGACAGATCAAAGAAGCCGGCGGCCTCGACGAGGCCCCCAAGCTCAAGCTTACGTCCTAACCCGCAATCTTTGCTCTGATGGCATCCAATGCCGCCTGCGCCAGCTCAGCGCCGGCTGGGCCACCACCTTGCGCCATGTCGGGACGTCCACCGCCACCTTGCGCACCCATGGCCTCGGTCGCAGCGCGAACAAGGTCTGGAGCGGTCAGCGTGGCGTGTAGCGCGGGTGAGACAGCAACAACGACAGTGTTGCTGTTCTCGTTCGCCGCGATGATGGCGACGATGCCGCTGCCAATGGCTTTCATCTGGTCATCGGCCAAACCGCGCAGGGCCTTTGGCTCGATACCGTTGATAACTTGGCCCATGAATGTCACGTCGCCGATCGTTTCGGCTTCAGCCTTGGGACCGCTGCCACCCGACAATGCGAGCGCGGTTTTGGCTTCGGAGAGTTCTTTTTCCATCCGCTTGCGTTCGCTCATCAATGTTTCAATACGCGCGCCGACTTCATCAGGCGCGGTTTTCAGCATCGCGGCTACGGTCTTCAACTGTGTTTCGCGGCCAACGAGCCACAGACGCGCGGCCTCTCCGGTCAATGCCTCAATCCGGCGGATGCCGCTTGCGACGGCGCCTTCGGACACGATCGTGAACAAGGCAATGTCACCCAATGCGTTGACATGCGTGCCACCGCACAGTTCGAGCGAATAATGCGTGTCATCGGTCTTGCCCATCGTCAGCACGCGGACTTCCTCGCCATATTTCTCGCCAAACAAAGCCAGCGCACCGGCGGCGACCGCGTCATCAGGGGTCATCAAACGCGTGGTTACAGCCTGATTACCGCGAATTTGTGCGTTCACATCGGCTTCAATCATCGCAATTTCATCAGCCGTCACCGCCTGATTATGCGAAAAGTCGAAACGCAGACGATCCGGCGCCACAAGGCTTCCCTTTTGCGTGACATGACTGCCCAGTCTTTCACGCAATGATGCGTGGAGCAAATGGGTTGCGCTATGGTTGGCGCGCAGGGAATCGCGGCGGGCGATATCAATTTTCAAGGTAACAAAATCGCCAACCTTGATCTCGCCCGTTCCAATGGTCACCTGATGTGCATGCAAACGTCCAAGCGGCTTTGCCGTATCGGTAACTTCGCCGCGCATGTTCGTGCTCGAAATAACGCCAGCGTCGCCCATCTGGCCGCCGCTTTCGCCGTAAAATGGCGTCTGGTTGGTGATGACGGTCACGGTGTCGTTTGCCACAGCAGACTGCACTTCAACGCCATCGTTGACGAGGGCAACGACTTGCCCCTCGCCTTCATTCGCGGTGTAACCGGTAAACTCGGTCGAACCAACGCGTTCGGCGATGTCGAACCACACGTCGTCCGATGCCTTGGCACCGGAACCCTTCCATGCGGCACGTGCCATGGCCTTTTGATTGTTCATGGCGGTTTCAAAACCGGCCTGATCAATACCAAAGCCCTGCGCACGCAACGCATCTTCGGTCAGGTCATATGGAAAGCCATATGTGTCATAAAGCTTAAACGCGGTATCGCCGGCAAGGACATCGCCGGGCTGCATACCTGTGGTGGCTTCATCAAGCAGCTTGATACCCTTGTCCAGCGTACGGCGGAACTGGGTTTCTTCCTGCTTCAATGTCGCTTCGATCATCGGTTGCGCACGCAGCAATTCGGGATAGGCCGCGCCCATTTCCGCGGCGAGGCTGCCCACCAAACGGTGCATCAACGGTTCTTTCGCACCAAGGATGTGCGCATGGCGCATGGCGCGGCGCATGATACGGCGCAGAACATAGCCGCGACCTTCGTTCGACGGCATGACGCCATCGGCCAATAGGAAGCTGGTCGAGCGCAGATGGTCGGCAATCACGCGGTGGCTGGCCATTTGGTTGCCCTGTGCCTTGGTACCGGTCAGCTCTTCCGACGCATTGATCAGCGCCTTGAACGTGTCCGTATCGTAATTGTCGTGCACGCCCTGCATGACCGCAGCGATGCGCTCAAGCCCCATGCCGGTATCGATCGACGGCTTTGGCAAAGGCACATCGGTGCCGTCATCCTGCCGCTCGAACTGCATGAACACGAGGTTCCAGATTTCGACAAAACGGTCGCCATCTTCGTCCGGGCTTCCGGGAGGGCCACCAAAGATATGGTCGCCATGGTCATAGAAAATTTCGCTGCACGGACCGCATGGCCCCGTGTCACCCATCGACCAGAAATTATCGTTCGTCGCGATGCGGATGATGCGCTCTTCGGGAAGTCCGGCGATCTTGCGCCACAGGTCAAACGCCTCATCATCGGTATGATAAACCGTCGTCGTTAGGCGCGATGGATCAAGGCCCCATTCCTTGGTCAGCAATGTCCACGCATGGGTAATCGCCTGCTCTTTGAAATAATCGCCGAACGAGAAGTTGCCGAGCATTTCAAAGAATGTGTGGTGGCGCGCCGTGTAGCCGACATTGTCCAGATCATTATGCTTGCCGCCCGCACGCACGCATTTTTGGCTTGAAGCTGCACGCGGTGTTTCGCGGCTTTCAAGGCCCGTAAATACGTTTTTGAACGGTACCATGCCGGCATTGACGAACATCAATGTCGGGTCATTGTAAGGCACGAGTGGCGCGGACGAGACTATGTCGTGCTGAGCAGCACCAAAATAATCAAGGAACCCGCGGCGAATATCATTGGTCGATGTCATAACGAAAGCGACTTAGGGAACGACTCGCCGCCCTGCAAGCCGGATATGCACTTTGCCGCTCTATCAGGCATAAGCATAAGGTCCGCCCTTTTCGAGCGCACGCTGATATGCGGGCCGCGCGTGGATTGTTTCCACAAATTTGGTGAGGTTCGGGCGATTGGCGGCACGGCCCATTTTGACGGCGGCCTCCGCTGGAAAGCTCAACATAATGTCGGCGCCGCCTAGCGTATCGCCCACAAACCATCCGCTGGCTTTCAAACCATCCTCCATGAACTGGAAATGGCTTTCCAATTGCTGGTCAATACGCGGATGCAGCGGCGCTGCCGCTTCGCCCAGACGGGCCGTGTACAGGTTGAGCAAAATCGGCGTCATTGCCGAACCTTCGGCAAAATGCAGCCACTCAAGGTAACGGATATGTTGATCTGTCCCGCGTGCCGGCACCAGATGCGCGCCATTATGACGCTCACACAGATATTCAACGATGGCCCCTGATTCAAACACGATATTGCCGGCGTCTTCTATCATCGGCGACTTACCCAAAGGATGTATTTTCAATAGCGCCTCGGGCGCAAGATTGGTCACGGCATCGCGTTGGTGGTGCACAATTTCATATGGCACGTTCAATTCTTCCAGGAGCCACAATATCCGTTGCGACCGCGAATTGTTCAAGTGGTGCACTGTGATGGTCATGGTTATTCTCCTGAATGATTTTGATAGATACGCGCGGCGATTTCCCGAACCAGCTTGGCCCCGACGATTGCCGTAACATCGTTCACGTCGCGCTGGGGATTAAGTTCCACAACATCCGCGCCGACAATTGCCGCATTTTGTTTGGCCAATATCGAAAGGACTTCACGCACCGTCAGGCCACCCGGCTCCGGATGCGCCACACCCGGCGCCTCCGACGGGTCAAGGCCATCGAGATCAAAACTGATGTAGAGCGGCCCTTCAAGCACGGGAACATGCGCCGGCGAGAAGTTCAACATAGGGAGGATTTCAACGCCATAACGCTCCGCCTGTTCGCGGCAGTGGCGGTTCAGCGTCCGGATACCGACTTGAACAATGCGCTTGGCATGGCCGGCTTCCAATATGCGGGCAAATGGCGACGCATGACTGCGCGGATTGCCTTCAAAATCGGCATAAATATCGGGGTGCGCATCGAAATGCAAAATGTTGAGCGGACCATGATGCGCGGCGAGAGTCGCCACCACCGGATATGTTACCGCATGATCGCCACCCAGCAGCAAAGGAACAGCGCCTGCGTCCATCGCGTCAGCCACCGCCTTTATGATGCGCGCGTCATCAGCAGCAGTATCAACGTCCAAAAGCGGCACATCGCCGCGATCTATCAGCGCGATGTCACTTCCGATTTCAAGGCCGCACTCGGTCGATAGGTTACCCCGGTCGCTAAATATCGCATGGCGAATTGCGGCCGGTGCCGCCGCT
>Ga0315908_10000982_pt1 | contig 22017 bp, 23 predicted proteins | sample LakEriMetagenome_12_FD_203520 | JGI IMG/M metagenome (GOLD analysis project Ga0315908, IMG submission 203520) | Freshwater fungal communities from buoy surface, Lake Erie, Ohio, United States - Buoy 4 MA124 | ecosystem: Environmental > Aquatic > Freshwater > Lake > Lake biofilm | place: USA...
ACGCAATATCCTCAAATTGATACAGTCAAAGTAGAACGCATGCAGTTTGTGTATCAGGGCAAGAAATCGGCACGCTGGTATATCAGAGAATACGCAGGTGGTTTCGCCCCTGACGCAGACAAGCGCTCCGTGGCCGTTGCCTACCCTTCAGGCCAAGTTGACGGAAATAAAAGAGTACTATACCTATTCAACGACATGCCAACTGTTCAAAATGGTGGAGAAATTGTGATAACAATGAAAGAAAAAGAGAAAACTGAAAAAGAAAAGAAAGAGGTAGATTTTGACGCCATCTTCTCAAGATCCTTTCAAGCTATATCTTCAATCTTAACTATTACACTCCTTCTTAAACAACTTTAAGAATAGTTAGAATTAATTATGGAAAAAGACCAAATTACCCTAAAGGAACTTATACTGAAGTTACAAAGCGGGTGTATTTATTTACTTAAGAAAAAAATATTAATTGTATTAATTTCCTTGCTTGGGGCGTTTATTGGAATTTGTTATGCTACCTTTTATACTGAGACCTTATATTCATCGAAAATCACTTTTACAATAGAAAACAAGGGAAATTCTGGCGGCCTTGGTGACATAGCTACTATGGTTGGTTTGGGTGAAGTAGGTAGTGGAACAAATGGAATGTTTGGTGGAGAAAACATTTTGTTTTTAATTAAATCAAATCGAATTATCCACGAATCTCTTAAAGAAACTGTTCCTGAATTAGAAGAAGGAAATTTATTAAATGTGTATTTAAAAACTCATTATTCTAAATTGATAGATTCTAAGAACATACAGTATTATCCATTAAAATTGGATACATTAAAATTCACTAGGAAACAAGATAGTTTGTTACAACTTGTTACAAAGCAAATTCGAGAAAACCAATTAGTTACAGATCGAATTGACAAGAAAACCAATATCATATATGTTAACGTAAGTGATAAAAATGAACGTTGGGCTTATTTATTCTCTAAAATGCTGATTAGCAACTCAATCGACTTATACATGGATCTCAAAGTGGGTAAGTTAGTAGAAACTGAAAAAGCTTTGATAAGAAAAAAAGATTCGGTTAGAGGATTGTTAGATGGAACAATTTCAACTTTGGCTATTGAAGCTGATTTGAATAATCATATACCTCTATTGCGTTACAAAACAAATCAATCAAAAAAACAAATTGATGTTGAGATGCTAACAGCAATTTATGGTGATATCATTAAAAATTTAGAAATCACTCGCTTTACAAAAAGTCAAGAGGAGCCGATTATTGAAATTATAGATGAACCACTAATGCCTTTGGAAAAAAGTAAATTTGGAAAATCGAAAGGTGCCGTACTTGGTGGTATAACAGCCTTTTTATTAATTACAATTTATCTGATAGGCAATAAAATTCTTAGAGGAATGTTGCAGAATTAAGTGTATTAAATGGAAAAACAATATACTTTAAAACTCATAGAAACTCGAAAAGAAACTATTGACACGTTTTCTTTCATTTTAAAACAACCGGGGCTGAGAAAGATAAAATATACTGCTGGACAATACATCACTCTATCTTTAAATATCAACGGTCGAAAATACAAAAGGGCTTATTCGTTTTCGTCATCACCATCAGTAGATGAGAATCTAAAAATTACAATTAAAAGAGTTCCAAACGGGATAGTTTCAAATTATTTGATAGACAAAATAAATGTCGGAGATATCATAGAAGTATCCGAACCAATGGGAGAGTTTATTTTTAATCAAGAAAAAAATCCTAGCCAAGTATTTTTATGGGCAGCTGGTAGTGGCATTACACCTATTTATTCAATATTAAATCAACTTTTAATCAGTAACCCTTCAATACAAATTCACCTTATATACGGCAATTCAACTAAAGACGAAGCAATATTTTTGAATGAATTGAAGGAACTTGCTATTAACTACCAAGAACAATTTGTTTTGAATTTATTTTTCAGTAGAAATAGTGAAATGCAAGTTGAAAGTTCAATATTAGGTAGGATTAATTCTGATTTCGTTAAAGGTTATACATTAAATCATCATAACCCAATTAACGAATGCCAACATTTTATTTGTGGCCCATCGCAAATGAAAAAAATGATCATTGAATCTTTGCAAAACATAGGGGTTTCAGAGGATATTATATTTTCAGAAGACTTTGAATTAACTGTGAATGAGCAAGATTTAACTGAGGTAATTGACTCAGAAGTAGAGCTGAATGTTAATGGGAGTGGGCATAAAATATTTGTTCAAAAAGGAAAAACAATTTTAGACGCCTACTTAGACAATGGTATTGATTTGCCATATTCATGTCAAACAGGAAGTTGTAATACTTGTAAAGCAACGATTTTAAGCGGTGAAGCAAAAATGATTGGAGTAAAAGAACGAAACGACCTTTGTAAACATGAAACGCTCCTATGCTGTTCTTTCCCCTTGACTCAAAATATTCAAATTGAAATTTAAAAAATGAAAGTTGTAATTTTTGCAGGTGGTTTTGGTACCAGACTTATGGAAGAAACTGAGGCTAGGCCTAAACCAATGGTGGAAATTGGTGGAAAACCAATACTATGGCATATCCTAAAAATGTATGAAGCCCATGGCTTTAATGAATTTATCATTTGTCTAGGATACAAGGCTGCTTACATCAAAGAGTATTTTTACAATTACTATCTCCATAATTCAGATGTAACCATCGAGTTGGCAAATAACAATATTAAAGTACATTATTCAGATTCTGAATCTTTCAAGGTTACATTGATAGATACAGGACTAAATACCAACACCGCGGGTAGATTAAAAAGAATAAAAAAATATGTAGATGGTGAGACATTCATGTTAACTTATGGTGATGGGGTAGCTGATGTTGATTTAAATGAGCTATTAAATTTCCACAAAACCTCAGGTAGGTTAGTAACATTGACAAGCGTTCAAATCCCAGGAAGATTTGGTAGTCTGGACATTAGCGATAAAGGTGAAGTAGGTAAATTTGTAGAAAAACCTGCAGGCGACGGTATGTGGATTAACGGCGGATTTTTTGTCATAGAACCACAAGTGTTTAAATATTTAGAATCAGATATGGATGATATTCAATGGGAAAAAGGCCCATTAGAAAATATTGCAAACGATAACCAACTTGCCGCATATAAACACTACGGTTTTTGGAAATGCATGGACGCATTAAGGGATAGAATTGAACTTGAGGAATTGTGGTCATCTGGAAATGCTAAATGGAAAAAATGGTAACTTTCAAAGAACTTCAAAAAGTATACAAGGGAAAAAAAGTTTTTCTAACAGGACATACGGGATTCAAAGGATCTTGGATGTTACAGACGTTGAATTTGCTTGGTGCAGAAGTTATGGGTTATGCATTAGCTCCCCAGACCTCAAATGATTTATACACTGTAATAGACGGTGATAAATTGTGTGAGTCAATAATTGCGGACATCAGAGAGAAACAATTATTAGAAAATAAAATCTTAGCTTTTCAACCAGATTACATTTTTCATTTAGCGGCCCAACCCCTTGTCAGATTATCATATGAAATTCCCAGTGAAACATACGAAGTAAATGCAATTGGCTCAGCTTATGTATTGGATTCTCTAAGAAAATTGGAGAAAAAATGTTCAGTTGTCATGATCACAACAGATAAAGTTTATCATAACAACGAATGGGTATATCCTTACCGCGAGAATGATCGATTAGGTGGTTTCGACCCTTACAGTGCAAGTAAAGCTTGTGCAGAATTAATAATTGATTCGTATCGAAATTCATTCTTTAATATAAACAATATTGTTAAACATCAAAAGGGAATTGCTGTTGCAAGGGCTGGGAATGTAATCGGTGGTGGAGACTGGTCAAAAGACAGATTGATTCCTGATATTGTTAGATCGCTAATTGAAAATAAAACTATTATCATTAGAAATCCCAGATCAATTAGACCTTGGCAACATGTAATGGAGCCAATAATTGGGTATCTCATGCTTGGAATGAAGTTATCCGAAAACCCTCAGTCATTTTCCGAGTCATTTAATTTTGGTCCTAATCCTGAGGATAATTTGTCTGTAGAGGACCTTGTTAAATTAGCCATAAACGAATGGGGTGCCGGAGATTACCAAGTGGAACATCAAATTAATGCCCCACATGAAGCAGGATTATTGATGTTGGATATTTCAAAAACAAAAAACATACTGAATTGGAAACCAATGAATAATTCAACAGAATCTATCCAAAAAACTATTTTTTGGTATAAACATTTTTCAAGTTTTAGTCAAGATATTTCAATGTTATTAAATGATCAAATCTCTAATTATCTGATTTAAATGCTAAAAAAAGTCGTTATCACAGGTATTTCAGGTTTTATCGGATCAAATATTTCAGAGTATTTGTTATCTCATGACTTTCAAGTTTATGGCATTGTCCGTAAAAAAACTAACATAAAAAGATTGGAAGGTTTTGATTCGTCAATAACTTTTTTCGATATCGATGATACCGATCTAAAATTAAAACTAGCGCAATTAGGTGAGTATTCTTTGATTCATTGCGCTTGGAATGGTGTAAATGCTGAGTTACGAAATGATTGGTTAATTCAAGCAGAGAATATCAGTTATTTTGCAAGAATATTAAATTTAGTAGAATCAACACAAATAAAAAAGTTAATTTTTCTAGGTTCTCAAGCTGAGTATGGCAAGATTGATTTTGAAGTTCATGAGGGATCACCGTTAGAATTAAACAATGTTTATGGAATTTCGAAGAATTCATGTAGACACATGTTGGAATTATTTGCATCAGAAAAAAATATTAATTGGATTTGGTTAAGAGTGTTTTCATTGTTTGGCCCTAGAGAAGACGATAAATGGTTAATCCCTTCTCTTATCCAAAAAATGAAGAAATCAAAGAATGTAGAATTAACGAAAGGAGAACAGATCTACTCTTATCTTTATGTGTCAGATTTTTCTCGAATTTTACACCTAATTCTTGAAAAAAAAGTTAACAACGGTATTTATAATATCGCAAATAAGAATACTGTAGTTCTAAAAGACTTAATAGGCCTCTTGAAGGAAAAAATTAATAGCAATGCTAAATTGATGTTTGGTGCAATTCCTTACAGAACAAATCAATCAATGGTAATTTCTGCCTCAATTGATAAAATTATTGGACAAATAGGTGATTTTACCTTTACTGATATTTCCAAAGCTCTTGAAGAAACAATTGCGTATTACGAAAAAAACCAACCATGATAAAAGTTTCTGATTACATCGCCAAATTTCTTGCAGAAAAGAACATTACAACGGTTTTTGAATTATCTGGCGGAATGATTACACATTTATTAGATTCATTATATTTTCAAGAATCTATAAGAGTAGTGACGATGCATCATGAACAAGGTGCATCTTTTGCTGCCGAGGGTTATGCAAGAATTTCGAATTTACCTGGTGTTGCATTGGCTACAAGTGGGCCAGGTGCAACTAACCTATTGACAGGAATCGGCAGCTGTTACTTTGATTCAACTCCTGCAATTTTTATTACGGGTCAAGTTAATAGACATGAACTTAAGGGAGATAGAGGAATAAGACAATTAGGTTTTCAAGAAACTGATATTGTATCTATGGCAGAGCCTATTACAAAATGGGCTGTACAGGTATTAGATGCTGAACAAATCCCTTCTATTTTTGAGAAAGCATTTCAACTTTCGATGGAAGGTAGGCCTGGACCGGTATTGATTGATATACCCATGGATATTCAGAGAGCAATGATCAATATGCCTCAAGATAATTCGAATAATTTAGAAACAGTTTCTCAATTTTATAGTGACGAAATTTCAAAATTAATTACCGATATAAAGTGCTCAAAAAAACCACTTTTACTTGTTGGTAGAGGAATTAGAGCAGGAAAATGTGCTAGTGATTTACTTGAATTTATTACAAAAACCAAGATACCTGTAATTTCTACCCTTTTGGGTCTTGACGTGATACCCTATGATAATAATTTTAGAGTAGGTTTTATCGGAAGTTATGGGAATCGCTGGGCGAATCTCGCTTTTGGCGAATCAGATTTGGTTATCGTTCTTGGTGCTCGATTGGATATAAGGCAGACAGGGGCAGATGTTGGATTTATTGAGAAAAGAAAAATTTATCACGTTGATTGCGTACTTGAGGAGATAAATAATAGAGTTAAAGGATGTGTGCCTATTAATACTGATTTAAATAGTTTCTTCGAGTCATTTCGAGAAATATCTCAATCCGAAAAATTTGATGAAAAGCTGGATTGGCAGTTTAGAATAAAAGAATTAAAATCCACTTGGCCTGATGTAAATGAACTTAGCCCCCAGGGAATAAATCCAAATAAATTCATTCATTCACTTTCAAAAAAATCGCAAAGTTCATTTGCTTATACCGCGGATGTAGGAAGTCATCAGATGTGGGCAGCTCAATCATTGGAATTAAGTTCTCATCAACAATTTTTAACTTCCGGAGGAATGGGGGCAATGGGTTTCTCTTTGCCAGCTGCTATCGGGGCTTCAATAGCATTAGATAATGCTCCTGTTGTTGTTTTGGTAGGGGATGGCAGTTTTCAACTGAATATTCAAGAATTACAAACAATAAAAAGAAATAATTTACCGATAAAAATAATTGTATTTAATAATAATTCATTGGGAATGATTCGTCAATTTCAAGACAGTTATTTTGATTCAAGATACCAATCAACATATTGGGGATACAGTGCCCCAGATTTTGAAAAAATCGCTGTTGCGTATGGAATTGAAGCAAGGTCTATAAAAACAGAAAATGAAGTTGATAATCAAATTGATTGGCTTTGGAGTGATGAAAATAAGAACAAACCACAACTTTTACAGGTTGAGATAGATCCAAAAACAAATACGTATCCAAAAATTGCATTTGGAAGACCAATTACGGAAATGGAACCTTTTGCCACTCCTATTGAAATGGAGGGGACTTAATTTTATATATATGGAAAGTACATTAAAAGAACTACTGAAAGAAAAAAGCAAACAAAATATCTCTAAACCTATCATAGCAGGTCAATCCTATATTCCCGTTACTGGTAAGGTTATTGAAGAAGACGATATATTAAGTGGAGTCGAAGCTGCCTTAGATGGTTGGTTGACCGCAGGTCGATTTGCAAATCAGTTTGAATATGAATTTGCACAATATTTTGGTGCGCATAAAGCACTACTTGTTAATTCAGGTTCTTCTGCAAATTTAGTTGCATTTTATGCACTGACTTCTTCAAAACTTGGTGAAAGAGCTGTTAAACCTGGTGATGAGGTAATTACCGTAGCAGCTGGTTTTCCAACTACTGTTAACCCAATTATTCAATTTGGAGCAATCCCAGTTTTTATTGATATTGACATAGAAACACATAATGTCAAATCGGAAATGATTGAAAAGGCTATTAGTCCAAAAACCAAGGCAATAATGATTGCACATTCGTTGGGTAATCCATTTGATTTAGATGAGGTGATGAGACTTGCCAAAAAGTATAATCTTTGGGTAGTTGAAGATGATTGTGATTCATTAGGGGCGACTTATAAAGGCCAAAAAACAGGAACTTTTGGAGATTTATCAACTTTTTCATTTTATCCAGCTCATCACATCACCATGGGTGAAGGTGGCGCCGTTTTAATTAATAATCCGGAACTGGCAAAAATTGCTGAAAGTTTTAGAGATTGGGGTCGTGATTGTTATTGCGAACCTGGTAAAGATAATACCTGTGGTTGTAGATTTTCACAACAGTTAGGTTCACTTCCATATGGGTACGACCATAAGTATACATACTCACATATTGGATTCAACTTAAAGGTAACTGATATGCAAGCTGCTTTTGGCGTATCACAATTGAAAAAAGTAGATCGATTCGTTAAGAAACGACGCGAAAATTTCCAGTTACTCTATAATAGAATGAAAGAGTTTGAAGATATTTTCATACTACCGGAAGCAACACCAAATTCTGATCCATCTTGGTTTGGATTCTTATTGACGTTACGAGATGGTGATGCAGCGGACAGACATATGTTAGTTCAACATTTGGAAGAAAATAAAATTGGCACACGTCTGTTATTCGGTGGTAATATTCTTCGTCAACCGGCTTACGCAAATATTAATCATCGAGTTGTTGGTGATTTGACTAATACGGATATCATTATGAATAGATCTTTCTGGCTAGGGGTTTGGCCAGGACTAGATGATAGTCATTATGAGTATGTGGCCAAGGTAATTAGAGACTATTTAAATTCTTAAACGTGACGATTTCCGCTTTTTTACCTGTTTTTAATGAAGAAAAAAGAATAGCCGACGCATTGACATCATTAATGTGGTGTGATGAAATAATTTTAGTCGACAAAAGTAGTACGGATAATACAGTAGAAATTGCTTTATCTTTCGGCGCTAAGGTAAGGGTGTACTCTATGAATAATTCAGAAGCATATGATTCTTCTGAATGGAATTTATTTTTGGATAAATGTAATACTGATTGGACAATACTATTTACGGCTAGTGATGTAATTCATCCAAATTTAGCTAATGATATATTAAAAAAGATTAGACAAAAAGAGGTTGAATTTGATATAATTAATATTCCATTTAAACGATATGTTCTTGGGCTAGATTCTAAACGTTCACCTTGGTTTTCAAAATTAAGTCCCAAAATAATTAGAAAGTCATCCATAATAATTAAAAATGATGGAGTACACAATGCTGCTCAATTTGTTGGAAAACAATTGAACTTGCCTTATAGTGATATTTATTGCATGTATCATTTAACACATGAATCAGTTGACATAATGATGGATCGCCACATTCGATATTGGAGAGCAGAAGCTACTGCTAAGGACGCAAGTATGTCTAATTCATTGTGGATTGTATTTAAGTCATTTTTTAAGTTAACAATGATAAAAAAAACACCATTACTAGGTTATGATGGGATTGCATTATTATTTTCATTTTTATCATATCAAATGATGTCTTATGTTTATCAATGGGAAAAGAAAAGAGGTAATGCTTCAGGAAATTATCATATAATTAAAGAGAAAATAAATTTGGCGTGGAGAAAAAATAATCGTTCGATTTAAATTTTAAGCAAATTATGGATAATTATAAAAAGCACTTTTGCACTTTTGCAGACTCCAGGTTGAGTAATAGCCTAAATAGAATTGAAAATCAAGCTCTTAACATGGATGTTTTCGACAAAATTTTTATTTACGACGAAACTAAATTAGATGTAGAATTTAGACAATTATTAAATTCAAAATTAGTTTTTGGCAGTAGGGGATATGGTTATTGGTGTTGGAAACCACAAATAATCTTACAAACACTCCTATCTGTTCAGGAAGGAGATGTAATTCAATACACAGATTCGGGATGTCACCTAAACTTAAACGGTAGATTAAGATTACTAGAATATTTTGATATTGCAAAAAAATCAGAGAGCGGTATATTATCTTTTAGATCAAAAAATAATTGGGAATTAAAAGAAGGTGAAAAAAATTATGAAAATCTAGAATATAAATACAATAAGGCAGACTTACTTGCCTTTTTTGGTGTTTTAGATAATCCTGATATTTTAAATTCTGTACAGTACGAAGCAGGAATAATATTTATTAGAAAAGATAATAATACGATTAGATTTATTCAAGATTGGATTAATGTATTTATTAATAATTTTAATTTAATTGATGACTCACCTTCTTTACGCAAAAATCTAGATGGCTTCCTTGATCATCGCCATGATCAAAGTATTTATTCATTGATGTGTAAACTAAATGGAGTTAGTGAGTTGTATTCTACGGAGTATTATACAGAGTCTAATTGGGATGAACTTTTAAATTATCCTATTTGGGTTAAAAGGGATATGGACTTTGGATTTTCGCATAGAGTGAAAAGGAAGATTAAAAATTTATTAAAAAAAATAATTAAAAGTTAAATGGTTAAATTTTCAATCATCACTGTTTGTTTAAATTCAGAGAAAACCATCCAAAGATGTCTCGAAAGTGTGAAAAGTCAGAAATATAGGAATTTTGAGCATATTATTATTGATGGGCTATCTAATGATAATACACTTGAAATAATTAAAAATTACCAAATTGACTTGTGCGTATCCGAAAAAGATAATGGGATTTATGATGCAATGAATAAAGGAATATCATTGGCTCAAGGTGCTTATATTTTATTTTTGAATTCAGATGATGAGATTTTGCCAGATTTTTTAAAATGTGCTAATGAATCTTTGTTTGATCAAGATTTTCTTTCTACATCAATAAATATGTGCCATGATGATATTATAAGACAATGGAATATTAAACCATATAATCACGGATCCTTTATGTGGCGTATGCCAATACCGCATGCAGGGCTAATTGTTAAAAAATCCGTTTTAATTTCATTGAATTCTTTTGATTTGACATATAAAATTGCTGCGGATTTTGACTTTATAGCAAAATTACTTTCTGGTGATTATAAAGGAGTCTATAACAATAGATGTTTACTTAACTTTCATGCAGGTGGAGCTAGTGAAAAGTTTGAAATTATAAGAGAAAATCATCTTGTTCGTAATAAGTACTTTAATAATGTATTATTCGTCTATATAGCTTTGACACTCGATTATTTGAGATATTTTAAATGGAAATAGGTAATAAAATATTAATGATTTACCAATACAATTTTAATTGAATAAGCTAGGTTTAAATATTGAAATCAGCGTCATTATCCCCTACTTTAATGCTTCTGATGTTATTGTGCGAGCCCTTGATTCATTAATTCATCAAACTTTATTACCCAAAGAAGTTATAATTATTGACGATAATAGTTCAATAGTTCATGAGTTGGAATTTTTAAGAAAGATGAGCTCAACATTTCCATTCGATCTTATAATATTAAAACATGATAAAAATATGGGTGCGGCAGCTGCTCGTAATACAGGGATTAAAGCCTCCAATTACAATCTTATTGCTTTTTTGGATGCAGATGATTGTTGGGTTGAGACGAAATTGGAAATTCAGAGCAAATTTATTGCGGACTATGATTTGTTATATTCAAATTACAAAGAATTAGAGGTACAAGTAGCTAAAAGGAAATTACAACAACCCAAAACGATTAAATTTCGAAATATCTTGCGAAAAAATCTATCACCGGTAACATTGATGGCTAAAAAATCTTCCTTTATTTTGTTTGATGAAAGATTTAGGAGATGTGATGATTTTAAAATGTCAATTGAAACCCTTATTTTAAATCGTAAAATAGGTTTTTTAAATCAAGATTTAGCTTTTGGTTACAAGCGTGCTATTGGTGGAAGCGGATTAACAGGGTCATTAACTAAAATGTCTTTGTCATTTTTGAAAGCTTGTGTTTATATTATGTTGGAATATCCAAAATCAGCAATTAGAATTTTACCATTTATCCTACTAGAGTTAATTAAATTCCCGTTTAGATGCTTAAAAGTATTTATATTAAATTAACTAGCATTAAATTCGGTAATCTTTTTGTTGAAAGATCACTTAAATTATTTTATTCAATTTTAAGTCTTTACTTAGGATCAAATTTTTTCTTGAAAAGCGATTTTTTTGTGCTTCAACAAATTACTTTGTTCCAGTCATTTTTGCTTTTTACAATTAGTTTGCCCGTTAACTCAATACTTGTTAGAATTGGTAACGTAAATATTAATTATTTTAAATCATTAATATTTGGCACGGTGATATTTAGATTCGTTGCGGGATCTATTTCTTTGGGATTGTTTAGTATTTATTTGTTGACAGCTAAATTTGATTACAATGATATTTCAATAATATTAATTGGTTTGTTGCCAATACTTCTAAGCAATATCTTTATCACAGATATACTCCCACATGTTTATGATTTTGAAGGAAGAAAGAACTGGGAACTAGTATTTATTTATTTATTATTCTTAGTCATTAAGTGTTTAATGATAATCTTTTTCAAATCGATATTAGTGAAAATCGTAATAGAGCTTATTGAAATGTGCGTTGTAATATTGTGGTCTTATTCGACTTATTTAAAAGGATTTTTTCGAGAAATACCTACAATTTTATATTTAAAACGTGTTTTAAAATATGCAAAGATATCCACAGGTCTTTATCTAAATGGGATTTTATCAGTTTTTATTCTGAGAATAGACCAATTTGCCTTATTAAGTTTTGTTGATAAAAATACTATGAGTAGCTACATGCTAGTGGTGACGATTGCAAGCCTTTTTTTAACTCCTATGGGGTTAATCAGTGATAAATTGGCTTTTGTAATGAGCATAGCTAAATCAGAGTCCATTGGTAAATTCAGTGATGTTTCAAAAAAATCACTTAAGCGGTTTTTAGTGCTAAGTATATTTCTTTTTTTGTTGTTTGTGATTTTATTTAACCCAATTAGTCAAATTGTTTTCAATAGAAATCTAAAGAATTTTTTTACCGTTGCTGTAATATTGGGCACATCAATAATTTCTAATTCAATTGGCATGATATTCGGTCAAATAAATTCTATAATGAATGGAGGTGTTTTCACCATGAAAAGAAGTTTGTTTGGCTGTATAATATTAGTTTTAAGCGTCAATTTAGGCTTCTATTTATTTGGACTAACTGGAGTTGCAATTGCTTCAGCCTCTTCGTTGTTTGTAACTAATGTGATTTTTTGGTTTTTTTCCAAAAAAGTGAAGCGAATAATTTTCTACAAATCTAAAGTCAATTATTCAATTTAGAAAAAATGGTTAATAAGAATAGTACATATTTTTTTCTATCATCAATAATTCTATTTCAAGCAACATTAGTTTTTTGGTTATTTAATAGGTCACTACAAATAGATGGAGATATTCTTTCATATTTGAAAATAATGGCAAATGGTACAAATACAGATTTTGTTATTGAACCTTTCTCAATTATTATCTTTCGAATAATCGGAATTTTCCCTGAATATCTGCATTTTGCAATATTGTATGTTTTTATTTGTTTTTTGTGTGCTGTAGAAAGTTGGATAATCTTTAAATTTTCTAATAATTCTTTTCTGTGGTTATTGTATTTTACTCTTGCAATTCTTCCATTCTTTCATGCAATTAATCTTAGAACAGGTTTTGGAATGTTTTTTCTATTTCTTTTCTTTAATTACAAAGGATCTATATATTTCGCTCCGTTTTTTCATGCGTCATATTTCCCGTTAATACTGGGAATACGTATTAAACTGTCCGCCATATCAATATTTGCCGTTACTTTGGCTGTTTTTTTTGCGGGCTTAGTTTTATATTCTCTTGTGGCGGTCAAATTAGAAACTTATATAGGTTATTACAACGAAGAAGGAAGTTCACTTGGCGTATTGGTAGAAATTTTATTATTATTTATTTTTACTTATTTATTTCTTAAAAATTATGATTATCGATCAAATATACATTGGTTAAGAATATTAATATTTGTATTATTAATAGCTTTCCTGTCATACAAAATAGCAATAATTTCATCTCGATTTGTCACGTTGGCATATTTAATATTAATGTTAATTAGGCTTCAATCTAAAAAAAAAATAACCAAGGAGTCAATCACATTAAATTACTTTTTGTTTTTAGTCACATTTTTTGCTTTGGTTGCGTTCAGAGTCTACAGAGTTACAACAATGTTTGGAATAACGTAACATAGACAATTGGTATTAATCGAATACAGATAATTTACATCTAATGAAAACAGCTCTCATAACAGGAATCACCGGACAAGACGGATCATATCTTGCAGAATTATTACTAGAAAAAGGATATTTAGTACATGGTATAAAAAGAAGGGCATCTTCTTTTAATACTCAACGAATTGATCATATTTATCAAGACTTACATGAGTCAAATGTAAATTTTAAATTACATTATGGTGATTTAACAGATTCAACGAATATCATTAGAATTATTCAGGAAGTTCAACCAGATGAAATATACAATTTGGGTGCAATGAGCCACGTAAAAGTTTCATTTGACTCGCCGGAATATGTGGCTAATGTTGATGGAATTGGGACATTACGTATTCTTGAAGCTGTACGAATTTTGGGTTTAGAACAAAAGACAAGAATTTACCAGGCTTCAACATCTGAGCTTTACGGAGGCTTAGCAGAAAATAAAAATGAAAAAGGCTTGTATGATGAAAATTCACCATTTTACCCAAGGTCACCCTATGGGGCTGCCAAAATATATGGATTCTGGATTACTAAAAATTACAGAGAGGCCTACAACATGTTTGCTTGTAATGGAATCTTATTTAATCATGAATCACCAAGAAGAGGGGAAACATTTGTAACAAGAAAAATTACTATGGCTACAGCTAACATTGCTTTAGGACTTCAAGACTGCTTGTATTTAGGTAATCTAGATGCGCAAAGAGACTGGGGGCATGCTAAAGATTATGTTGAAGCAATGTGGCGAATTTTACAGCAAGAAACTCCTGAAGATTATGTGATTGCTATGGGTGAAACAACTTATGTAAGAGACTTTGTTCAAATGGCCTTCCAAGAGTTAGGCATTAAAATCGATTTCAGAGGAGAAGGAGTCAATGAAAAAGGCTTTGTTGCTGAATGCTCCAATCCTGAATTTCAAATTGAAATTGGAAAACAAGTTGTAGCAGTAGATCCTAAGTATTTTAGACCAACCGAGGTAGATGTTTTAATTGGAGATCCAACGAAATCAAAGACCAAACTTGGCTGGAAGCCAAAGTATACTTTAAAGACATTAGTTCAAGAAATGATTTTGTCAGATGTTGAACATGCCAAAAGAGGGAAATTATTAACTGATGCCGGTTATCATTTGTAATCATGAAGTTAGACTCAAAAATATATGTAGCTGGCCATAGAGGAATGGTGGGTTCTGCTATTGTCAGAGCTTTAGAGAATCAGGGATTCAAGAACCTAATTTGTAGAACATCAAAAGAATTAGACCTAACAGATCAATATCAAGTTCAGGCATTTTTTGAAAATGAAAAACCTGAATATGTTTTCTTAGCTGCGGCAAAAGTTGGTGGAATTGTAGCTAACAATACTTATAGAGCAGATTTCATTTATCAGAATCTAATGATTCAGAATAATGTAATACATGCTTCGTATCTAAATGGAGTAACAAAACTCATGTTCTTAGGATCTTCATGTATCTATCCAAAAAATGCACCCCAACCGTTAAAAGAAGAATATCTTTTAACTGGTTTACTTGAACCTACAAATGAGCCTTATGCCATTGCAAAAATTGTAGGAATTAAAATGTGCGAAGCCTATAGAGATCAATATGGGTGCAATTTTATCTCTGTAATGCCAACAAACTTGTATGGCCCTAATGATAACTATGATTTGAATAATTCACATGTTTTACCAGCTTTATTAAGAAAATTCATTGAAGCCAAAAATAATGGTGATCAATCAGTAACAATATGGGGTTCTGGCACACCGTTAAGAGAATTTCTACATGTTGACAATCTTGCAGATGCTTGTCTTTTCTTGATGAAAAACTATAACGAAAAGGAGTTTTTAAATATTGGTGTTGGACATGACATTTCAATTATTGATTTGGCAAAAATGGTGAAAGAAATTGTTGGCTTTGAAGGAGAAATTATCCTGGATAAGTCTAAACCAGACGGCACACCAAGAAAATTGATGGATGTATCGAAGCTTAGAGAATTGGGTTGGGAGGCGACGATTGGTCTCCAATTTGGAATTGCAGAAATTGTTAATACTGGAATTGAAAAACATTGGAATGCATAAGATTAGTCTCTCGTTAGTTTTATTTAATACTTCAATTGAAGATGTTTTAAGATTGGTAAATGAATCTATGAATCTTAGAAATTTATCACAATTTTACATTATCGATAACAGTCCATCAAAGTCTGAGTTAAAATTTGAAGACGATAAAGTAACATATATTTTCACGGGAAAAAATCTAGGGTATGGAGCAGGTCATAATGTTGCAATTCGCGATGCGATAAAAATTGGATCTGAATATCACGTTGTAATAAATCCCGATATTTATTTTGATTTTCAAGACCTCGAAAGAATGATTCAACATATGATTGAGAATCCGCTTATCGGTCATTTGATGCCAAGAATTACCAATCAGGAAGGAGAACTTCAATACATGTGTAAAACTTTACCGTCACCTGTCGATTTATTCCTTAGATCTTTTGCCAAAAGTTTAATTTCAGAAAGTAGAGATCAAAAGTATCATTTAAAAATGTTAGACTATACTAAGGATATAGAGGCACCTTACTTATCAGGTTGTTTTATGATACTTCGGGTGGAAGCACTTAAAGAGATTGGATTGTTTGATGAGAGATTTTTTATGTATCCGGAAGATATTGACCTCACAAGAAGAATGACATTAAAACATAAGACGGTTTACTTTCCAAATGTTTCTGTTATTCATAGGCACGAGAAAGCATCTTTTAAATCCATGAAAATGAAGCTTATTCATATGAAGAATATGATTAAGTATTTCAATAAATATGGTTGGGTGATTGATATAAATCGTTACAAGTTGAATAAAAAAGCAATAAATCAAGTTCAAAAATGATCAAAACAATCGGCGCTTCAGGATTTGTTGGTACAAGACTTTTGGAATTATTGCAAAAGCAAAATAAAGTTGTACAAAACATCGATAAGAATCCATCACATTTTTTCAATGACATTACTTCAATAGCAGATGTTAGGAGTACAGAACAAATTTTTGGGCATCTAAAGGGTGCGGAAAAAATTGTTTTGTTGGCGGCTGAGCATCGTGATGATGTAAGCCCAACATCTTTGTACTACGATGTCAATGTTCAAGGAACTAAAAATGTGTTGGATGCCATGGATCAAAATGGTGTTAAAAAGATCATTTTTACAAGTTCAGTAGCGGTATATGGTTTGAATAAGAAGAATCCTAACGAACAACACCCAACTGATCCGTTCAATCATTATGGGAAAAGCAAATTACAAGCTGAAGAGGTTTTAAGAGAATGGTTTGAGAAAGATCCTGAAAACAGACAAGTCCAAATTATAAGGCCAACGGTAATTTTTGGTGAGAGAAATAGGGGAAATGTATATAACCTACTGAAACAAATAGCATCCGGTTCTTTTATGATGATCGGTAAAGGACAAAACCAAAAGTCAATGGCTTACGTGGGAAACATAGTTGCTTTTATAGACCAATTATTATTGAATGAGCAACCTGGCTTTGAGATTTATAATTATGTTGACAAGCCCGATTTAACAATGAACGAGCTCACAAGTGTTGTCACAAATAAAATGGGCAAAAAACTATCTTCCATTAGAATTCCTTATTTTTTAGGAATGCTTGGCGGTATTGGTTTTGATGTTTTAGCATTTTTGACAAGAAAGAAGTTTGCCATCAGTTCTGTTCGGGTAAAAAAGTTTTGTGCAACCACTCAATTTGATGCTTCTAAGGCTCACGCCAATTTCAAAGCACCATATACATTAAGTGAAGGCATTGAAAGAACACTGGCATTTGAATTCTTAAACAAAGAAAATACTGACGACGTCGTATTTTTTTCTGAATAACCAAAAATCGTATCCATGAAACTCTCTAAACAAAACATAGCAGAAATGGCGGCCATGTTACTCGATGGAAAGACGAGTGCAGAGGTAGCGGCGTATTTCAATATCTCCGTCCCGACCGTACAGTATCACCGTGCGAGGTTGAAGAAAAATGGCCTGAAGTTTAGCCGCAGCAAGAAGGCTTTGGAAGAAGTGAATGTGAAGCGCAGGGGTAGGAAGCCGAAGGTTGAGGGTACTGAATCTCAAGTAAGCAATACAGTGAAATTGCAGGCGCCAGAGAAGATGCCAAAAGCAAAGGCGCAAGATTTACAATTGAAGGTGAATGGCATGTGGGTACGCATCGATAAAGGTGCCAAAATGGTGCAAATTCATAAAGATCATATAGAGATTTCGTTTTAAACGACTAAAAAAATAACAATGAACAACGTCGAAACCTTATTAGAAAAATTCAACGTCATAGACTCCGACCTCACAAGGCCGTGGGGAGGGTTTTATGTCATCGATGAAACACAAGCGCAATTGTTTGCCGATACCTTTTTTGATGGCCTGGATGTCAATACACTTACCATTGGTGGGAAGCTAAGCCCTAAGATTTTGCTGGTAGCGGCTGGGCAAAGGTTGTCTTGGCAATACCACAACCGCCGTGCCGAGATTTGGAAGGTAGTAGAAGGCCCGGTTGCCGTGAAGCGCAGCCCTACAGATGAAGAAGGCGAGCTTGTGGTGTATCAAGTAGGCGAAACCATCAAATTGGCACAAGGCGAACGCCACCGCCTCATTGGTTTAGACAAACAAGCAATTATTGCAGAAATTTGGCAGCATACCGATGCCGCACAACCTTCAGACGAAAATGATATCATTCGGGTACAGGATGATTTTGGGAGGTGATTTTAAATGCACTGTGATGGTGCAAAAAATACTAAAAAATGCACTGTAATAGTGCAAAAAGCTTAAATTTGTACTTCAAGTACGAAACATGGAACAATTATTTCTGAATTCCAAAAGTTTAATAGCACAGGTTGATACCAACTTTAAGCGCTACGCCTATACCAAGATCAATTGGAAAAACAGGCTTATAGGCCTTACGGGGCCGCGTGGTGTAGGGAAAACTACATTGGTATTGCAATACATCAAAACCGAGCTCGACACACAGAAGGCCTTGTATGTGACCGCCGAAGATTTTTATTTTTCGAGTACGCGCCTCACAGAACTTGCAGCACAATTTGTTCAGGCTGGAGGAGCCCATCTGATCATAGATGAAATACATAAGTATCCGCAGTGGGCGACAGAATTGAAACTCATACATGATTATCATCCGCAGCTTCAAGTGGTATTTACGGGTTCTTCGATTTTAGACCTCAAAAAAGGTAGTTCAGACTTGAGTCGTAGGGCTGTTTTGTATGCGATGCAAGGATTGTCTTTTAGAGAGTATTTGTATTTGTTTAAAGGGCTTGAATTTCCGGTTTACACACTCGAACAACTCTTGTTGCAGCAAACAGATTTCAGCAAATTGCAACTGCCATTAGTTGCATTTGGGCAATACCTCAAGCAAGGATATTATCCGTTTGCGCAAGAGCCGGATTTTGAAATTCGGCTTTGGCAGGTCATTCATCAGACATTAGAAGTTGACATTCCTACTTATGCAAACATGAATGTGTCAACGGGCCGCAAACTCAAGGAATTGCTTGCTGTGGTTGCCAAAAGTGTTCCATTTAAACCCAACATGAGCAAAATTGCAGATTTACTAGCAATTAGCCGCAATAACATCGCTGACTACTTACTCTATTTGGAAGAAGCCGGTATGCTCGCTCAACTCAGATCTGCCACACAAGGTGTACGCGTCTTAGGTAAGGTCGATAAAATTTATCTAGATAACACCAACCTCAGCGCCGTCATCAGTTCAGATCAAGCCAACGTAGGCAACCAACGCGAAACATTTTTTTTGAACCAAACCCGAGTAGTTCATCAGCCCGTCAGTTCAAGTATTGTAGATTTTGCAATTGGGCCCTATCAATTTGAGCTAGGCGGAAAAAATAAGGGCCAAAAGCAACTCGCTAACCAGGCTAACGCATTTGTTGTTAAAGACAATATCGAACAAGGTTTCCTGAATGTTATTCCACTATGGCATTTCGGATTTTTGTATTAAGTGCAGTAAAATGCACAAAACAATGAAAATATTCTAAAAAGGTTTATATTTGCATATAAAAAAGCATTATAATGCACCTTTCTTTACTCATTACACAAATTAAAGAGAGACGCGCCATGTTGAAGCTCACGCAAGCCCAATTAGCTGAACTTTCTGGTGTAGGGCTCCGGACACTCAAGCAACTAGAGGCTGGTAAAGCAAACCCTACGTTTGAAACCTTGGCAGAAATTGCAGATGTGCTCGGTATGGAGTTGGTCTTACAAGTCAAAAAAAACGGTAGTCTTTGAGGTCTGCACAGGTATATTATAAAAATGAAATAGCGGGGCTAATTTCTCAGTTTGACGATGGTAGTTTTGAGTTCACTTATGACGCACAATGGTTCTCGGATTCAAGCAAGCCTGCTGTTAGCCTCACCTTACCCAAAACAACCCCAGTACACAGTGCTCAAACGTTGTTTCCCTTTTTTTTCAATATGATACCCGAAGGCGTCAATAAGCAATTGGTTTGCCACAAACAACGCATAGACCAAGACGATTATTTCGGTATTTTATTGGCCGTTGCCAACGCAGATAACATTGGTGCAGTACAAATAAAGGCATTGGTTTCATAAATGAAAAGCTACAGCCGAACCATTATCAATAGTGTCTTTAGTGGAAGTAAGGTGAGTCCGGTACTGCCATATTTGTCGTTGCAAGCCAAACACAACGATGCAGCACTATTTGAAGACAACGCTGCACGCATTTCTATTTCTGGTGTTCAGGAGAAATTCTCCATGATTCAATTGAAAAATAAAATCAGACTGACCCTCGAAAACGAACAAGGCACGCACATCTTAAAGCCCATTCCGGCAGTTTTAAAAAATGCGGATCAAATGCCTGCCAACGAGCACCTGACCATGCAAATTGCTAAACAGGTTTATGGCATAGAAACTGCCACAAACGCGCTTATGTTTTTTGGGAACGGAGCACCCGCCTACCTTACCAAACGCTTTGATTTATTGCCAGATGGCAAGAAGCTAGCACAAGAAGATTTTGCTGCACTGGCTGCAAAAAGCCCGCAAACGCACGGCACAAATTATAAATACCAAGGAAGCTATCTCGATTTATTTGAAATCATGCGCCAGTTTATACCCAGCTATAAAGTGGAATCTTTGAAGTTGTTTAAGTTGCTGGTGTTTAATTACCTTTTCTCGAATGGCGACGCACATTTAAAAAACTTTTCAGTCATAGAAACACCCCTCGGAGACTTCAAGTTAAGCCCAGCCTATGATCTTTTGAATAGTCGCTTGCACATCTCTGACACAGATTTTGCATTGGATGAAGGATTGTTGCCTGCAAAATTGGCCCAAGGCACGGTTTTTAAACAATTTCAGCAGCTGGCCTTGCATGCCGGAATACCTGAAAAACAAACCCTAGATATCTTGTCTTTGATGGTTTCAAAAACAGAGTTAGTCCAAAACCTAATTGCTCATTCTTTTTTGAAGCCTGCTGCACAACGCAGTTATTTACAGAGCTATCAAGCAAAACTTAAAAAGTTAAAGTAATTGCAAAAAAAAATAAACATGGCACTCCCAACAATTAACCCCACACAAACCGTTGCTTGGCAAAAGTTGCAAGCGCACTTTGAGCAAATGAAAAGCGTCCAGATGCAAGATCTTTTTGCAGCAGATGCTTCGCGTGCAGCAAACATGCACATCGAATGGCATGATTTCTTACTCGATTACTCTAAAAACATTGCTACTTCCGAAACAATGGCTTTGTTGCAAGAGTTGGCAAGCGAAGTAGATTTAAAAAGCGCTATTGAACAATATTTTGGAGGTGGCCTCATCAATCAGACTGAAAATAGAGCTGTGCTGCATACGGCTTTGCGCAGCAAACAAACGGAGCCAATTTTGGTCGATGGCAAAGATATCTTACCCGAAATTGCGGCCGTAAATCAAAAAATTGCAGCGTTTTCGGAGAGCATTATTTCAGGTACTCACAAAGGTTTTACCGGCAAAGCCATCACCGATGTGGTCAATATCGGGATTGGTGGCTCAGACCTCGGCCCCGCAATGGTAGTTGATGCTTTGCAATTTTATCAGAATCACCTGAAGTTGCATTTTGTTTCGAATATCGACGGAGACCACGTGCAAGAAGTGCTCAAGAAACTCGATCCTGAAACTACACTTTTTGTAATTGTTTCCAAAACCTTTACCACGCAAGAAACCCTAACCAATGCGCAAACCATACGCGCTTGGTTTTTACAAACAGCCAGCCAGCCAGATGTTGCCAAGCACTTTGTAGCGGTATCGACCAACCTTCAAAAAGTACAAGCATTTGGCATTGCCCCAGAAAATATCTTCCCGATGTGGGATTGGGTAGG
>Ga0315908_10000984_pt1 | contig 22008 bp, 18 predicted proteins | sample LakEriMetagenome_12_FD_203520 | JGI IMG/M metagenome (GOLD analysis project Ga0315908, IMG submission 203520) | Freshwater fungal communities from buoy surface, Lake Erie, Ohio, United States - Buoy 4 MA124 | ecosystem: Environmental > Aquatic > Freshwater > Lake > Lake biofilm | place: USA...
GCACAATCTCCGCCTCACGCAGCTTGCCGATAATCTCCTCCGGCGTGTGTTTCTTGAATGGCATTCGTCTTTTCCTTCCGTGTCCAAAATAACATAGATTTTGGACCACCCAGAAGGGGGCAGATCAAGGTCCACGACCCGTTATCGCTCTCGCTCCTTCAGGCACGCCTTAACGAACTGTCGCTGGGCGTGGTGGTAAGGGAATATGAAACCTAGTTGTGACGAGCCTAGTTAATTGCCTGTATACGATGGTCTGAAGTTTGTTATGAACTGAGCATGATATCAAACGTTTTCCGCTTCGCCGCGTTGGGTATGCTTCTGAGCACTCCGCTTACTGCCTCCCCCGCACCGACCCCCGAACAAATCTTGGCAGATGCCTCGCGCTACACGGTTAAAGTTCAGGTCCTCAATGAGATTGCTCTCAATCAGGACGCAGGCGGCGCTTCAATGGGGACAGGCTTCCTTATTGATAAAAAGCGCGGATGGCTGCTGACTAATGCCCATGTTGCGACCCGTTCACCCAGTACTATCAAGGTGTCATTCCGAAATGGCGAAGAGTTTGAAGCAAAGCGTATCCATGTTGATCCGCTGATTGACCTAGCTGTCCTAGTCATTCCCACGGACAAAATCCCGTCTGATGCCGTGGAAGCCTCCTTAGCGTGTGACAGCGTGCCTGCCGCCGGTACATCGGTTTTGGCTTACGGGCACCCTTGGGGAATGTCCTATACAGCTTCAAGGGGCATTGTGGCGGGGCTTACGTGGATTTACCCGAGCCAACTTATTCAAACTGACGCTGTTATAAATAGCGGCAACTCAGGTGGCCCTCTAATCAGTTTGAACGACGGACGGGTCGTTGGAATTAACACGTCTACTTATCAGCCGGAAGATAAGGATGAGAGAGGCACGGCAATAAGCCTAGCCGAACCGATGCCCAGCATCTGTAAGATTATCGATCTTCTCAAAGACGGGAAAGATACAAAGCTGCGGCTACTACCAATTGCCGTTGCAACGGCCGGTGATGACCTGCGGCCTCGAGTGGCAACAGTATTTCAGTCAGGGTTGCAGTTTCAGGCAGGCGATATCATTACTGCGGTCAATGGAGGTGCAGAGGTAGGGACCTTACCTGAACTGCTTGCTGACCTGCGGGGGGTAGGCAGCGAAGCCATAATATCCGTTGAGCGCAACGGGAAGTCAGTCAATGTCAGATCACCGCTCAACGTTGTCGCAGACCCGCTAAAGGCACGTAGCATCAACTTTTCAGGATTGATAATTGGGCGACCTTGGCGGCTTGATGACTTTGACAGGAACCCGGCCAATCACCTGATTGTCGAATGGTATGAGATGACAGAAGAAGCATCGCTCTCGGGCATTGAGGTGTCAGACTATATTTTAAGCGTCGATGGCCGCCGGTTCAGTGAGCTTGACGATCTTTACAGCTACCTTGACCAATTGCCCAAAGACGCTGTCGCAGAGTTCATGGTGAAGCGTTTATCTAAGGCCATGGAGTTCTACAGCGAGTACCACCAGATAAACCTTGCTCGGACAAAGCTGGATTGGGTGACAGCCGAATAATTGTTACAGGTGCTTGGGACTGGATCATCCTAGTTGCGCCGCTTGCTATCGTTGCTATTGTGGTTGTGTGAAGCGTGGACCGGTTCCAAGCGACTGGTTCTAGAACGGGATGTTTAGGATAGACTGATGCCATCTCAACTGGACACCTCAAAAGCCATAATTGCAGATGGTATATTCGATGGATTGCAAAACTTTTCTCAACTCGAAGAGCGCATCTCGAAACTGGGCGATAAAAATACTAAAATCTTAGGTGATGCCTTCGAGATGTTTATCGAGGGCTACATTGCAACTCAGCAGAAGTTTCAAGTTGAACAGAACTGGGTTGTTGGAAAAGTCCCTCTCGAAGTTAGAGAGCAGTTAAATCTCTCGGCCCATGGCAGTCTTGGTATTGACGGTACCTTCAGGAGCCGAACTGGCGAACTGGTTCCCTATCAGGTCAAGTTCCGATCTGGACGTCCACCCCTTAGCTATAATGAAGTTGCGTCATTCCTCGGGATTACCGAGCGCGCTCGGGATCGCATCATCTTTACCAATTGCAATGATGTTGCCCTTGATGCCAATAATAGAGACGGGATGCGATCGGTCCGCGGTTTAGACCTTGACGAGCTGACAGCTGACGACTTTGCAGCGATAGAGGCGTGGCTCAAAGAGAAGCCGCTCCCTGTAAAAAAGCTGTCACCACACCGGTATCAGCAAGAAGCTATCGAGGGCATATGTAATACCCTTTCTGAGCACGACCGAACAACAGCTGTGCTAGCCTGTGGCACCGGAAAAACCTTGATTGCTTTGTGGGCCGTCGAGAAGATGAGACCAAAGTCCGTATTGGTGCTTCTACCGTCACTCACTCTAGTCCAGCAAACCCTTAGTGAGTGGAGCCGACATAATAGCTGGGGTGACGATTTTACCTTTATTTGTGTCTGCTCAGATAAGACGGTGGCTAACAATGACGATATTCAGCTTAACGGAATGGATGTGGACTTCCCTGTCAGCACCGATCCGTCAGATGTCCGCAACTTCCTTGAGAGATCGTCGAGCAAGGTTAAGATAGTTTTTTCGACCTATCAGTCATCTCCAATCGTAGCGGAAGGAGTTCGGGGGCTTAGTCCGTTCGATATCGCCGTGTTCGACGAAGCGCATAAGACGACCGGGCCGCAAGCGGGACTTTTTGCGACAGCATTGCTCGACGAAAAAATTAAGATCAAAAAGCGACTGTTTCTGACCGCAACGCCTAGGCACTATCAGCTTGGCAAAAGGGATAAGGACGGCAATCTCAAGGTCGTCTCAATGGACGACGAAGCTATTTATGGTCCCCGTGCTTACACACTCACTTTCGGCGAGGCGGCTCGGCAAGGAATTATTTGCGACTACAAGGTCATAGTCGCCGTTGTTGAGGGGACTGAGGTTAACCAGTTTTATCTAAAGCACGGGATAACTCTGGTTGATGGCGAGCAGATCGGCTCATCGTGGGTGGCAAAACAGATTGCTATTCAACGGGCTATTGAGGAAACTGCCGCGAAGCGCGCGATCAGCTTCCATAGCCGCGTCTCTATGGCGAAGGAGTTTGCGTCCAAAAGTGCTCGGGGTATCGGCCAATATCTCGAGGGTTTCGCGACCTTCCACGCGAACGGCGAGCAAAAGAGCTTTGAGCGCAAGCAAATCCTCAACGCCTTTCGAGATGCGCCAAAAGCGCTTATTACCAACGCCCGGTGCCTGACTGAGGGTATAGATATTCCAGCTGTGGACATGGTTGCTTTCGTTGACCCGCGCAGTAGCAGGGTAGATATCGCTCAAGCTGCAGGCCGGGCAATGCGTAAGCCGCGCAATTCTGACAAAACTGTAGGCTATGTCGTCGTACCTCTATTTGTCGAGCGTAATGAAGGAGAGACCGTTGAGGAGGCGCTAGAGCGAACTAATTACGTCGATGTTATGGCAGTCTTAAACGCTATGCGTGAGCAAGACGATGAACTTACCGACATCATTCAACAGCTGCGGCAGGCATCAGGGCGTGGCGAAATCTTCAATCCAAAGGCGCTGGCCGACAAGGTCCAGATATTGGGTCCAGAGGTTTCTCTGGAGGCTCTTCAAGCCAGCATTTTTGCCCAGATCGTGGATCAGGTTGGCGATAGCTGGGATGGGTGGTTTGGCCGCTTACAAGCGTACCACGTTGAGAACGGTCACTGTCAGGTCCCTAAGCGCTGCGCATTCAAAGGGTACAACCTCGGGCAGTGGGCATCTAACCAGCGGGCGGGTAAAACAAGAGGCATTCTTTTAGCTGAGCGGGAGAGGCGGTTAACTGAGCTGGGCTTTGAATGGGACCCAGTTGCGCAGCAATGGGAAGAGGGCTTTCAACTGTTGCAAGCTTATCATGCTGAAAACGATCACTGCAGCGTGCCTCAAAGATACACATTCGACGGTTACTTGCTAGGGACCTGGTTAAATACCCAGCGAAAAGCTAGAAAAAAAGGCATTCTTTTAGCTGAGCGGGAGAAGCGGCTAACTGAGCTGGGCTTTGAGTGGGACCCAGTTGCGCAGCAATGGGAAGAGGGCTTTCAACTGTTGCAAGCTTATCATGCTGAAAACGATCACTGCAGCGTGCCTGCCAAAGAAACATTCAATGATTTCAAACTTGGCACCTGGGTCAGCATTCAACGAAAAGCTAGAAAAGAAGGCTCTCTTTTAGCTGAGCGGGAGAAGCGCTTAACTGACCTAGGTTTCGTGTGGGAAGAGCTCGATTTACAGTGGGAAAAGGCCTTTCGACTGTTGCAAGCTTATCAGGCGGAGAACGGCCACTGCCTCGTTCCCAAACGCGAAACATTCAACGGCTACGTCCTAGGGAGTTGGGTCAGCATTCAGCGAAAAGCTAGAAAAAAAGGCATTCTTTTAGCTGAGCGGGAGAGGCGGTTAACTGAGCTGGGCTTTGAATGGGACCCAGTTGCGCAGCAATGGGAAGAGGGCTTTCAACTGTTGCAAGCTTATCATGCTGAAAACGATCACTGCAGCGTGCCTAAAGGTAGCAAGTTCTGCGGTCAGAGCCTCGGCGCCTGGGTAAGAAGACAGCGAAATGATAAAGCAGATGGCACTCTCACCGCTGAGCGGGAAAAAAAATTAACTGAATTGGGATTTGATTGGGCGCCACTTGAGCGTCAATGGGAAGAAGGCTTTCGAGTGTTGCAAGCTTATCAGGCGGAGAACGGTCACTGCCGCGTTTCTAAAAGCGAAACATTCAACGGTTTTAAACTCGGGAGTTGGGTGATGTCCCAGAAAGGGGCTGTAAAAAAAGGGGCTCTTTCATTTGAACGCGAGAAAAGGTTGAATGACATTGGTTTTGTGTGGGTAGCCAGATAGGCTATGATATATCGAAGCTGGTCGCCAGTTTGACTTGCTCTACCTCGCCATGACTTTTGCGCAATCAAGAGAGCAGAATAATATGTAAGAAGGAACTGTGGGTCCCATAAACCAGAATAGGGGGGTGGCACCCCGGTGGGGTCCAGTTGGCTGGGTTTTCGAAGGGGGTGGGGGGTACTTTTAGGTGCGAGGTAGACGGTGACTAGCCCAAGACTGTTCATTCCCTAAGGTCATTAGAATCTACGGACCATTAGACATATTGGCCGGAAAAATGTGGGTGTATGTGTGGGGGTAAGTTTTGTGTTCGTATAAAATATCAATATAAACAGGACTATAGATATCAGGTTCGATACAAGCCCTGCCACCATTTTTCTGAATAAGTGATTGTTATGCAGCGATTTTATTGCTGCGCATCATTTGCGCCCATCATCTTGGTGGTCGCCCGCGCTTAAGCGGTTCCGCGCTTCAGCAGCTTAACCGGCACAGGGGCGATGTCGGGTGTGTCGCCCTTCAACACGGCAACCAAAGCCTCCACCAACATTTCACCGGCCTGAACATAGTCCTGCTCAATTGTGGTGAGCGGCGGTTGCGCATAGGCGCCGGTTGCAATGCCATCAAAGCCGATGACGCGCACGTCGGTGCCAACGGCGATATGCTGTTCATCGAGTGCGCGCATCGCACCCAGCGCAATAAAGTCATTGGCGCAGAACAGGCCGTCAAAATCGACCTTGTCGCGGATAAGTCCGTTTACAGCTGCATAGCCTTGGTCCTCACGCACCGCGTTTTCGGGAAGCGGCGGGCATATGGGCGGCATGCCCTTTTGCGCCATTACCGCCATATAGGTTGTCAGCCGATCCTGAAATGGCGGCTGTTCGCTGTTTGTCGGACCAATATACGCAATTTTCTGACATCCGCTGGACAGCAAATGTTCAATGGCAAGTCGTGCACCCTGCACATTGTCGCTCTTGATCGAAATAAGGTCTTCCTTGCTTGCGCCCCAGCATATCATTGGCGTGTTGTGCCGCGCATATTCGCCAAAAAACTGCCAACCTTCGATGTTCTGGCCGCTGCCGATGACAATCAAGCCGTCTGCCTGTCGGCTGCCGGTGTAATTGGCGAAGAAGTTTGCCGGGGAATCCTGAAACGAAACGATGAGATTGTACCCGCGCTCAGACGCGGACGCCGCGATGCAGCCCAATAGCGACAGGTAAAATGGATTGATGTTCGCTTTATTCTCTCCGCGTCGGCACAGAATAACCAGCGCAATGGAATAGGTTTGCTGCGTGCGCAGGCGAAGGGCGTTGTGATCGACCGAGTAATTAAGTTCGTTGGCGAGCGCGACAATGCGCGCACGCGTGACTTCATTTACCTTTTTGTCACCGCGCAACGCCCGCGAAACTGTTGGTTGCGACACCCCCAGCATTGCGGCGATTTGATGCGCCGTTATTCGTCCCTCTTTGCCCATGCAGCGCTGTTAGCACTTGAGCATGCGCAAGTCACGCGGCGAGCGCGGATTCCGGCGTGACAAAATCAAGGCCAAGGCTTTCGGCGACGGCTTGGCTTGTCACCTGGCCGCGATGTACGTTCAAACCGGCGAGCAAACCGCGACCCGTTTCGGTGCTGCCATCAAGCGCGGCGTTACCCTTGCTTGCCAGCGCGAGGCCATAAGGCAATGTCGCGTTGTTGAGCGCAGCTGCGCTGGTTTGCGGAACGGCACCGGGCATATTGGCGACGCAATAATGGATGATGCCATCAACGACGTAGGTTGGATCGGCATGGGTGGTGGCATGGCTGGTTTCAAAGCAACCGCCTTGGTCAATCGCGACATCGACCAGAACCGAACCGGGCTTCATCCGCTTCAACATTTCGCGGGTGACAAGCTTGGGTGCGCTTGCGCCGGGAATAAGGACCGCGCCAATCACGGCGTCGGCGATGCTGATTTCATGGTCAATGGTTTCCAGTGTTGAATAGCGGGTCCGCACCCGTCCGTTGAACAGCTCATCCAACTGGCGCAGGCGCGGGATTGAGCGGTCAACGATGGTGACTTCTGCGCCAAGGCCAACGGCCATACGCGCCGCATGGGTGCCAACAACGCCGCCGCCGAGAACGGTGACGCGGCCGGCAGGCACGCCGGGAACGCCGCCAAGCAATATGCCTGCGCCGCCTTTGCTGCGACGCATCGCTTCGCCCGCTGCCTCAATGGCCAAGCGGCCAGCAACTTCGCTCATGGGGGCTAGCAGGGGCAGGGCACCCTTGTCATCGGTGACGGTTTCATAAGCAATTGCAGTGCAACCACTGGCGATTAAGGCTTTGGCCTGTTCAGGATCTGGGGCGAGGTGCAGATAGGTGAAAAGCAACTGACCGGGGCGCAGCAAGATCCATTCGCTCGGCTGGGGTTCCTTGACCTTTACGATCATGTCGCAGCCAGCGAATATTTCTGCGGCTGTCGTGGCGATTTCGGCACCCGCTGCGCGATAGGCGTCATCGCTTGCCATGATGCCCGCACCTGCGCCCGATTGCACCACAAGCTGATGGCCATGGGCGACATATTCACGAACCGCGCCGGGGGTTAAACCGACACGATATTCATGCACTTTGATTTCGCTGGGGACGCCGACACGCATAATCTCACTCCTCAAAAATTATCTGTCGCGGAAATAGCATCTTCGATATGACGATACTGTGCAAAGATTCGCCTATTTTGATGAATGAGCGCATAAAATCGGCGATTTTTAATATATAAATGGAAAATTTATGCAGCTTGATCGAACGGACCGTAGATTATTGGGTGCACTCGTGCAGAATGGACGGGCAACGCAGGCGGAATTGGGCGAAGCTGCCGGGCTGTCGCCAAGCGCGGCTGCGCGGCGGCAAAAATCATTGGAAGATGACGGGATCCTGCGTGGCTATCGCGCGGATGTGAACCTGCGCAAACTTGGGCTTGCCGCGACGGTGATGGTGACCATCACGCTTGATAGCCAGAGCGAAGAGGCAATGGCGGCATTTGAAGCCGCCGTGGTGGGAAGCCCGTCGACCATCCGATGCCACCTTATGAGCGGCAGGAATGATTATCTGCTCGTCGTGCGTGCGGCGTCAATTGAGGATTATGAGCTCATTCACCGGCAAGAAATTGCCCGATTGCCAAGGGTCGCCCGCATCGAAACCGCATTTGCATTGCGTGAAGTCGTCAACCGCACCGTCCCGCCGCGGCTGTTTGACTGATCGCTTAAAATCGAACTGGGCGTTACTGAGTGTTCCGCTCGCCGAAACCGCAATCCTGCGCAAGACTGTGACGGTTTTGTCACATCGCATAAAAACGACAACAACATTGACACAAAATTACTTGCTTGATGCCGGTTTTGATGTTTGTGTGCACCTGCACAATAAAGCGCAGGCCGATATATAGCGGTATTGCGCAGGCATTTAGATTTAGCGGGATAGAACGGTATCTGCCGGACGTAGCGCTATGCGGTCGCTTTCGGCGCAGTTTTTTGTGTACCTAAGAAGGGGTAATTTTATGCGTAAATCCATTTTGAAGCTGGCAACAATGAGCGTCGCGATGAGCGCGATGGCCATTTCCGTTCCTGCTTTCGCCCAAGATGCGGCGGCCGAAGAAGCCTCCGGCCCTATCACTGTTTCGGGCGGTGCCGCTTTGGTATCCGACTATCGTTTCCGCGGCGTATCGCTGTCTGACAAGGGCTTTGCACTTCAGCCATATTTGACCGTCAAGCATGAGTCCGGCTTTTATGTCGGCGCGTGGGCTTCAAATCTCTCCGAAAATGCCGGGGACGATCTGGAAGTTGATCTCTATGCCGGTTTTTCGGGCGGTGAAGAACTGACTTACGACATCGGTGCGACTTATTATGTCTATCCGGGCGTATCCAGCTTCAACTATCTTGAACTGACCGGTAAGCTTGGCTCGACAGTCGGTCCAGCAACCGTTGGCGCTCAGTTGAGCTACGTTCCAAGCCAGGACAACACCGGCAACACCGATAACGTCTATGTCGCTACTAATGCTTCGGTTGCGCTGCCTGACTCGCCAATTTCGATCGTTGCATCAATGGGCTTTGAAGATGGCGCGTTTACTGCTGGCAGTAACAAGCTCGATTGGACACTCGGTTTGACGGCTAATGTTGCAGGCTTTACTCTTGGCGCATCTTATGTCGACACCAACCGCCGTTCGGTGTTTGCATTCAAAGACAGCGCTGCTGGCGTCGTATTTTCGCTCAGCTACGGTTTCTAAGACCGTAAATTGAATTCTATGATGTACGCGGGCTGGCTTGACCTTTTCAAGCTGGTCTGCGCACATATTGTTTTATGACTATAAACCTCGCCAATTGGATAGCCGAGCATAAGATCGACGAGGTCGAATGCATCGTTCCTGACATTAACGGCGTGCAGCGCGGCAAGGTATTGCCGGCCAAGAAATTCCTATCGTCTGTCCGCGATAAGTCGCTCCGTATTCCCGGTAGCGTTTTCATCTGCACAATTGACGGCCATTATCCCGAAGATATCGAAGATATTTGGGACAAGGATCCCGACAAAATCCTGATCGCCGATCCAGACACCATTTGCGTTGCGCCCGGTTTTAAATCGCCCACCGCATTTGTGATTGCCGACGTCCTCCACGGCGATGGCACTGAAGTAGAAATCGCGCCGCGGACGATATTGAAAAAGATACTGGCCCTTTACGCCAGCCGCGGGTGGAAACCCATTATAGCGCCCGAGGTTGAATTTTATCTCGTCAGCCAAAATGTCGATCCTGATTTCCCGTTGGTTCCACCAACTGGGTCAAGCGGACGCGCGGAAACGGCGAGCCAGCCTTATGGGCTTGAGGCGATGAACGAATATGAGGACATCATCGATCACATCTATGATGACTGTGAATTGATGGGTCTCGACATCGACACGATGATCCATGAAATGGGCGCTGCCCAGCTTGAGGTGAACTTTATCCACGGCGACCCGCTGAAGCTTGCGGATCAAGTATTTCTGTTTAAGCGCGTGGTGCGCGCGGTGGCCAAGCAACATGGCGTCTATGCCACGTTCATGGCCAACCCGATGGCTGGCCAACCGGGCAGCGCGATGCATCTGCACCAATCGGTGGTGGATGCTGAAACGGGCCGCAATCTGTTTTCCAACGCTAATGGCCGCGACAGCGCGCTGTTCCGGAGCTACATCGCGGGGCTTGTGAAATTCATGCCTCAAGTGTCACCGCTTTGGGCACCGAACGTGAACAGCTTCCGCCGGATGCGCCCCGACAGCGCTGCGCCTATTAACGTCCAATGGGGCGAGGATAACCGCAGCTGCGGTTTCCGCGTGCCGATTTCTGACAAGGCCAATCGCCGCGTCGAAAATCGTTTGCCCGGCGCAGATTCCAATCCCTATCTCGCGATGTCCGCATCCTTAGTCTGTGGTTATATCGGCATGGTGGAACGCATGATCCCGGCAAAGGCGATCACGGGCAGCGCCTATAATCGTGCGCGCACGCTCCCCCGGACTTTGGAAGCAGCGCTGGACCGTTTCAGCGCGTGTAAGCCCGTCCGCAACGTGATCGGCGAAGAGTTTTTCGACATCTTTTATGCGATCAAAGACTATGAATTGTTCAACTACCAATCGGTCGTATCAAGCTGGGAACGCGAGCATTTGTTGCTGAGGGTGTGATGCCTGATCGGTTGAATGACAGCTATTACCGCGCGACCGCGCATGGCTGGGAAACGCAGCGCCCGCTAGAATGTGCTTTGGATTGCGACGTCGCGGTCATTGGCGCCGGCTTTACGGGCCTATCTGCTGCATTAGCCTGCGCTGAAAAAGGGTTGAAAGTCGCGTTACTTGAGGCGCAGAGCATCGGCTTTGGTGCATCAGGCCGCAATGGCGGGCAGCTCATTCCCGGCCTGCGTTGGTCGATGCGTGAAATCGACGCGGCGTTTGGGCGAGAGCGGGCAAAAGCCATATTCGATTTGGCATGGGGCGCCGGCGCGCGTGTGCATGATCGCATCGTGCAGCATGATATCCCATGTGATCTGAAATCCGGCCATCTGGAAGCAGCCTATAAGCCCGGCCATTTCGAGGATATGCAGCGCGAGGCGGAATTCTTGTCACGCGAATTTGGCTGGGATTCGGTCGAGGTTGTCGCACCTGCAGACCTACACAAGCACATCAACGGCGGCGATTATCACGGCGGCCTTTATGACAGCAAAGGCGGGCATTTTCATCCGCTGAACTACGCGCTTGGTCTAGCAAAAGCCGCGATGGCGGCAGGTGTTTTGATATTCGAACATACCGCTGCCCAAACACCTTTGGACAGGGGCGGCCATGTCGAGGTCGCGGCCGGGACAGGATCGCTCACCGCCCGTCACGTGATTATCGCCACCGATAACTGGACGGGCGATATGGCGCCGGAACTGAGCCGCTACACTGTCCCCATTATGAACTATAACATCGCGACCGCGCCGTTGCCCAATGCAGACGAGCTTTTGCCCAGTGACGCGGCGGTTGCGGACAGCAGGTTTGTTCTGAACTATTTCCGCTTGAGCGCAGATAAGCGCCTGATTTTCGGTGGTGGAGAGAAATATGTCCGGCGCCCGCCTGCAGACATTGCAGGATTTGTTCGAAAGCATATGGTGGAGGTCTTTCCCTCGCTTGCCCAGACAGAGATTGATTATGCATGGGGAGGCGCCGTGGGCGTGACGATGAACCGGCTGCCGCATATGGGACGCATGGGAAATGTCTTCTACGCGCACGGCTTCTCCGGTCATGGCGCGTTGGTCACAACGGTCGCGGGCGAGGTGATGGCTGAGGCTGTGCTTGGCACCATGTCGCAGTTCGATGTTTTTGCCAGCCTGCCGCACAGCCGGTTCCCGGGCGGCAAGTGGTTGGCACAGCCGCTCGCCACCCTTGGACTGCTCTATTATGCCATGCGAGACCGGCTGTGATGGAAAGGAGCGCGATAGAAATGATGCGCGCGCGTGAGGTTGCGCGATTTGTTGCTGCAAACCCAAAGTCGCTTGCGCAGTCCAAAGCGTCGACAGGCTGGTTTCAGGGCGTTCCATTTCATTGGATGCTGGATTGGTCCACGCCATTCCCGATCGTCGCTCAGGAGGCGTCTGGGGCGACGCTGACGAGTGTTGACGGGCAGGTCTTCGATGACTTCTGCCTTGGCGATACCTCAAGCATGTTCGGCCATTCGCCGCAGCCATTGGTCGATGCCCTGACCGCGCAAGCGGGGCAGGGGCTGAGCTATATGCTCCCCACATCAAAGGGTGCAGACGTGGGCGATATGCTCGCCGCGATGTTCGGACTGCCGCAATGGCAAGTGACGACCACGGCAAGCGAGGCAAATCGCGCCGTCATTCGCTGGTGCCGTGGCTTGACTGGACGCGACAAGATTTTGATCTTCAATGGCTGCTACCATGGCGCGGTCGATGATGTTTTTGTCGATCTGCGCGATGGCAAAGCGGTCAACCGGCCAAGCCTGATTGGGCAGGTGCAGGATTTGCTGCCAACCACGGTTGCAATCGAGTTTAACGATGTGGACGCGCTTACGGCGGCATTACGCGGCGGCGACGTCGCATGTGTGCTCGCGGAGCCGTTGATGACCAATATCGGCATGGTGCGCGACGCGCCGGGCTTTTTGGAGACGCTGCGCGCATTGTGTGACGAAACGGGAACCATATTGGTGCTCGATGAAACCCACACCATTTCCTCGGGCTATGGCGGACACAGCAACACCCATGGGCCAATGCCCGACATCATGGTGGTAGGAAAATCCATCGGTGGCGGCGTGCCATGTGCGGTCTATGGGTTTACGGACGAGATTGCGAAAAAGATGGCGGCGCTCAACCAGTCGCGCCCGCCGGGGCATAGTGGCATCGGAACGACTTTGTCGGCTAATGCGCTCGCGATATCCGCAATGCACGCGATGTTGGGGCAGGTCATTACGCGTGATGCTTATGCCCATATGCTGGCGACGGCTGACCGGCTGGTATCGGGATTGAATGCCGTGATCGCGGCACACAAGCTTGACTGGCATGTCAGCCATGTCGGTGCCCGCGTGGAATTGATATGCTCTGCTGTGCCGCCCAGTAACGGCAGCGAGGCGCGCGCCGTGATGGACCATGCGTTGGAAAGTACGATCCATTTGTACCTCGCCAACCGTGGCATATTGCTGGCGCCTTTCCATAATATGATGCTCGTCAGCCCCGCGACGGCGACGGCGCAGGTTGATCGGCTGGCGTTTGAGTTGAACAATGCGCTGACTGAGCTACAAGCGTCTTAAACAGGGTAAGTGAAAGTGACGTCATGACAATTAAGCGGGCCAAGTCATCTGCGACCATCGCCGCACGAAGCGAGGCTGAGGCCTTTTTTGCGGCGAACCCTGATATCGACTCTGTCGAGATGATTTACACCGACATGGGCGGCGTGCCGCGGGGCAAACGGCTGCGCCAGCATGAGGTGCTATCGGTCTATGAAATCGGTCGCTTTTTCCCCGGCTCCATCACCGTGGTCGACATCACCGGACAAGATACCGTTGAAACAGGATTGGTTTGGGAGGATGGCGACGCCGACCGCTCAATGAAGCCAATCCCGGGAACACTCGTGCGGACGCCATGGGCGGGGGACAATGCCGCGCAATTCATGGTCGATTTTTATGAGCTGAACGGTCAGCCGCATGATCTGGACTCGCGGCATGTGTTGGGTCTGGTCGTTGACCGTTTTGCAGAAATGGGTCTGACCCCTGCATTGGCTGTGGAGCTTGAATTTTACCTGCTGGACCCGAAGCGTGCCCGTGACGGTTCCATTCGCCCCGCACGGCCCGATTATAGCCACGAAACACCACAAATGGTTGAGGTTTATGGCCTGCGTGAACTGGACGACTTTCGGCCTTTCTTTGATGAGCTGTATGAAACCTGCGATATTCAGGGGCTTCCACTGGAATCCGCGATATCCGAATTTGCGCCGGGGCAGTGCGAACTGACCTTGCGTTACAAGCCCGACGTGTTGCGGGCGTGCGATGATGCAATCATGTACAAACGGGTGGTGAAGGCCGTGGCGCAAGCGCATGGTCTGGAAGCGACCTTCATGGCGAAACCCTTTGCGGAACAAGCAGGCTCGGGCATGCATATCCACGTGTCGATGAATGATGCCGACGGGAACAACCTGTTTGCGTCGGATGATCCCGAAGGCACGCCGATGCTGCGCCATGCCATTGGCGGTATGATTTCAGCGGTCGGCGACTGTTTTGCGCTCTTTGCGCCGCATGCAAACAGCTACCGCCGGTTCAAGGCGAACAGCTATGCGCCCGTTGCACCAACATGGGGTGTCAACAACCGCACCGTTTCGTTCCGGATACCAGCTGGCCCGGCGGCAAGCCGTCATGTCGAACACCGCGCATGCGGCGCTGATGCCAACCCATATCTGGCCGTGGCTGGCGTGCTTGCGGGCATTCATCACGGCATCGTCAACCAGATTGACCCCGGCCCCGCAGTGGTCGGCAATGGGTATGACCGCGACAGTTCAGGCGATGATAAGCCGCCAAGCAACTGGTTCGCTGCGGTTGACCGCTTCCATGGGTCAAAGCTGATGCGCGAATATCTGGGCGAACGCTTTGTGGACATGTTCACAATCGTCAAACGCGTCGAGCAGGACCGCTATTTCGGTCAGGTCCCGTCAATCGACTATGACTGGTATTTGCGAAACGCTTAAGCGCCAGCGGCTGGAAAGCGCGCAAGGATATTCTGCATTACCGCAGGGTTAAGCAGCGTATCGAACGCGCACCCAACCATCGTGCCGTCGTTCCAGACAATTTTTGCCTGAAGCGCGCTGAGCCCCGGTAACGTGAGCCAGACACGCGTGCCTGGGCTCATGGCCGTCAATGCCTCACAAGCAACGCCGGACAGCGACAGATCACGGACGATGACCGCAAAGCCACGCGATCCTGAAGGCCGCATTGACGCCGGAATATCAAGTTGGACGCGCGGCGCGCTGCGGTCTTCCTGTGCGGCGTCTTCATATCGTTGGTAAGATTTTATCTGCGAGGGTGCTTGGACCATGGCTTCCTCTTCCGTTGTGACCGGCAAAGCTTATGAAATTACGGTAAACAAATGGTTAACTGACATGGGTGAAGCGCCTTAGGTCCTGACCCTAATACATTCGTTTCCGCCCCACTTGCATTTAGCCGATGTCGCGGCCATATGCGGCGTGGGAGTCGGATGGACGTGGCACTCGCCAACCTGGTCAGATCCTGACGGAAGCAGCCACAACGAATTCGCTGCGGGTCATCCGGCTCCTACTTTTCCCCGCCTTTTGTTTTAGAAAACTTCGACAAAGGTCGGTGACCGTCCTATCGTAATGATGATGCCCGATTCCAATCGCCCAGAATTCGCAGAACGCGACCCGGATATGCCCGATGATGCCTTGGGACTTGGCTTGGATTTGCCGCCCGTAGCGCAACCGACAGCTCCTGCCGCACCCACGCCATCAGCGCCAGCAACTGCTCCGGCGAATACCGGCGGCGCGGCCTACCGCGTGCTGGCCCGCAAATATCGTCCTCAGACCTTTGCAGAGCTTATCGGCCAAGATGCGATGGTGCAGACGCTTGGCAATGCGATCAAGCGCGATCGTTTGGCGCATGCCTTTTTGATGACTGGCGTGCGCGGTGTCGGTAAAACCTCAACGGCGCGACTGATTGCCAAGGCGCTGAACTGCATTGGTGCGGACGGGCAGGGTGGCCCAACTATCGACCCGTGCGGTATGTGCGAGCCTTGCGTTGCTATCGCCGAGGGCCGCCATATCGACGTTATCGAAATGGATGCCGCAAGCCACACCGGCGTTGATGATGTGCGTGAGATTATTGAGGCTGTGCGCTATTCTGCGGTTTCAGCACGTTACAAGATATACATCATCGACGAAGTCCACATGCTGTCGAAAAACGCGTTTAACGCTTTGCTGAAGACGCTTGAAGAGCCTCCCGGCCACGTCAAATTCCTGTTTGCGACGACCGAAGTGAATAAGGTGCCGATTACCGTCTTGTCGCGGTGCCAACGGTTCGATCTTAAGCGTATTTCCACCGCAAAATTGGCGGACCATTTCGCGGACATCGCGGCCAAAGAACATGTTAAGGCAGAGGTTGAGGCGCTGACATTGGTGGCACAAGCCGCCGAGGGCTCCGTACGCGATGGTCTGTCGATACTCGATCAAGCCATTGCCCATGCCGACATGGAAGGTGACGGCAAGGTTACGGCCGCGCAAGTGCGCGATATGCTTGGCCTGTCGGATCGCGGCGCAATCCGTCGGTTGTTTGGGCTTATATTGGCGGGCGATGCACAGGGCATGCTGGCGGAAGCCCGCAGCCAATATAATCTGGGCGTAGAGCCGTTGGCGATGTTTGCGGGGCTTTTGTCCGAAGTGCACCGGTTGACGCTCGCAAAGGTTGGCGCACCGCGCGATGGCGCTTTGGATGCCGATGCTGCTGCATTGGTGGAAGAACATGCAGATCGTCTGTCCTTTCCCGTCCTGCACCGTTTGTGGCAGCTGTTGCTGAAGGGGCAGGAAGAGGTCGCGCGCGCATCAGTGCCGCTCGACGCTGCGGACATGGCTTTGCTGCGCGTTATTCATGCCGCGACACTTCCCGACCCCGGCGAGTTGGCAAAGATGATTGGGCAGGGCAGCTTTGCCGCGCCGCCGGCCTCTGCACCCACCAGTCTCGACATCCCACAGTCCGCGACAGTGCAGACGTTAATGCCCACCGATTTCCATGCACTTTTGGATCGTTTGGCGCGCGAGGGTTTTGTCGGTCTGGAAATGACCCTGCGGGATGTTGTCCGTTTGGTTGAATATGCGCCACCGGTGTTGGCATATCAGCTTGCCGGGCCAGTTGCGCCGGACTTTGTAGCGGAACTGCGCGATGCACTGGCGAAGGTGACCGGCACGCGCTGGGACGTTGAAGAGCGCGCTGGTGAGGCTGCGCCAAGCTTGTTGGAGCAAGAGCAAGCGAAGGCCGATGCTGAAAAGCGCATAATATTGGAGTCACCTCTGGTCAAAGCGGCGTTTGCTGCGTTTCCTGAGGCGGAGTTGCTCGACAGCGACGCGCATGACATGAAATGGAGTAAGAGCGCATGAAAAGCATGGAAGACATGATCAAGGCCGCCCAAGAGGCAGCTCAAAACATTCAGCAGCAAATGGAACAAGCGCAAGCAACGCTCGACACCATTCATGTCGAAGGCCAGTCGGGCGGTGGTTTGGTGAAAGTCCGCGCAACGGCAAAAGGCCGCATCCTGAATGTGGCAATCGATGACAGCCTGATCGTTCCTGCTGACAAAACGATGCTGGAAGACCTCATTACCGCAGCATTTAACGACGCCCGTGAAAAAGCGGATGCCGCGAGCAATGCCGAAATGGGCAAAATGTCCAGCAGCCTGCCTTTGCCTGCCGGGTTCAAACTGCCGTTTTAATCCCGCCATTATCGGCACCCTTTTCCATTAAACCCGTTTTTTCCCCAGCAAATTGCGCTTTTGGGGACCAGATGCATTGAAAGCCTGCGCAGAGCGCTCATATTGAGTGGCAACGGGCGTGCCGCATTTTTGCGCGACCCCACTTGGAGTATCTATGGATCTGAACCTGCCTTTATTGCCCCTGCGCGATATCGTTGTTTTCCCCGGTATGATTGTTCCCTTGTTTGTGGGTCGGGATAAGTCGGTTGTCGCGCTGGAAAAAGCGATGGCGGCGAACAAGGAAATTTTCCTTGTCGCGCAGCTTGACCCTGCCGAGGATGATCCCGGCAAAGATGATTTGTACGATATCGGCGTAACCGCAACGATCATGCAGCTGCTGAAGCTGCCCGACGGCACTGTGCGCGTTCTGGTCGAAGGCAAGCAGCGCGCGCAACTGCGCGATTTGGTTGAGCACGGCAGTGAATATGTCGAAGCGGCTGTGTCACTCGTTGTCGAACAAAGCGCAGAAGGTCCTGAAGCCACCGCGCTGATGCGTTCGGTTGCTGACCAGTTTGAAAATTATTCGAAGCTCAACAAGAAAATGCCAGCCGAAACCGCGGTGCAGCTTTCGGAGATCGAAACGCCGTCGGCGCTTGCGGACGCCGTTGCGGCCAATATCCAGTTAAAGGTGTCGGATAAGCAATCGCTTCTGGTTGAAGCGAACCCGCTTCGCCGGTTGGAAATGGCGTTTGCCTTCATGGAAGGCGAATTGGGCGTATTGCAGGTCGAAAAGAAAATCCGTGGCCGCGTAAAGCGCCAAATGGAAAAGACCCAGCGCGAATATTATCTGAACGAACAGATGAAGGCCATCCAGCGCGAGCTGGGCAATGACGATGGCGAAGGCGGCGACGAAGTTGCCGAGATTCAAAACAAGATCGACACGATGAAGCTGTCCAAGGAAGCAAAGGCGAAAGCCAATGCCGAATTGAAAAAGCTGCGCGGCATGGCACCCATGTCCGCCGAGGCGACCGTTGTGCGCAATTATCTCGACACGCTTCTGGGCATACCATGGGGCAAAAAGTCCAAGCTGAAGCGCGATATCGCCAAGGCGCAGGACGTTCTTGATGAGGACCATTTCGCTTTAGAAAAGGTCAAGGACCGCATCGTTGAATATCTTGCGGTACAGGCACGCACCAACAAGCTTAAGGGCCCAATCTTGTGCCTCGTCGGCCCTCCCGGCGTTGGTAAGACGTCGCTTGGCAAATCGATTGCGAAGGCAACGGGGCGTGAGTTCATCCGTCAGTCGCTGGGCGGCGTGCGTGATGAAGCCGAGATTCGTGGCCACCGCCGGACCTATATTGGTTCGATGCCCGGTAAGGTCGCGGCCAATTTGAAAAAAGCTGGGACTATGAACCCGCTGTTCCTGCTCGATGAAATCGACAAGCTTGGTCAGGATTTCCGTGGCGATCCGGCGTCTGCATTGCTTGAGGTTCTCGATCCGGAACAGAACAACAAGTTCAACGACCATTATCTCGAAATCGACTTGGACCTGTCCGACGTGATGTTTGTGACAACGGCCAACAGCCTCAATCTGCCACAGGCGCTTTTGGACCGCATGGAAATCATCCGGTTGGAAGGCTATACCGAAGACGAGAAGCTGGAGATTGCGAAGCGACATTTGTTCGACAAGCAAGTCGAAGCCCATGGGCTGAAACCCGAAGAATTCTCGGTCAGCGACGATGCTCTGCGTGATCTGATCCGCTATTACACGCGCGAAGCCGGTGTGCGTACGCTTGAGCGGGAAGTCGCAAAGCTGGCGCGTAAGGCGCTGCGCCGCATATTGGAAGGCAAAGCCACCAGCATTGCCATTACCCCTGAAAATCTCGCAGATTTTTCGGGCGTCCGCAAATATCGCCACGATATGGGTGAGGAAGAAAACCAGATTGGCGCGGTTACGGGTCTTGCGTGGACGGAAGTTGGCGGCGAACTGCTCACCATTGAGGCGGTGACTGTTCCGGGTAAGGGGCAGATCAAGACCACCGGTAAGCTTGGCGAAGTAATGAGCGAGTCCATTCAGGCTGCCTTGAGCTATGTTAAGGCGCGCGCACCGAGCTATGGCATTAAGCCAAGCCTATTTGGGCGCAAGGATGTCCACATCCACCTTCCCGAGGGCGCTGTCCCCAAGGATGGTCCATCGGCGGGTATTGGCATGGTGACATGTATCGTCTCGACCTTGACCGGAATTGCGGTGCATCGTGACGTCGCCATGACCGGTGAAGTTACCTTGCGCGGACGTGTGCTGCCGATAGGCGGACTGAAAGAGAAGCTGCTCGCAGCGCTTCGGGGGGGTATCAAGACGGTGCTCATTCCGCAGGAGAATGAGAAGGACCTCGCCGACATTCCAGCCAACATAAAAGAAGGCCTGGAAATCATTCCTGTTAGCCATGTGGATCAGGTGCTGGCGCGTGCGCTGGTATCGCCTCTGGTGGCCGTAGAATGGACGGAAGCCGATGAACTCGCTGCGGCCTTGTCGCCCACAGTGGGCGGCGAAAACGGGGCGTCGGTGACCCATTAAAGGGTAATAAATGCCTTTTGATTGCATATTGTGGGCAAAACTTGCCGTTTTTCACAGAAAATGACGGTTTTGGGCGGATTTTTCCTTTGACAGTGCACGCAATGTCATCATTATCCGTCCACCGGCCCACGCCGCGACTCAATTAATCAATGTTTTGAGTTTTATACAATTTTTGAGAGGGGGGTTCCCAATATGAACAAGCAAGATCTCGTCAATGCAGTTGCAGAAGCAAGCGGCCTGACCAAAGCAGATGCTGGTAAAGCAGTAGAAGCGACCTTTGAAGCAATCACTGGCGCGCTGAAGAGCGGCGGCGAAGTACGTCTCGTTGGTTTCGGCACATTCGGCGTTGCAAAGCGTAAGGCTTCGACCGGCCGTAACCCACGCACTGGCGAACCAATGACCATCAAAGCATCGACTCAGCCTAAGTTCAAGGCTGGCAAGGCGCTTAAGGATGCCGTCAACTAAGACAGACCAAATCTATTTGGTGAAAGGGGCGGGGCGAAAGCACCCGCCCTTTTTTATGCCCGACGCCAAGCGGGCATGGCCGCGGTGCAACATAGCAGATATAACGCACGCACAAAAACGCCGCCATGACGGCGGCGTGATGATGCAGCCGATTTGTCCGGCCCGTTTGCGCAATGAAACCGGTTAAGCGGCGAGGCGCATTTCGCCAGTGGCGCGGCCAGCGACCGGGAATGCGATAATCGTTGCAGGGGTGCGACGACGCATGTCGCCACATATGATGCGCCGTTCGCGTGCAACTTCGCCTGCAAATTCCATTGCAACGACTTCACGTATCCGCGGCATGGCGTTGCGCACTGTTAAAAATATTGTGCCGGCTGACAAGCCAAGCGCGGTCACAAAAAGAAGGGAAGCTACGATAGTCATGGCACTGGTCCTTTCTGTCCCCCGCCAAATTATTTAGCGGGCTATGCTGGCCCGGCATGGGCAGCGTTTGAGCCTTTGTTCACTATTTGTTCTAACTTGTCAAGCATGTTCTCATCGCCGAAATGAAGTGGAGTATTTCGGGGATTGGCTGTGGATAACTTTCTTGGACGATCGCGCGGTGCAATGCCATGGAAAGCAATAATTTGGTGCACTGTCACCGTAATTCCAGCGGTATCAAGAAGATTATAAACGGTTGCCATGATTTGCCACAATCAGGATTCTAATTTTCGAAATCGACATCTTGCGGTTTAAATCCCGGGTACTTCCGAAATTCATTCTTTATAAAATCATCATTTTCAAAATCAATTTCACCACCAGCTACCCTCCGCAAGAAAGACTGTGCCCCTGCACAACTGAAAGGGCTTACCGGTGCATCAATATTATTTTTGACCAAGAACCATGAGACCAAGTCACGATGAAGGTTGATTGTGACCCAATAGATATCGGGTTCATATCCGTTTTCATAATCTTCTATGGCCTTTGTATCGGTTGCGAGCAGATCGGCATACTCTACCCAGCCATTCCAGACCTCCGGCGTATCCCGCACAAGCTTTAGAAACCGCTTTATGTCGCTAAACTTTGCCGGAGGATAACCGTCATCAGAGATTGTCCCTCCATGGCGCAACTGCGGTACTTCGCCTGCAATAGCTTTTTCGCGATGTTCCATGACTTCGCGTTGCCACGGATACAAACCCTGAAGATACCGCTCAATATCAAATTCCCCACTCACGCCGCCATCTCCCATCCGCCAAAGCGGAATGTCCGTTCCATTCCGGGAACACAAAATTTAATGCCATCGTTCGGGCTCGTCATAACCCGCGTCTTACCCATATAGTTGCTAACAAATGGCTAAACCGCTTGACGAATCCCTGCCGCAGCTATAACGGCGCGCTCATTCCACATGGGAAACGCACATACCGGTGCTGATCTTTGTCTTTTAGGCAACAGTGACGTTCTAGTTTCCCAGAGGCTCAACCGGAAGGAGAAGTAACATGGCGGCACCTGTCGTAACCATGCAGCAATTGCTTGAAGCTGGGGCCCATTTCGGCCACCAAACACACCGTTGGAACCCGCGTATGAAGCCGTATATCTTCGGCGCGCGCAACGGCATCCACATTCTCGATCTGTCGCAGTCCG
>Ga0315908_10000986_pt1 | contig 21987 bp, 11 predicted proteins | sample LakEriMetagenome_12_FD_203520 | JGI IMG/M metagenome (GOLD analysis project Ga0315908, IMG submission 203520) | Freshwater fungal communities from buoy surface, Lake Erie, Ohio, United States - Buoy 4 MA124 | ecosystem: Environmental > Aquatic > Freshwater > Lake > Lake biofilm | place: USA...
TTAAGATCTTTACTCCAGATTTGAATATTATTTTAAATATCATAACCAATGATTTTACCATTATTAGTTAAAAACTATAATATATTTATTATATTAAAAATATTACAATTATCTAATTTTGCTTTTCTGGAATTCAATTCTTAACTATAAAATCATAATTAATTTATAAACAAATAAAATTGAACAAAAAGGTCAAACTTATTTATATATAAACACTTTTTATCATTTTTTGCTATAAGCAACTTTAATTTCTTTATATATAAAAATTTAATTTTAAAATATACGTATTAAATAGACGAACTATATAATATTCTTTTAATAATTATAATAACTAATTGTAATTATATTTAAATTTAGAGCAATTTAGTGAGACCATTATAAAAGAAAGCTTGATCTCAAATTATAATTACTTTAAAATTTAAATGAAAAGTTTAAATTCAAATGAATCTAAACATAACCATTAAACTTCAAAAATTTAAAAATAAAATGAATTTAAAAATTAGTTTATAAATTAGATCGATTTTTAAACCGAATAAAAAGAAAAAAAATAAGGAAATATAATATAAGATCTAGAAAATACAATAAAAAATAATAAAAATAATAATATTAACGATAAGACTAATAATAATAAAGTTTAATTTAAAAATTAAGTACATGATTAAAAAGAAAATGAAAATAAAAGTATTTAATATTAAGAATATGGATTATTTGATTTATAAGAAAAAAAAAGAGAATTGAGCATAAGAGAGAAGAAACAAAATTGTAAAAATGTTGAATATATAGGAACATAGAAATTATTTTTAAAGAAAAACGGGACAGAGTATAGGAAATTTTTTATATTTGATGAGAAGATTATTGGGATTCCTGATAAATTCTAATAAGAAATAACAGCTCACAATATAGATGATGATGTTTAAACTGACGAAGAACAAATTTAGTTGGCCACAAATTATTGCATTAAGGAGTTAGAAGAGGCTATTGATATTTATAATTTTCAAAAATCGGAAAAAAATAATCCTATTATTTAAATTTCTAGTCTTTTTTCTGATTGCTCCAAAAGGGTTTCTCATTAAAGCAAGTCAAAACAGACTCTCTCTACTTTTTTTACTAGTTATATAACTTACCCTTCTTAATCATAATCTTGATTATTAAACATATTTTTTTAATCTTATATATATTATTTACATTATTTATATTATTATTAATATATTTTTTAATTATATTATATACTTAATTAAAATATTTTATATTAATTAGATTATGGGTATTTTTAATATTATCAAATTTCATCCTCTTCACTTCCAAATGGATCTAGTTCTGGAAAATCTCCAACCTATATTTTATCTGGTTTTAAAAATATTCCGTAATTGTCATCACACAGAAAGTATTGATGACCCTTTACACTATTAAGATGATATTATAAGATATATGAATAATAATAATAATAAGAATATAATATTAATACCTGCCGTTATTTTTGCCATGAGGTTCATCCAACTAGATTCCAATATAAACCTAATTATCTAACTATTAGACAATCCCAACATACTTAACAATTCCTCTATACTTTTTATCAACTAACTAGCATCTATCGCCTACAGAAATACTCTACTAAACAATATTAAGATCATCCTTAGCCTTAATGATATTCTAAGGTAAGAATTAGGGATTATTTATTAGAAACTACTTCTTAAACTTTCTGAAATTATCAGGCAATGCATCATAATCCTTCTCACTCATAATATACTTTTCAACTGAATCGAGATCATCAAAGCCCTTCAAAACACTATTAGGGTCCAAGTCAATTACATGTATGTTATAATGATCTTGGAAAGGGAAAAAGGATAAAGGACGATCATCTTCATTTAAGCTACAGACAGGGTTTAGATTATTATCTTAAAGGCAGAGACTCATTGATGATGCACATGTTCCTACTTTAGATTCAATGAATTGCTTTAGACGTAGTACGCTCCAGTTTAGATCTATTTGGATTTCACTTAAACGCATTTTCAAATAGTTGTGGCTGATATTTATTCGAACACTTTCTACATCGTATAAATTGTTTTAGTAACTTTTGCTCATTTTTATTAAATGATCTGTATTATACTATATTCTTTTTAATAACTAATTTTCCGATTTATTCTATTATACTTTAAATTTATTATATAATTTTATATTCAATATTATTATTATTTTATCTTATTTTATTAATTAATAGTATAGCAACAATTAATAATTTTAAAGTTTATAAAAAATGTTCAATTCTAATAATAGTGTAATTTAAGATTCTAAGATATTTCAAGAAGCAATAAACAGTATTAAATATTAAATAGATTAACAATACAAGAACATTCTAAGCGACAAACATGTAACTTATTTAATTAATAACAAATATATTTAGATTTAAGAATCAATGAACATTGCTATAAAATTCGAAGAATAATGTTATTTGCAATTTCTGCAACTAATTCTTAAATAAATCATAAACTAAGTAATATTACTATTAATATAGAAGTAACAAGAAGTTATTCCTTTTCTCTACAAACTAATAAAGCAATCATTTTTTAATCAATATTAATATATTAATTATTTTAATTACCAGTTTATTCCTATATTCATTTTACAGATTGAGACCTAGAAAAACAATGAAATTTGGAATAATTGTAATTCTCAATAATAATTCAAGAACTGCAAATCCTTTTGAGTGAAATTATAAATCAGAACAAACAAGTTTAGAATATAGGATAATAAGAAGATCATTAATAATCCCTTATTTATAGATAATTTTAAGATAGTTATGTAATTTTCTTATTTTATTATAAGTAAGAATTCTTCAATCAAGAAAACACTTTTGCAGATTAACAGAATTTGAAAGAACGATATCAAGATTAATTTTTAATTATAAAAAATGTAATTATTTAAATTTAAACTAAAATAATAAATAGTACGATAAGTTAATGGAAATATATTCTAAATATGTAAATTGTTACTAACCAAAAATGCTTGATTTTTTTGTGATTTATATCTTGAGTATAATAGGTTTTTCAATCGACTTAAAATTAGAAAATAACATAAATGATATGATTGGATAATTATAAACTTAGAGCTAATAAATATACAAATACTTGGTGAATTCCAACGAATATTAAGTATTTAAAAATAAACATATAAATAATAATAAGTATATTTTTTAAGTTTTACTGTATTTATTTTAATCTGGAAATTATCTTCAAGATAATATTATATTCATTTTATAATCGATGTTGAAAAAAGCTGCCAATCAAAATTAATATGAAGTTATCAATCAAATTAACAATATTTTAGAAGTTTATGATAACAATATATGATTAATTTATAAATAATAAATAATTAATAATCATAATAAATAATATCTCATTAATGATAAATATTAATAGTAAATAATACTAAAAAAATAAAAATAAGAATTAATATAATAAGAATGAATAATGATAATAGTAATCAAAAGACCTTATGGATAGAATTGGCTAACCTGTCAGCTTCCTTATTATTCTGTCTATTGACATGAATAAATTAAATTTTTTTAAAATTAAGTTTGGATAGATGATGTGCCCAATAGAAATACTTGAACAATATTTTATCAGTAATTCTATAAATCCCCTGCATTTGCCTAATAATAAGCTGACTGTCTCCAATGACAGTAAGATTCTGAATTCCAATATCACAACAGTACTAAAGTCCATATATCAATGCTCTGTATTCTGTCTAATTGTTAGTACAGCCTTATTCAATTAATTAAGCATGGCTAGAAATCTTTTTGTCAAAACTATCATATATTACAAAACCAATTGAACATTTTGAAAATGCATTGTTCCCTTTAGAGGCCCCATCAAAAAATAAAAAATAATCTTAATCTGTCTTTATTTCTTTCTTATCTTTTTCTTGTTTTTCAATGTCTACTTTATTTTTAAAATAAAAAATATCTTAATCTAACTAGTTATTTTAATGTTTTAATTTACTTTTGCTCTATTGAAATTTAAACTTTCACTATTTTCAATCATATCCTCTATATAGTCTAACTGCTATTTTATTTTAGATTCATTTTTTACTAAATTTTTTTCTCCATTAATGTAATTCTCATATATTTAACCGTATTTTATTTATTCAATATTTTTAATAATTTCACCTTTTTATTTTTTGCTTTTAGTTTAAGTTTTTTACCTATTTAAATAAATATTAAAATTTACTTTTATTAATCTTAATCTTTCTTTATCTCATTTTTATATTTTTCATAAAATAATTTTTATTGACTTCTAAAAATAACATTTATTTATTTTAAGTCTAAATTAAATTATTAAACCAAATATGTTAAACTATGTTTATCTTTATTATTTTTATTTTCGCAAATTAATTCTTATAAATATATATCACAATATAAATTTTATTATAATAAAGAATTTCTTTCTATCTAACTAGTAAATTTTTCTTTATTTTTTAAAATTTAATTATAATTTAAATATTCTTTATTTTTAATTATCTTATAATCTTAGTTTAATTTATGTTTTATTGTTTAATCTAATTATTTTTCTATATCACTTAATAAATTAATAAAATAATTTTTGTCTATCTTACAATCCTTTAATGATTCAAATTTATTTTAGCAATCTTTAATAAATTAAGTTTATTTTTAATCAAATAATTTTTTGAGAATAACTTATTCTTAATTTTTCTATTTTTATACTTTTTTTGGCTTTGATATTTTTTATTAAACTTATTAATTTAAGTCTTATTAATTACAAAATTATTTATAAAAATTAAAACTTAAATTTATTTTATTATTTTTGAGATTTAATTAATATTTTTAAAAACTTAATTTGAAAATTCCTAATTATTATTTTATCATAAATATATTATTATTAAATATAAAAAATTTAATGTTGCTTTTTATAAATTTTAGAATATATCAGGAAATAATTTATAAAAATATTAATAATAATAAAAATTAAACTAATAAATAGAAAAATATTTATAATATTAAAACTAAATTAGATTAATAGTATAATAATAAAAATAAGATTAATATATTTGGAAATAATTCATTCAGTTCATTTTTTATTTGATTTAATAAATGATGTTTTAGCTGATTAAGGTTTCTTGTTATAAAGCTATCTATGAACATTAAGATTTTTAACAGTTTGAGTACATTATTCTATAAATAAAAATAATGATATTAATATGTACGTGGCACATTTTTACTTTTAGGTACATATGTTTCAACATTAAAACCTTGATCTTTTAACTTTTGAGCAACTAGTTTAGATTATTCATCATTTTTGCATCGTAATTGGAGCAGAGCATCTCCTTGCAATTTATTGTTCAAATGGTTGAATTGCACGTCGAATTTCACACATTAAATGCCATTAGTGCTGCAGAATCTCTTGAAACTGAATTCATCATAACCTTCAGGAATTTTCTATACATTGAATTCATATATTTTTGATTGAACTATTTCTTTTTCCTTTTAGGTAGTATAATCTCCATGTATTTAATGATGACTCAACAACTATTTCTTTAAATTCCTATTAATATTATATATATATATTATCATATCAGTATATTTTTAAAAATAGATTTTATAATCGTAATAATTTTGTGAAATTATTAATAATTTTACGTGGTTTCTTATTTTCCTCCTTTCTCAACAATAAACTCTACTTTTTCTAATTCATCAAACTTATCCTCAAACTTTTCATCCTTCTCAATAATAACAGAATTTTTCAAATCTCCAATATTGTTAAGATGACTTGTCAACTCCCTATACTTTTTCTATTTGCAATCAAGTTCTTCAAACTCTTTTTTATGAATTTCCTTTTCCTCTTGAGTCATATAGATTTCTTAATTCTATAATTTCCAATCATTATTAGTGCTTTCAGTAGTTTACTTTTTCTTATTAAGATTTTATCCAACATATTCATTTCCAAAAAGATTACTATATAAATGATTATTCTTTCTCTTATCAATATTGTCATTATCATCCTTCACAAATTTCACCTTGATTTCAGTTTAAATATCTTATTTATCTCCAAATACCACACTTTTGTGTAGATTAATCTGACTTGCTGCAAATGCTTAGTTTTTTGTGAGTTTTTTGACAGGGTTGTTATTAGATTAAGTGTTATTAGATTACTTTACACTGATTTGAGAGTAATTTTTATTCTAATTAAAGATATCTGAACATTAAACTTCATTTATCCTTTTTTCTTTAGGATTAAATTCATTTTTCACTTTTACTTCCTTTTCTACTGTGTTAACTATATCTGTTCCATATAATTCCATTTGCCTTTTTACTTTTGGGTCAATTTGTTCAAAATCTGGTTATAATACTTTCTTTTTTGTGTGATACATTCCTGCACAAGGATTTTAATGCTCTTCTGTGCTTAATATGTTGTTAGTATGATTATTGTTTAATCTCACTCTCTATAATTATATTCATTATATTTATTAATGTTATTAAAATATAGAAATATTATTATTATACTTTCATATTAAAATAATATAATATAAAAATATATTAATATATATATATATATATATATATATACTTGTTAAGTCTAATTAGTTTGATAAGTAGTGCCTTGACTTTTATCAACTCCGAAAATATTACTATCTTATATAGTTTTGGTGGTCCTTGGCCTGGTTTCTGGTTGTGTATTTCCATTATTATTGAAAATATGATTGCCTTCGTGATTCTAATTAACTCTGACTTTGATTTCTTTATCCTTGATTCCAGTTTAAGACAACATTGAATTTTATCCTGCATTAAAAATATCATTTCCCTTCATGTTATTGTTACTCCTTTCATTCTTTTAAATGTTTTCCACCTTTTAATTAAACACGTTTGACTGGAATGTTTTGTTTTCTAATCGATTGTTCTTTTAACTTACTTTTTAATCGTTAAAACTTTCTCCAAATATTCCTGATGTTTTGAAGTTGTTACTTGTTCTCATATTTACTTAGCCTATATTCATTTTTATATTTAATACCATCTGTTAATACCACTTGTCTCATATTTATCTTTGTTTTAAATTTATTTATATATATTTTTATATTTCTCATATCATCTTTTATTATTAAAAATTTATTTATATTTATATTTATCATATATATATTAATTATTAAATTTTTATTTTTAATTTATAAATTAAATATATTATTTAATTATATTATAATTAATTATTTTATTCAATAAAATAATAATTTATGTTTAGTTTGATAAAAGGATTTTGGAATTAATTATTTTAAAAGCCAAATTATAAAATACTAATAATTGGATTGGATAAATCTGGAAAAACAGTATTTATAAATAATAATAGATATAGTGCCTGTTGAATAGTTTTAAAAAGTTATTAAATTAGAAATACACTAGTTTTGAGAAAATAAGTCCAACAATTGGACTGAATAGTAAATAAATATTTAAATATTAAATTAGTCGCTTAAATCGAGATGGGTATTTATTAATTAAGAGATTTTTTAAGATAATAGTGTGAATACTTTGTGGGATTTAGGAGGATAGAAATAGTTGAGAAAATTATGGTAAAAGTACATAAATGATTGTGATTCAATTATTTATTGTATTGATTGTTCCTTGTCTGATTTCTAAGAGTCAGTTGAGTATTTAGGTAAAATATTTTAATTTACTTTAGTTAAGTCTGTTAATATGTCCAAAAATACTTTACCAGTTCTCTTATTTTTAAATAAATAGGTTTATTTTTATATTTTTAAATATCAAAGGACCTATTAGAAAAAGATGAAGAAAAATTAACTATTCTTTAAAAAATAAAGCAGGAAATTATTTCTTAAAATAATTAATAATATTTAGATCAAATGAATATAGAGTTTTGTTCAGCGATAAAAGAGTATGAATTTCTTTAATTATTATAGATAAAACCTTATTGATCCTTTAATCAAACTAAACGAATCTATTAGTTAAAGTTAAGTATAATGAATAGGAAAATATAAATGTTAAATAGATATAAAATATAAATCATTTTTAATTTAATCTCAACCTCTCAATAGATAAAGATCTCTTAATTGGGAAGAAGTCAATCTAATTATTTTGCACTAGCCTTTACACATATTTCATAATTCCTTCATTAGATTCACTCTCTATAAATACAAGGAAGTTCATATAATCTTAGATATTGTGTTCTTAACTCATATGTTTAACCCATCCTTCTTGTCTAAAATTATCATTATAATATACATTTATCCAAATATCTTCTAATTCTATCCACAAATATAGCATAATTGACCTTCGTTCTACTATTTCTAGTTTTTATTTTTTCTATAGATAAACATCGAATCAAATATTATTCCTAGTATCTGAAATACCAAAAAAAACCTAAATACTAACCATAATATATTTGATAAATTGTATATCAAGTCTGTTATTTAATTACTATCACTATTTTCTAAAATAAAAAAAAATTATTACCTTTTAAAAAATTTTGGTTATTATTTCTTTAAAATATTTAAGCAATGAAAAATCCTAATGATTAATAAAGAGTAAAATTTGTTTAATTATTATCTAAATTATTAAATACTTATTGCATTTTGATTGGTGCAAATTTAATATTTTTGTTATTTGTGATGAATTCTAAAATTAGCATATACATGATAATAAGAGCAACACATATTATTTTGAAAATAATGTAAAAATTAGAAACCATTGATTATACTAACATTGTTAAATAATCACTTCTCTTGACAACATCAAAACTTAGAATAACGAAAAGAATTTTATACTTGTTGGCGATATAAGAGATAATCATAATCATGAGATTATAAAAAAAATCAATATCTAAAAAGACTTTGATAAAAACTAAAGATTGAGTCTGATTATAAAAATAGTTAATAATTTTCCTGATACTATTGTATAGACTTTAGAGGATTGTGATTTACCTAGATGGCAAAACTGATTGCAACTTCTTTTTCTCCTTATCGATTCCGAACTGCTTTTCAATTCTACAATAATTGGGTAGCCTTTCGATTGTTGAGAAGATAACAATGAAGGTGCAAAGAATTAGTTGCACAATAAAGAGAATATTGAGAGTTTAATCTGTATTATTTTAAGAAGAGTATTGATGATGATCCATGTGCATTAGATACAAGTTGATTGTCAGAATTAGTATAAGTTATATATCTTTAAGTAGTTTCCATTAATAAATGAAAAAGTATGCAAGTTTGTATTGTTTTAGAAATAGACTCTGTTTCACCTTCATCTTAAAAATCTCGTAGTTATTGATAAAGTAATTAAGTCTATCTTCATCATCGTTTATGTATTTGTAAGAGTATAGTTTGCTTTGTAGTTCTTAAATATCATCTAGGTTTGATTGAGGATAGTTGAAATACACTGAATAAATTTGATCATCTTTTATTATTTCAACGCAGCGAATTCTTCTTTAGAAGTACTCTTTCATTTTCTATTTGATTTATAAATTTGTTATGTATTATTCCCACTATACTTATTCGTTTCTAAGTTTACTTAATATCAACAAAAAAATATATATTTAGTTGCTTATTTCATAACACTTTTTATCTAGCTATGAAATCAAGTTTTAATGGCAGATTAACTTATTACAGAATTGATGATTCATACAAAACATTTAATTATCAAATTTTAAAATGTTATTTTCAATTTTTTAAACAAATACATGCTAAAGTATTTTAAATTTGTTTTCAATATTTATCTTTTTATATACATAATCACCTAATTCACTATTTATGTTATTGTTTATTAGAAATTTTAATAATTTACTAATACATTTTAACAATTTGATTTTATTATATTCGTTTAAATTTTATGTTTAGAAATTATAATTATTATCTTCAAACATGTTTTCTATTATTTTTAATAAATTTGTATCATATACTAATTAATATTTTTATTTATTATAATACTTATAATTTTCTAATTTTCTTAATTTAATTATTCCAAATATTAAATAATAATTTTAAATATAGATCTATATATCTTATTATGAATAATTCTAAAATTTTTTATATTTTAATTTTTTTTAGCTTATAAATCTATATAAAAATACTTTTCAATAAATTAAACTATTTTAATAACTACTTTTAATTTTAATTATTTTTCTTCTTTTTATTGAGATTACTAAAATATATATAGAAAATCTTTTTGATAAATTAATTGTATTATTTTAAAAAGTTTTATAAGAATTTCATCAAAATAAGATTTTTTGTATAATTAATTATACCTAGTATTAACTTAAAATAAAATATATAAATTACAATTGCTTATTTAAATTGATTATTTTTGTAAAATGCTTAAATAATGATTCAAAAAATATTCCATAAATTTGTTAACTTTAAATAAAATATCTAAATAAAATTCTTGCTTTGAAAAAAAGTTTTAAATAATTTTTGTTTATTTTAGATTTAAAAATGATATGAAAAATGTAAGTTATTCTTTAAAAAGATCTAAATTATTATGATTAAAAATTTAAGTATGAGTGAATTAAAGATAAAATAGGATTTTAAAAATTTTTTTAATACTTTTTGTTTTTTGTTATTCTATTTCTTTTTCTTTTGGATTATATTTATATAAATAATCAATAATACAATTAATCAATTTATAGTTAAAAATCTAATAATCAATGGTGATGTCTTTTGACAATATTTATAATTTTTAGTAAATTTTATAAATTTCAAATTTATTAGAGTTATTTTTTTTAATTATTTGCTTACTCTGTTTATATTCATACCTTATCTATTCAATAAACTCTTAGCACAAGTCAATAATACATAAATTACTTATATTTAAACTTGAATATTATTTCAAACATAAATTTAATTTTTAATTATAAATTGCTAATATTTTTTATTAATTTAATTTTTCAAATATTTCTGATATACTATTTTACTAATTTTTATTTTTTTTATATTCAACTTTTGAATTTGTAATTCTTTATTGTAAATTATATTAAATTAATTATTAGATAAAGTTTGATAATTTTATGTTTTAACCTTTTAATTAAAATTAATCTAGAAAAAGTAATAAATCTTTATTAATATCAAAATCAATAATTATTTCTAAATTATTTGCAAAATCATATTTATTAATCCAAATATTTTAATAATTTTTGTGATCAAATCCTAATATTCTTATAAATTTCTCAATTTGTATTTTATTTGAATTTAAATATTCACTAATTTATTTAAAAGTCTTAGTATTATTTGTATTTATTTTCTAATTATTTATACTATTTTTTTATAGTTATAATTCTTAATCTAAATTATTAAATTTTTATACAATGTCTAAAAAATTTATAATTTAGTCTTTTAATATTTAAATATATGGAAAGTTCATGATTAAATTTTAAGTTAATTTTATTTATTTGTAAAAATTAATCTTTTTCTAAACAGTTTTATCAGGTTATTCTTTATTTAATTTTTTCTATATTTAAAAATATAAAAAGTAAAATATATATAATTTATTGTGAATTTGGTATAAACTTTCTAGAAGTTATTTTTATTGTAAAATATTTTCAGTGTGAAATTAATTAAGATAAATGAGTGATTCATATTCCTATATCGATAAATTGTCAGAAATTTATTTTTTTTTTAACTCATCTAAATATTTTATTATATTATTAATATTTTGTACAACATTATTAATAAATTCTAAAAAATTAACACTTTTTATATTATCTTCTCCATGAATGAAGTTCCAATAATTTTTAGAACTTTTAGTCACAAACGATTTTGATCTATTTATATATCTATTTTAAATATTTAGGGTGGCGTTTGTTTTTCTATTTTTTTTATTAATACAATCTTGGATAAGATTTTCGTATTTTTAAATATCTTGTTATAAAATATTTAATAAGCTTTCATTTTATTTTTGTATTTTTTTTTCATCATATTATAATCCTTCTATTATTTCATTAATATATTAGTCAAATACATTTAATTCTGGCTCAATAATATAAATTAAGATATCTTTATATTAGTTTAAATTTAAGGACTTTTTTTTTATAAAGAGATCATTGAAAATATCTAAATAAACTAATTTAAATTCATAACTGTTTTCACTAGATCCACATAGAATATTATTTATTATTTCATATTAAAATATTTTATTTAATAATTTTTACCCGTTTACATTTTATTATAATGCTAATTTTAATATCATCACTGCATTTATATGTAGCTTTATTTTTGTTTTATTTTCATTATTATCAGATTCATAATACTTTTTATTTAATTAATATTAATTTTATTACTATTAATCTTAATCTGCTTATTTTTAATATTGTTATTTATATTTTTATATATTTTATTAATCTAATTTTTAGAATTCCAAAGACAAAAATAAATCATTAAACTTTTTAATTTAAAGTAATTTAAAAATAATATTCATACGTTACATATCAATAATCTCATTTATATTCTCACTTAAAACCTTCATATCCTTAAATTATTCATTTTTAAATCCGCAAAAATATTTGAGAATTGACAATAATTATTATTAAATTGTCAATTCATTTTCTTTTTCATATAGATCAATTATTTAATGAAAATAATCAATTTTCTAATTAACCAGCTATTTTTTTTTTATTAGGATATTTTACTCAACTTATTATTTATAAATTACATAATTCAAATTTTTCATTAATTTATTTATTTTAATGTTTTTGATTTAAAAAAAAATTTTATCAAAATATTATATGATATCTTTTTGATTCTTATAATTATCCTAGACAAAATAGGATAAAAATATTATGATATAATTGAATAATAAGTTGTGAACTTATTAATATTTTATATTAAATAATTTTATTACTAGTTTTTAAATATTTAAATTATTCATATAATGCTAAGTTTACAAGATCTTTCCTTTGTCCTTTTCAATTTTAAACATTTTAATAACTTTTTAAAAAAAATGGATTATTTCATTTATTCTTTCTTAATTCATATTTATATCCTTTTCAGAAATATCTAAATTTATTTAAATAATAATAAATTATTAGAAAAAAAGATAAGAAATAATATTACTTTAACCTAGTAGATCATTTTCTAATAATTTTTCTACTTGGAATTCTATTCTTTTTGGATTAATTATAATATTTTGATGATTTGAATCTGCTATATTACTTCCATAAATTTCAATATAATTATTAATGTCACTTTTTTATATTATCATTATTTTCTTGAATTAATTTTTTAAACAATTATCTTAATTTTCATATCTTATGAAAAACTTTTAAATCTAATTTTGTATTTTTTTCTTTATGCAATCTATAAACTTGCAATTTTTATTTTTGAAATTAGTAGTTAATAATTAAAAAATATTTTGATAAAAGTCTAAATTATTTTTATATTCTTATTTTTGTTATCTATTTGGTTTTAATCGTTTTTTTTTATATAATTGTTATTAAGTTGATATTTTTTATTATTTTATTTTATTAAATTTTTCTTAATAATTTATTTTGAAAATATCAGAAGATTCTTATAAAATGCTTTGGTATTCTTTAAAATTTATGTAATGATAATTTTTAAAATCTTATTACAATTTATCAAGAAGTCTTATATAAAAAAATATTATTTAATATATAATATAAAATAAAAAATAATTATAAATTGATAAAATACTTTAGAATTTATAGATATATTTTGATTTTAGAGTTCAAAAGATTTAAGATTTTAAATGATATAATTATTATATCTATTATTAATTATTATGATTGCCTATCTTTTTTCAAATTATCTTGTTAAAATATTTCTTTAAACAATTCATCAATCCATGTAAATTCAGATTCTTCTTTTTGATTATTATCAGCAATAAAATACATAATAAATTTTATAAAATTTGTTATTTGACAATTGAAATTATATTTTGTGAATCCAAGATCCATACATGTGTATGTCAAATTAAGAATTTCGTATAAATATTAAGTTTTAGCCAAATAATATTAATATTTTCTTATCCTTTCATAATTTATATCAATATCATTATAAGAAAAAGTTTTTGTAAATCTTTATACTTCTTTTTCTAAATAACTATAAACTTAGGTTTATTTTCTAGTCTAAAATTTACTTAAAAAATGATTAGAATTAGTTTCATTTGGCATTACTATTTCTATTGTTTTTTAGTTTTCTTAATTAACGCTTTTTTAATTGCTTTATTGATAAAATCCATAATATAAAAAGTCAATAATAATTTTATCCAAATCTTTAAAAATTTCATTTGTTTTTAAATTTTCATTAGAATAATCATTTTTGTTTTTGTAAATATGAGTTATAATAGAATGAAAATTATATAAATTTTCATCTTATTTTCCTATTTGATCTCATCTAGCAAAAAAATAAATAATAAAAATATTACAGAATACAATTATTATTATGCTCAGTGATAGACTAATAAGGGTCAACATCAACAAAAAGGGTTTAGAATAAACTGACAAAATCTTTAGATATAATCAAAATATATATACATTTTTTAAGCTGAAAATGAATAAGAGGGGACTATAAAGAAATAAGTATATATTGTTTTGTGATTCCAAGAGCTTTTACCTTGCTAATATTTTTAAGATTCCTTCCTAGACATAAATTAGTGATAAGTTAGATATTAGAACAAATAAAATCAAGATACTATTTGAGTCTGAAGTATTAATCATAGTTATTTTCGGAATTGAGCAGTTTGCTCAAAGAATAAAGTGAATAAGAGATGAAGTCATCATTACTTTTAAGATCCTTGAGATCAGGATTTTCCTCAAGGAAGTTGGTTTTGAGATTTTTGTTATTAGAGAATTGTACATAAGGTTCATCATTATAAATGGTAAAGTAAATCATAGCCTTACACTTGCTGAACCCACTTTGAGAAAATATCTATTTCTAACATGAATTTTGTTGACTTTTGATTGCCTTGTTTTTATCAATTAAAGAGTAAGAAACCAGTTTAAGTTTTAAGGTCTGTTCTTCAATATTGTTTCGATTCAGATAGTCTAATTAGTTCAGATATGATGCCTAATAATAATTCATAATTTTATCATTATAAATCAAATAATGTGCAACAATAAATTATATAATGTCTTATAATATATAAGATGTTATGTAATAATATATTTATAGTATATACCATGATGGAATCTAGATTAGGATTCTTTCCAGAGTTCCTGAGAGTCTCTTCTAGGATGTTCTAAACCTATTCGAAGTTATTATGCATGGAGAGTTAGGACTGGAAGAGCTAATCAAACTTATTAATATAAAAGAGCATATAGTCAGCACAGTCCTTATTATTCCTTATGATCTAAAATATAAGGACAAGAATCTCCTTTAAAAGAGGGTTAAGATATTTCTAACTTGAAATAAAAGGGTCTTTATCTTTAGTCTTTTTTTTATTGGCATTCAGCACTCTTTTAACATTCTCATTATACTCCTATTAACCTTAAAATATCTATTTTTATGACTAGTAAGTGCTCTCCATCTGGTTCTTGTTCACTTGTACTTTGTTCTTATAAGTTAATATTCCAATAAGATTTGCAGTTTAACACAAATAAACTAGTACATTTGAATCCTTTATGATGTTTTATCGAGTTTCTATGTCATTCAAGTCCAATATCATACTCTAATTCTAACATTCATTCTTGTTGCTAATTAATAAAGATTGATTATTTATTTCACCCTTCTTTATAAACTTCTTTATAATGTCTATCATTTTGTTAAAAATCTAAATTTACTTGAACAAATCTTTTTCCTACTAAATAACTTTATCCTGTTGATAAGAAATATGATCATCGGAATTATTTTAGTTGGGTTTGTACATTCCAAAGTTAGAAAGAAATTTATAAAACTAGATAAGAAATGGAATAGTAATGGACAACATATTAGAAAGAATAATAAATTGATGATCTGCCTATTTGAAGGTGAATAAGAGATGAGTGGGATGGTCCTGAATTTTGGTGGTAATGATATGCTTATGATGAGGAGAAAAACTAATGAATTACTATTAGGAGGTGCACAAGAGAAGTTGTTAATTGAGAGGAATGTAAGTATTTTCATGCTACTCATTCTTATAGAAACTTATTTGGAACCTACTATCACTGTCATTACTATCTTCAGTTAAACATAATTCCTAATTTTTCACACTTAAATACATCCCATTCATCACATTCCTTAAATTAAACTCATTTTACACTCTTTACCCTTTAGCGTTATTTACACTCTCTATTTACCACATATAGTTTAAATTCTTTATCATCTTCTTATCCATTTTCACTCCTACTATTTCATTCTTATTCCGACTTTCCTCATACTCTTATATTATGAATGTTTCACTCTCTTAACCTTTTTCGCTTGAGTTCACATATATTTTTTTATCTTTAAAACAATCGTCTTCATTGCTGATCTAGTTTGTTATCAATCAATTTATATGTTCATTCAAAATGTAAATAAACTCATTTTCGAATATCTATTTATTGCTATGTTATTTCCTGAATTCATTCTCTTTGTTTGATTAATAACACGAAAATTCTATAACCTGACCTGAATTTGACATATATAATTGATTATGTAAGAAACTGTTGTTCTCTTTTTGTCTTATATTTATTTCATTTTCTTGTTCAATTGAAACTGAAAGTTGATTATTATCGAAACTATTTATATAATATTTATCTGAATACATCACAAAATCATTGAATGATGACTTACCTTCTTATGAAAATATTGTAAATCTATTATTGTTAGAATGTTAATTATTAAGTTTCAACTCAAAAGATCCTTAATTTAAGTTCATTTCATTAAGGTCTAGTTCTAAATATTTATGTGAATTTATGTGTTTTAAATGAATTTTCTATTGTAAATAAATGTATTCGCTTTATTCAATACTCTTATTTATTGTTGTTTTCTAAATTTAAAATAAACATTACTAAATATTTTAACCTACTTTGTTTCCCTTTTTGTTAAAATTTATTAATTGAATATTATCTACTATATAACCATTTCCTAATTATATTAATATTTATATTCGTTTTTTATTAGTATTATATTTACTAATTTATCATTTTATTTTTTATAAAAATTCTTTTAAATATTAATATTTTATCTTAATTCATATTTTTATAAATATTTATAATATTTTAATTATTAGATAACATTTTTATTGATATATGTCCAAATTATATTTTATTTATTTAGTTTAAATTACCTTTAATTAAAAATTCCTTTTAATTTTTTTAATCATATAGTTTCATGAAAACAATATCTCCTTCCTACATATAAATTTAATCTTCAGAATTAATTATATTTTTTTCTTAAACTTTTTATGTTAATATATCTCATCCAAATTTTTTATCTAATTTATAATATCCTAATAAAATAATAAAAGCATTTTGAACTTATGAATTTTTATTTTTGAAAATTCTATTCAAAATTTTATACAATTATTTTTCTTTGTTTACATCTTACATATTTAATTTTTTATTAAATTAATTATATAATTTAATTGATTTAATTTAAATAATTAAATAAAATAATTATAATTTAATTTTTTAGTATTTTATCAGCATAAATAAATTTTGAATATATAATTTTTTAACTATGTAATTTAAATCATTTACTTAAATATCTAATTAAAACAATCTTCAAAAATTTTAATAGGATAATTATTTGATTAAATAGTTTAATGATATTAATTTATTTATAAATAAGATGTAAAATTTAATCTGATCTATAGAAAATATATTAATCGAAGATTAAAACGATTAATTAATGAATAATATTGAAAATTAGGATTAAGAAAATTAAGATAATTAAAGTAATCAAATACTGAATTATTTACATTTTGAAAATTAACAGTAATAATCTTAAATCAATTCTTAAAATTATTATGATTAAATGAAATAAGAACAAATAAAAATTAAAAATAAATTTAACGAATATCATTAATAATTAGTATATAAAGATGATAAAATTCATGAATTATTAAAGTTAAATAAGGAATTAAAATAGTAATAAAATGAACTTATAAATGAGAAAAATAATTTTTATAAAACTATAAAATAACTTCAATTGGAATTTAGTAATATCAAAAGATAAAATATTTAACTTGATTTATAATTAAAAGAATAATCTAATCAAAATAGTTTTTAAAATACAAAATTTAAAAGGAGGACTTTATAAGAAAATGTAAGCTCAAATAAAAACTATGAAAGTCCAATTATTCAATAAATGATGAAATAGAAGGCATTTTAATGCTAATAAAATATTAAGAAAACATAAAATAACAAGAAAATAAAGTTGAACAGACTAAAAATGTTTAAGGAGAATAACAAATATGAGTTTATTTTGAATGAGAACAATGAATGAAATAAAAATAATAAAAATAATTTTCATTCTTCTTCAAGATTAATTTAACTTCCGAACTTGGCGTAGAGACTAGCTTTTAACTTTTTGATTTTTTTAGAAGTTTCTTCAGATTCTTCAAGCAGTTAATTTTAACTGGACTTAACTAGAGAAATTCTGGAGTCTAGATACTCTTGAGCTTAAGAAACATTAGCCTTAAATAAGAAATAGATAATAATTAATAAAAAATAATAAGTATAAAATAACAAATAGTAAGTAAAAAATAATAAATAATAATAAATAAGATATAAATGTAAATGAATAAATTATATATACCCTGAAAAAACAGTCTCCAAATTTAATAGAAGTAGAGTCTTCTTCATCCATCAACTCTAATTCAGTGACTGCATCATCCATCTGCTCTAGGATTTCCTTCCTGACTTTGAGCTGAGCCTACTTCTCATTAAAAGTCTAGTTAAGTTTGGAAAAACAGTTGATCTACTGCTAATCTTCCTTTGTGACCTAAATGTTCTAGTCTCCTTACTTTATCATTATTTTAATATTATTTTCTATAGATATTCTTTATATTATATATAATTCATGTTGACTTGAATATTAGAATCCCTACATCTCCCATGAAGAAATAGATAAAACTTTTAGTCTGATGAGTAAAGTAAGAGCCAAAGCTACGACCTACGATACAATGCCATGTAGGACAGAACTTTATATCGCATTCTGATTTTATTAATTTTGCAATATCTTCTTAAATTGAGTGTTTATTTATTGCGTAATTAGCCATGTTTATTATGTCTTGTTGCATCTCATCACTCATGTCTGTGTTCTTTATTACTATCTTCTTAAAATCACTCATCAATAATAATAATAATATTCTTTATTTAAGTTATAAAATTTAATATTCAAAATCATATTTATTCTTATTTATACTATTATTTTTATTATTATTATTTTATTTATATTTTATATTTTATTAATATTTTAATTTATTATTTATATTTTAAAATTTAAATAATAATAATAATAAAATAAATAAATTAATGAATATATAAAATTAGGAAAAAAATTTTTAACTAATAATAGGTAAAATGGAGCAATAAATAAAATAATTAAAAATTTGATAATAACAATAAGAAAACAGAATAATTAAGCAAGAAATAAATTTTGATAAATTATAAGAATTATTAATATCATTACAATCAGAAATAAAATTCTAAAAATTAAATGATCAAATAATAGATAATAAAAATAATTTATAAATCCTATTAAACAATAATTAAACTACAATAAAATTTGATAATCCATCTTTTATTTTAAAAGAATCAGAATATAATTTAATATATTAAGGAATAATTAAAGAAGAAAAGAGTAAATTAGTTTTTAAATTGCTTTTTTGAGCATCAGAACATTAATTTAGTAGTTTTAAATTTCATGAATTATGTGATAATAAAGGAGAAACTATAGTATTTATTTTAAATGAATTTGATAAACGATTTGGAGGAAGAACTAGTAAAAGTTGGGATTCTAAAGATAAATATAATGAAAAGGATAAATATATTGAAGATTAAGAAGCTTTTATTTTTAGTTTAGATTTATAACAGATTTACAAAATTAAAGAAGATGGTAAAAAATATGCTATATTTGGAAAAATTAGCCATGGTCCATCATTTGGAAGAAATGCTAATATTTATATTTCTGACAAAAGTGATTAAAATTCTGATAGTTATACTTTTAATAATGGTATGCACTATAATTACAATCCGTTAGATAATCCTTTTGAATTAAGTGGTTAAAGATGTTTCAAGGTAAAAGAGTTTGAAGTATATTAAATCAATTATGAAACTTGATTATTATATTTAATAATTTTAATATTTATAATTTTAAATTTTAAATAAATATTCATTAAATTATCAAGATCCTAGTTTTATTTTAGTAAAGTAGTTTTTTTTCAAATAACTGGCTCTTTAATCACTTATTTTGCTATTCTTTTTTACTAATAATTCTCTCTATTACTTCTTTATATTGCCATGGACCTTCGCAATATGACCTCCTTAAACAATATTAAAATTTAATTTACCTAAAGCACATCCTTTATAGAATTCTAAATTACAGTATTAACATTTATAATTGCCATTTAAATTTATATTAAACTCATTTTTTATTTTTTTAATCAGCTCCTTTTTCTAGTTTCCAAGAGGAATTATTTTTAATAGTTTTTTACTTACTTTTGCTAAATTATTATTGATAAATTATTCAGTCAAAGACTTTTTTTTGTAATCATCATTTTGTTCAGAATAATTTAGAAAGAATTTGTAATTCATTATATTTTAAGGCTATTTCAAGTTAAAATTATTGAATAATTTAAATTTATTTTTTCTTTCAATTAATTCTTAAAAATATAATTCCTTGTCTCTTATTAATTAATATTGATAAAAAAGGTTTTAATTGAATTTTTCTAGCTTTTAGTTTTTTTATAGAATTATATCTATAAAATAATAATTAAAATAATATTACCATCATTGGAAAAAAGCAAAGTTTAATTAATATTGGATTAGTCATAATTTTTCATTTCTGTGTAGAATTCTTAAATTTTTGAAAGATTCTCACAAATAGAATCGAAATTTTATTAAATTTGATCTTAAATCGGATCTATTATAGTTTATCCTTATTAATAAATTTAACTTTAATTATTAAAATTATTATTGTAATTAATATCTTGATTTATGATAATTTTTGGATTATTTCTATTAGTAAATGAGTTAAAATTAATCACTTACATATCTGAATCTGAATGTTTTTTTAAAATTTTAAATAACTTTTTACCTTCTAATGATTTATCTTCTACACTCATTTTACTAATTAATGTCTCTTGATCTCTTAAATTAATATGTTTTTTATTTGAACTGTTTGAATTTTTTACATAGGTTCTTATAATACTAAAATCCATAAAATTTGTTGGTGTTTAAAATTAATCTCAGATATTAAATGTTTGTTGTTTTTTTAATTCAGATTTCATATTTGTTAATTCTAAATTGTTTTACTTTGTTATTGATTTATTTCTTAAATTACATTAAAAATAGTTATCCTTATATTCACTATTTTCATAATTAAAAAAATATTAATACTAATCCATTAACTAATATATTTATTATTTATTAGTTGAATTCAGTCAATAAATATTTTAATCAATTATTTAAAAGCTCAAGTGAACCTTATTAAAATAAATTAATTTAAATTTATTTTTATTTTAATCAAAATATAAGTTAAATTTAACAATTAAAATTAAAATTTTAAGTATGAATAATTTAAATAACATAAACTAATATGTTTCAAATAGATATAAATTATTTTATAATAGTATTCAATAATAAAATGAAGAAGAAGTAATAAAATTATTTGAAGAATGTGAAAAAGAAGTATAATTATTATAAATAATATTAGATTGTAAGTTGGCAGAATAAATATAGCAAATTATAAACATAATATGAACATTTAAAAAATGATTATGAATTTGCCTGTAATTTTATTAAAAATCAAGAAAGTATGGAAAGTTATTAAAAAATTAAATAACTAAAAGACTTAAATGATTAACTCTATAAAGAAAATAAACAATAAAAATAATAAATAGCA
>Ga0315908_10000991_pt1 | contig 21924 bp, 11 predicted proteins | sample LakEriMetagenome_12_FD_203520 | JGI IMG/M metagenome (GOLD analysis project Ga0315908, IMG submission 203520) | Freshwater fungal communities from buoy surface, Lake Erie, Ohio, United States - Buoy 4 MA124 | ecosystem: Environmental > Aquatic > Freshwater > Lake > Lake biofilm | place: USA...
GATGATTTGGAATGGTAAGATGGATTGGGATCAATAATAAAAAGGTAATAATTGTATGAACATGACATGTAATATGAGTAATCATTGACTAAAATATAGTATTGGAGCAATTAGTGTGGAGCTAATAGTTATTACGAGTTGGTATTTGATGAATAGGAAGAGGAAAAGGTTGTGATGGTATTATGGATGTTAGATACAGGAGGAGGGACTATTTAGGAGAATGTCTGTTAAGATACTATTGAATGGATTAAGCAGCAGTATTCTCTATTAACATAATATTATGGAAACCATTTTATCTAAATGGCTTTTATGCATATTCCACTTTAGCAATATGTTAATGCTTATCATTCTAACAAGTTACATTCATTATTATTCATCAATATATTATAATTATATATGATTAAAATTTAGATGTGTAGGAATGAATGAAAACGGAGGAGTGACTCCTACTGAAAATGACACTGGACTTTACAGTTTATTTTCTTAAATAGGACTTACCTGGGTGGTAGCAGGACATGATCATGGTAATGATTGGTGCTGCAAATCCGATAATAACATTAATCTGTGTTTTGGCAGACACACTGGATATGGGGGATATGGAAATTGGGAAAGAGGAACTAGAATTTATCTTTATCATCAGTCCAACTTCACTGTCACTTCTTATGTCAGATTAGAAAACGGCCAGATCATCCATCAATACTCATGATTTATTTCATATATTTATTATAATTAATTATAAATAAATAATAGATATGACAGTCAATTTCTTCAAAAAGATAATTTAATCCATTTTTTACAAAAATTCAAACGTTTTTATATAAAAAAAACAAGAAATATTCTGGCAAAAAGAAATTTAAAACAAAAGATATATAACTTTCTGTCTTATCTTTATTATCACTGTAAATACTATAATGAACATAATTGATTTCTCTTTTTTTACTAATTATTCTCAAGCTAATTTTAATCTATTTTATTTGGTTTTAGCTATTAATTTTATTATGGTAATTTTTTTAACTAAAATTAATAATAGATTTTTATTTCTTCTTTTATAGTTTATTTATCTTTTTGTCTTTATATTTTTTTTGGTTTTTTTTATATATTATAGATAAAATAAAATTATAACTAGTTTAAGTTAATAGTATTATCAAGACAACCTATAAGTTGGTTATCTATTTTTAGTATTTTTTGTAACTGATTTTTGCTAAATAATTATTCTTTTAATTGAATATGTGGTAATTTCTGGCTATTTAATCGGATTTAATGACACTAAAACTTAATTAGCTAAATATATTATTAATTTAATACTTTTATATTTTAATTTTTTTTTTATTTCCTATAAAATAAGATGTTTAAAATAAGAATAACAAAAAGATAAAGAATTAATTAAATAATTTAAAAATTATAATGAATTCTAAGATTAAATTTATCCTGGATTAACTTTAAGTATTTAACAAGATCTAAAAAATAAATAATTTTAAATTATTTTTTAAAATAAAGAATTAAAAAAATTAATTGATTTGAAAGACATGTCTTCAGTTTTCAAGTTTTTTAGTTAGATATAATTATATTAATTAAAAGAATTTGATTTAATCTCTACAGATAAATAAATAATAAATATTATAGCTTAAAATTTTGATGAATTAAAATTAGTTTAACGCGATGAAATAGAAGATCTATAAAAAATATAAATAGAATATTATTGTAAATATTAATTACTTCAAGAAAAAATGAGACTAATAATAATTAGTTATTTATAAGATAATTAAATATTTCACTATTTTTAATTTAACAACTGTGATTCTGAATTAGATAAAAATGATTTAAGAAAAAAGGATCTTTAAAAAGATATAATTATGAAAACCATGTCACATAATTAAAGAACCCCTATTGGATGTTGTTAATATTATTCTAAAAAAGTTTTAGATTTAATAATAAAATTTCAAAATTATTTTTAATAAAATATTGAAAATAAAAAAAAAATTGACAATAATTTTGTAATTTTTACCCTAGAAACGATATACAAAAAATAATCAATAGTGATTAATAGTCTTAGCATTTTAAATTATATAACAAATCATGTGTAAGATTATGGAGCAATTTAACTAAAATAATTTTAATTAGCAAATACAATTTTTAATCTGGATCAAGTTATTTCTTAGATAAAATCTTTAGTCCAATTTAAGTTTAATAAAAAATAAGTTGGATTATTTATTTAAAATAAATGTGGAAAAAATTTTCATATATTTAATGATAGTAATAGATTTATACAAATAATGTATTAACTTTTATCAAACGGATTAAAATATACTAGTTAAGGATTAGTTAAAGTTAAGCTTAAATAATTTAACATGAATTTCAAATAAATGTTGAAAATAAAAGTTAAGGATACTGGAAGTGGATTCGATTAAAATATTTTAAAATAATTGTAAAATTTATTTTAAAATAAATCCTCTGGATCATTATAAGACAAAGATGGAATAGGAATAGGATTGTAAAATTCTCATTTATTTATAACTTAAATGGGACAAACTTAAACATCTTTTATAATTAAAAATAATAAAATAAAAGGAGCATAATATAACTTTTTTATATTGAAAAGTGTTAACGAAGAGGAATGTCCAATTTAATTATTAATAGAAAAAGAATAACTTTTCAATTCAATGCTTAATTTAGACTAAAGTTTTGAATTAGAAAAATTAAGTTAAGATAATAGTCATAATTAACCAAATAATGCAAATGGCACTAATTTAACAGGAAATTCCTACATAGGCACAACTTTATTAAATAAAAAATAGATTAATAATACAAATTTGAATTCTTAAATTAATTAAAAAACAAAAACAAAAAATAATTAATTTTAATAAACTTTAAAGTAATTAAATGATCAAAAAAGTCATATTTCTGTTAATAAAACTAATATGATGAAAAAATAGAGCTTAACAAATTAAGAAATTAATTAATTTTAGATTTAACCAAATAGATAATTTTAAATCCTTATTGCTGAAGATGATTAAATTAACATGATGACATTAATTGATTAAATAAAATAAGTTAAAGAATTCAATATTAAAATTACCAAAGTAATATATATTTGATAACTTTAGGTATGGGATGGTTAACAATTTCATGATGTTTTTGAGGCAAATATTTATGATATTGTATTTTTGGATTACAATATGCCTTTTTACAACGGAATTTAATGTACAAAGCATATAAGATAATTAGAAAACTAATTCAAAAATGAAAATTAATTAAGTTTGTTTAAAAAATCAAATTTAGTTGGATTTAGTTCTTTTGATAAAAACTTTATTGAGACAAAATTTAGAGAAGTAGACATTGATGATGTTATTTAAAAACCTTCAAGCTCTGAGATAGTTAAATCATTACTATTTAAATATTTAAAAAAATGATTTATAATATTAATATTATTTTATAATTAAAAAAATTTTGATGAAATTTATAGAAAAATTGTCTTATAATAATCTAAAAAATGAATTATATTTAATGAAATATTTTAACGACTACTAAAACTAAAAATAAAAATTTTGAATAGCAGAAAAAGATGATAGAATTTTTGAACTTATTATTTTATTTATCATTAAATAGATTTTAGTTGCCAAAGATAAGACTCATATAAAAATATCATATAGATAAGTTTCTCCACTAAATTATGCTTTTAAAATGAGAAGCATAGTTATAATCAATAATCTTTAAATTCTAAACAGCATTATTAAATTGCTGTCTTCCTGTTTTTTATCAGTACTTTAAGTCATTATATTGAATTTTTATTAGATTAAAGTAATGAAAATTCTAATATTTTTTTATTATAAAATAAATTTATATATTTAAGTAATATTAATTCATTAACAAATTTTAATATAATAAAATTTATTTTTATAATTATTTAAATAATTTTATATATTAATTATAATAAATATAATAAAAATACAATAATATATTATTAATATAATAATATAATAAAATTAAGTAGTTGAGTAAATATATTTTGATTAAAAAGATAATAATAATATTATAAAATTTGAATTTTAATAAGTTATGCCTCACTTTCCTGACGAAACCGAGTACAGCGACAAATACATGGATGACCTTTATGAGTACAGACATGTGATTCTTCCAAAAGCTCTTTACAAGCAAATGCCAAAGAACAGATTGCTAAATGAAAATGAATGGAGAGCATTAGGAGTTTAATAATCTAGAGGATGGGTTCATTACGAAATCCATAAACCAGAACCATTCATCCTTCTTTTCAGAAGACCTATTGGAACTGACCCTAACACAGGATTACCTCCTGCAAATTGGAACCCAAACTACAAAAATTGATTATTTATTCACTATTAATATATTATTAATTGTCACATTAATTTATATTAACATTCATATTAGAATATATTTATATTTTTTTATATATCACTTTTTTGAATATTTAACTATTAAATAAATAGCCAAAGACAATATAATGATGAAGATAATAATTCTAATGATAGTATTTCTATAAAATCTCTATTAATTTATTTGATATGCTGATTTATCAAATGATAAAGAGTTATGTCTAAGGTTTTTGGCCTTTATTTCTACTTAATCTACATCTAATTCTTTAGAAACTAGTTTGTTGAGGTTTTAGTTAAGTAAAAGTTTACCTTATTCTATTGATTAATTCGCTTAATGAATCTTGTCATTTTTTTGGTATTTCTACATTAATTCATTCAAGTATTTATCTGATATTTATATTTCATTCTATTTTCTTACCAAGTTCTAGTTATAATTCATTAATTCATGTAAAAGATTATAGGAATTTCTTTCTGGATATTTACTATTTGTTAATACTTTTAATATATATTTATTTATATTTATATTTTCTTTTTATCTATTATTTCCTTAAATTGGTATTATTTTATCGCATATTTATATATTTCATATTAGATAAATAATTTACCAAAATAATGGATATCAAATTCTCCATCTTTAATGCAATTCCATGTTCCATTTTAACTATTAAGTCTTTATCTTTCCATTTTCTATAAGTTTAATCTTTTTATTTATTAAAATGCACTTAAATTTTCATTTTATAATTAGTTCTTAAAATATTTATCAATAATATTTACTTTATCAAATTATTCTATCTAATTAAAACTTATAATTATTAATTAATTCTCATTAAAAATTGAAATAGCTTTTATATTCATAATTTTACAAATATTTATTTTCTTTTATATTTTATATATAAATTTAAATATATATGATTTTAATTTAAAATAAATAATTAATATAATATTATGGCTTTTTATATTTTATTTTAAAATACAAGAATATATTGATTTAATAAAATAAATCAATTTTAAATATATCTTTGAATTTAATTATTTTTATTAATAAAATTAATTCTATAGTTTTTTTTTATCAGATTAGAAACATTAAAATTAAATATATTTTAAAACTAATCATTTACTTTATTTTTCTAGGTATTAATTTAAAAGTCAGCTTACTAAATAAATGAATTATTAATTGATTTAGAAATCATCATTTTTTTATTAACAAAATTTAAAGGTTTATTTTTATTACTAATTTATTCACTAATTAAAACAGTATTTTTATCTAATTTTTAGAGATCAGTAATTGAATTATTTTTTTATTTTATTTTAATTTTATTTTAATTTTGATAATTTTAAATAATAATATTTATTTAATTTTTATTATTAATAAAGTTCAATTATCATAATTTAATTTTTAAAAGATTAGAATTTGTAAATGATTATTATTTTATTATTTCCTATTTTGGAAATGATTCTTAATTTGGTTTCGTTTGAATAAATTATTTTATAATGTTTGACATATTTATTCTTATTATAAGTTATAAGTAATATTATAAAAAATAAATCGAAATAATTTTGATGTTTAAATTTATAATAAAAAATCAAATAAATCTAATATATAAATAATAATATATATAATATATATAATAAATGTCAAAACAAAATAATTCAACTATTATATAATATTATGTTTAGAATGATGAAGATTTTGATGAAAGTTTAAATGGTTTTATGTAATTATTATTAATATTAATAAAAACAGGATTAATAAAAATATAAACAAAATTTATTATGAAGATATAGTAAATAATTTTCCATTGACTGGTTAATATATTTTCAGGTTAAAATAATAGATTAATAAGCAAACAGTTTGGTTGGATTTATAAAATAACTAAAAAATAGATAATTATGATTAAGGAATCATTTTAAAAATTAAAAGAATTAATAAAAATCAAGATAATAATTATAATAATCTTAATAATGAAGTAATTGATTCACAAAAAAATAATAACTTAATTAATAAAATAGAAAGCTAAAATTCTATTTCATTTTAATAAAATAATATAACAAATGAAGATTTAATATGAAAAATAAAATAATTCATTATAATTTATCATTTTTATTTACCTTCTTTTAATTTAGTAATGGTTTTTTCAATGAGTTTCATTTATTTATTAAGAGTTTTTTTATTTTTTTTTATTTTGCTATCGAAATTTATCTTAAAAGTATCAGAAATACTTACTCCTTATTACAATTTTTGCTATTTAAATTCTTCTAAACTCATCATTTAAACTGGATAACATTCCATATAATCTTACTTATCATCTTTTTCAAATAGTTTTTCTAGTTTACTTCTCTCTTGCTCTTATTTTTTATTTATTATTTTTAAAATATCATCATTCTAAAACTATTATTCTAATTTTTATTCTAATTTATCTTCTTTTATTATTAAATTTTTTATTATTCTTTTATTGTCCAATTATTGTTCTACTTCTTTAATATTTTCTTCGTCAATATTATCAAATATTTCATCTCCACTGCTATTTTCAAACATCATTTATTATTATTACTATTCTTAAGCAATTTATTGCTTTAATTAAGTTATTTAATTTTATTACTTGTAATAGTCATATCCTTTATCAAAATACTAGTTTAAGTTATTTTATAGTTTTTAGTTTATTTTAATAATCTTTTATGTTTAATTTGATTTATTATTCTAATTGAATACAACTTTTAACTAATTATTTGATTAATCATCTGATAAGTTAATTAAATAACTATTGTTTTAGAAATTATTGTTTTTTTTAATTTGATAATTTTTTTAGTTTAATTTAGAATAATAATAATCAGGGAATATTTGTTTTTAAATTAATTATCCCATTATTTTATTTTTACTAAATATTTTATCATCTTCATCTTATTTGACTTTTTTTATTACACTCTATTCTTATTCTTCAAACCTTTATTTATTCTTCATAATTATTTATAATTCATTTTAAAATTCCAATAAATCTAAACCTTTATTAAATTTTTATTCTTATTACTATTATTAAATTTGTTCTTCTTCTTATGAACTTTATTATTATGAATCATTTTAATATCATTCTTATTGTTCCTATAATTTTTATTATTATCTTCTTTCTTCTGCTCTATCTCTATAATTTTAATTAAGCATTTTTCTATGCTAAATTTCCTCTTCAGTTAAAACCATTGATTCTTATTTATTTTTAATATTCTCAGGTATATTAGGAATTATTTTTTTTTACTTTCTACCCAATTATTTATTAATAATTTTATTCTAATTTTATGATTATTTCATTTAATTTTTAATTATTTATTGATTATTAATAATTAATAATAAATATAATTATAAAGTTAATAAATTTATAAAATAATTTAAAATAATATTTATCAATTTTTAAAAAGATTTATATTAAATTAATAAAATAAAACAATATTTATAATTAAATTATTCAAAATAAATGAAAATTTATAAATAATCTACTGATATTTAAGATTATAATATAAAAAATAAAATTATATTTTGTTTAATAAATAATAGTTTAGAAATTAGAATATAGCTATTTGAAAAAAATATCAATTATTAAGTAATTATATAAGAAAAAACATATAAAAAAACAAATTTTTAGAATTATAAATCAAAAAGATAAATATAAATTAAAATATTAATAATTTAAAGAAATAATGGAAAATATAGAAGATTTTTAAGAGATAGATTTATAAAATTATGAAATAATTATTCAATAATAATAATAACAGAAAGAAACTATATAAGAAGAATTAGTTAATTAGGAAAATCAGAAAAATTAATAATTGCAGGAAAATGGATGTTATAAAAATAATAATAATAATAAAAAAAAGAACACATTGTAAAATGAACATAAATAGAATTAAAATATGTAAAATATTGAAAATAGCCCTAATCAAAATATCTAATATTAAGTTCAAATAAAGTAAAAAAAAAAATAAATATCAAAATAAAAAATAGAACAAGAAAATGATTAAAAGTAATAGTAAATTATTAATAGAAAGATAAATTTAAGAAATTAAAAAAAATAAGAATTTGCTGATTAATTTTTTGAAGAAAAAGAAGAAGAAGAAGTAAAAGAAGAAAAAGAAGAAGAAAAAGAAGAAGAAGAAAAAGAAGAAAAATAAATGAAGAATGAATATAAAAATAAAAAGTAAAATTTAAATAAATAAGTTTTTGATTATAAATCATAAGCAATAATAAAAATGAGAAATTATATCATTGAAATAATGAGTTGTGATAAATTAGGAGCATTGAGAAATATTAATTCAGGAAAAATGATAGAAGAAATTTTTGAGTTTTAAGTAAGATATTTATTTTAATTACTATTATCATATATTTAAAATTATAATTATATTATTAGGAAGGTCCTATAAAAAAGATCATTAATAATTACAATTATTTCATCAACTATGACAAAAATAATAAAAATAAGTTATCAGTCAATATTATTATTTAAAAAATAGATTCTTAAAACATCGGAAATTTATAAATATTTTAAAACAATCAAAAAATAGATATTAATTATTAAGTTGATAATGATAATCAATAATTTGATAAAAAACCCATAAATAATATTAATTAAGTGAAAGAAATATATTAAAATTAATTAATATATTCTCTTAATGAATTATTAATTTAGTAATAAAAAAGCTAATAATTTATTTAATACAATAATAAAGGAGATTATAAATAGATAATTAATTTAGATTTTATATTTGAAAAAATTTAATTAAATTACTATACATCATTTAAAAGATTATTTTAGGATTTAATTAAAATGATGTATTAAAATCTAAAATACAGGTCTTATAGTAAAGTATTTTATATTTATATAATTTTTAGAGTTCTAAAATTTATTTAACTTATATATGGGAAAAAATAAATAAAAATATTAAAAATATTGAGTTAGATATTAATAAAGCAAAAGAAAAAGATATATTTCAAATATTAAAATTAGACTCAAAAATTATTGAAAAAATAAAATAAAAATAAAACTAAAATATTTTATAAGAAGAGTAAAAATAATATTAGTATTGATAATATAATTATACTAATGAGTATATTCCAATATGTAATTAAAATAATTAGAACTAAAAAAAAAACTTACTGAGCAAATTAAAAACAGAATTAAAACCAATTTAATGTAATATAGAATGTGTTTGTATTTAAGGAGAATATCATTCTTTAGGAGAAATAGATTTAGTAAACGGGAATTGGAAAAGTAGTTGTGTAAATAAAAGAAGTAACATAATAATTATAAATAATAATATAATGATAATACAATAATAATGATAATAATATTAATAAAATATAGACTTAATAGAATGTGATCACTTGAATGAAGAATTAAACAAGAAATGTAAAAATAGAGCAATAGGGAATAACGAGTCACAAGAACTAAATAAAGATGTTTAAGAAAATTGGGCATGGGGAATAGATCTTTATTTGAAATATCAAATAGTATTATTACTAGGAGACATGAATTATGAAAATTAATAAAACACAGAACTTAAACTCGAATGGATCTAAAATGTTCTTTTAAAATCAGTCAATTTATAAAATGATAAAGGATTTGATCTAGTAAAAGGATGTAAATTTATAATAGAATAGAAGGAATTATTTCTAAAAATGGACAAAATACAAGCCTAAATACTTTTAGATTACATAGAGCTATTTGACGAAGAATTATAAAAAGAGATTTTCAAAGTAAAATCAAAAGGGAAAGGACTAATCTGTATAAAAAAAGAAGGAATTAAAAAAAACCAGTTCATCGTAAAATACAGTGGAGAATTATACCAAGCTTACAAATGGTACGAAAAATAAGACATAATAAAACAATACCAGAAGGAAAAGAACAAAAAAGAAGTTTTACTGGACTTCTACAATATAATGCTGGAGAAACACAAACAAGATCCATAAGGATATGAGATATTAATAGTAGATCCAATAAATAAAGGGAACTTCAGTAGCAGACTATCTCATTCATGTGAACCTAATTGTGTGACATTAACCAGTATTTATAATTAGTAATATATCTTGGGAATGTATGCTATTAAAGATATAGAATATGGATAAGAGTTAACTTTTGATTATTGTTCATTTACAGATGAGAAGAATGAGTATGATAAAGCTGATTGTCTTTGTAGTAGCAAATATTGTAGGGGAAAGTATCTGAATTTCTAGAAAAATAACGATTAGACTTAGTAATTTATGAATATTAATCATTGCTTTTTGAATAGAAACAAAATGTTATTGATGGCTAATCATGTGCCTAAATCAGAAATAGATTAGTAGTTGATGGATAAGTATTTTATTAAAAATGCTATTGTTGATGGATGTCCACTTTGGTTGTAGAAGTGGATTTGTCTTATTTTGTAATTGATACAAGATGAGTATCATTTCTATTACAAGAAAGAGTTTTAAGCTTATTAAGATACTTATTCAACTTAGTATTAGGATTTAGAGTTTAAGTTGTAATCTTTTCAAAAATAAATTCATTTTCACATTAACAATTAATCAAATCACCATATTTTATTATCTGATTAATAATCATAACTTAATTCAGTTATAAAGATAGACTAAAATCTATTTCAAAACTTATAATAATAGTAATAATATCAATAATAATTGTTATAATATTAATAATTCTAATAATAATAATAGTAATAATAATAGTAATTATAAAGTCAAATATAGTAATTAGAAGATAAATTAAAATAATTATAAGAGTAAAAGAAATAATAAGAATTATTTATAGAATTAAAAAATAAATCTTAACAAGATTCAAGAATATAAAACTTAATATTTACAGTAGATAAATGTAAATACGTGATTCAAAATACAAAAGAAGAATAAGCACCTTTAAGTTTATTAACAGATGAAGAAATATTTATAAGATTATGGCATGGAAAGCCCCAAGAATAAAGTGTGATACAAGAACTAGAAACTTTACTAGAAACTATAAAAAAAAACTAATAATTTTAAGAAATAATTATTAATATCAACTAAATCTTAAGCTATTTATAATAAATCTCCCTGTTTATGTAATAATAACAGCCAAATAAAAAGCTATTGATAATTCGAATCTGCTTCTTAAAACTAAGTAATCTGTTTATACCCTTGATTTCTCCCTCAATTCCATTTAATTTCTAATTAATTCATGACATTTGCTACTTCTACTCGTTTACCTACACATTTTTTGGCTGTCATGAATACAAAGCCTTCCAAGGAGAAACAGTAGACATCCGTCAATGTGATGTATGGAATATTGTCTAAGAGCAAATCAAGACTAAGAGGAATGATAATGCGGTTGTCAAAAAAGAGCATAAGAATTATAGGCCATAGTATATTTGGGGATAAATAGTTGGATGGTTCAAATAGACTGTTTTAAATCCTGAAGCTAGTTTGAGTTAGGATCGGAGGGGCACTTTAAGTTATCCTTGTTTTGATTTCTAAAGTATTTTTAAGACTGGAAAATTATACCCTTTTGGAAAGCTAAAGGAGGATGCAAGACTAGCTTATTTGAGAAATTTGAAGAATAGACCTAGTCAAAATTGGCCACCAAAGCCTATTAGTTGGAGTTTCAAAAATACTTAGAAGATGTACGGCACTGTATTTTTTGAGAAGTTTTATTTGTAGGAAAAGTGTGATACGTTTTTGGATAAAGTTATTGATTGAATTGATAGTGACGTTTAGGATTAGATTTAATTGTTTAGTAGCATGGAAATAATTATTAATTAGAAATTTGACGAATAATTATTTAATTTAATCTATATTCAAATTTATGAAAAAGCTATTACTAATATTTCTGATTTTAATTAACTTAATGATAGTTTTTTATCTAATAATGTTTAAGTTAAAAAGTATTGCACTAGAGATAATAATCAATTTAAAAATTTTGCAGAACTTTATGATAGAAACGAAGATGATATTTTGCCTAAAAAAAAATTAAAATATTCTTAAAATAGATCTCATCTATACTGAAAAATATTTTATAATAATTATTCATTAATTTTTAAAGTTAATTTTTCTTTTCTTTTTTTAAAAATATATCTTTTATTTAAATCATATTAATATTATTATAATATAAATAAGAATTAGATATATCTAAAATGGAATCAAAAAGTAGAGTTCATTAAGATTCTACCGTATTATAAACTTAGGATAAGTCTTGTAAAATAATGACTAGAAATAATAAATAATAAAAATAAATTTTATTATCAAAATAAATGATCCAATAAAAAATTAATAAAAACAGTATAAAAATAAAAAAAAGTAATTACTATAAATATCTAGAAAATGTTAAATAAGACATCCAATAATAAAACTTAAATAATCATCTAAAAAAAAAACGAAAATATAATAGAAACAAAAATTTAAGGATAAAAAGATGGAACTTTTATGAATAATAATTATATGAAATATTTATTGCTATATAACATAAACATAAATAAAAAGAAAATCAAAAAAGAAACTATAAATTATTTAAATAAATGAGTCAATTTGTTGGTACTAAGACAACTTCATAATGTAGAAGCCATCATTAAAGATTCTATTAAAGGACTTTGAAAAATATAGAAGCTGGTTTAAAGTATTTGTGTGATTGTATAACATTTAAAGAAAATTTATTAAAAATAAAGTAAAAATTTATTATTTATTCTTAGAAATAATTAAATATAACTAAAGATTACACAAGTTAATAATTTACTTGAAAATCATTAAAAAATTTGTCCACATTTTAAAACTATATAATATCAATAAAATTAAATTAACATTGATAAAGATATAGTCAAATAAATTAATCTAAAAAAAAATATATCAGATAAATATAAATAAAACTTTTTAATTGATCAAAATAAAAAATCAATTAATTTATATGATAATAATAATAATAATAATAAAAAAAAAATTAAAATTCATAAAAAATTTATTTAAGAAAATATAAATAATAAAATTCAAAATTATAATAACGATATTAATTAAAATTAAGAAATAGAAGAAAAAAATATAATATTAAATAATTAAACAGATTATAAAATATTATCATAATAGGATAATAATTAAAAATTATAGTCCGATATAAATAATTTAAAAAATAATTTTTATTAACATTTTAACTATGAAAATTATATTAAAGAATTTAATAAAATTATATATGAAAATTTTAATCTCGATTAAAATAATTTCATTAAAAATTAAATTTATTTTCCTTAATAGAGTAAATTTAAGGATAATATAAAAAAATTTAATTTTGAAGAAATTGCTATTAGCAATAAATAATAGTAAAATTAGATTTAAAATAATAATAATAATAAAATAATAAATGATAAATTATCTTAAAAAATTTTGAGCTAGTAATAAATATAAAATAACTATTATCAATAAAATTTATGTTAAAATAATAATATTAATTAAAATCATATTTTTGAATTTTAAAGATATAATTATTTTTTTAATTAATTTAATCAACCAAATAAAAGTTTAAATTTATTTAGATTTAATTAATATGAATAATATCTTAACAATATTGCATAATAATAGATTATAAATTAATAAAATAATTTATATAATTATCAATTAATAAATAATGATTATTTATAATACCAAAATTTTAATGGATAAAATAATAAATTCTAAAATCAAAATAGAAATAATTGCGACGAATCAATTTAAGCTAAAATAGAAATTGATTCTTGATTTTATTTTTTTATTGATAAATAATTTTTTAATTATTGATAATATTTTAATTTATAATTAACATATTAATTAAATTATTCATTTTTTTAATAAATATTTAGGCACATCGTTAAATTTTGGTGGAATATTATATTATCCAGGTCCTGGAGTAATATTTTTTTAGCTAGAATCAGTTTTTATTTGTTATCCAAAACTAATTAATATTTTAATTTAATTACCTATATTTAGGCGGATTTTATTTAAAAAAATATGTGTTACTATTATATTAACCTGGTCCAGGATTTTCATTTGATAATTAGCTTTTTAATTTACTTTTACCAAACGAAATAGCGGAAACTCCCATTTTTTCTATATTATAATTAGGTTAATATTGTCCAGGCCCAGGATTTTATTTTTTAAAATAAAAGCTTCTTTTAGATTTGGTAAATCCAAACTAAATATAAATAAAATAAAAATATACTTTAGGACCCTCAACAACTTTACTAGGAATTTCATAATTTCCAGGTCCAGGGTTAATATTTCTATCATCCTTTTTTTATGCCTTTCCAATCCTACAAATGGGTGTATTACTTTTAAGAAATATGAAATTATTATCATAAGATCCAGGCCCAGGAGAATCCTCAATTAACTCATATTACCTTTTGGCATTGCCAATAGTGCATGGATTCTAATGATTTTTCCCCTTATCAACATTATATTAACCTGGTCCAGGCAAATCCTTTCCAAAAATCTCAATTTGCTTCTTTCCCAAAATAGTCTTAGCAAACTACTTCTAAATAGTAGAAAAAGAAGCATTATAAGTTCCTGGACCAGGAGTTATGATTTCCTCCTTATCTTACCTCTTACTATTACCAAACTTGTACAAAGGTGTAGAAGTCAAAGGCCGGTTATTAATATTGTAACTACCTGGACCAGGTATCTCTATTTTATTATCAAAGAAATGTCGTTTGCTCATCCCCATCTTCACTGAAGGAATGTCAGTTACTGATGATAAATTCATGTTGTATGAGCCTGGCCCAGGAGTGATTAATTTCTCTTTTATTGTATATTTCTTATGCATGCTGTATTAGGGAGTATTGATTTGTATTTTTGTAGAAAGGTAAGACCCTGGACCAGGGGTTACCATTTTGTCTTTTATTAAATCAGTTTTAAGACCAAATGTAAATTTGTTTGCTTAGGTTTCCTATGAAATTATTAGACATTATAAGTTACCCATTTTGTTTGCTAATACTCCCCTGGACCTGGATTTGTATTAATATTTTTTTGTTCTCTTGGTTCTGTGCCGACTCTATTGAAATTATAAATAGAGTTTTTTACCTTGCTTTTGGGGAACTAAACTTAGGTTATTTATCATTATTGTAAGCTCCTGGGCCTGGAGTGTCTTCTTAAGTATTTACTAAAAAAATAAGAAGAAATTATTACTTCTTTTAGCTTTTCCTATCGAATATGCTGAAACCATTCTTTTATTATAACTATTATAGTTATTAAATAATATCTCTACATGTTAAAGTTTATTTAATATATATTAATATAAGATTGAATTATCAATATGGTGAAACCATTAATTATTATAACTATTATACTTATAAATTATATTTCTATATGTTTAATGTATATTTTATATATTTAATATAAAATTTAATTATGATCATCAATTATATTAAATATTTTTTGATTTATCATTTAAATTTGATAATAAATTTTCTGTAGTATGAATAGTACTAATATTATTATTAATACTAGAATTACATGGATTCACAAACACATTTAAATTATTATTACTTTGGGAATATTTTTAACTATTTTAAATTTTATTATATTTATTTTCATTAAAGAATTCCATACTGAATTTGAAATTCTTGGAATCAGATTATTAAATTGATTGGTTTTATTATCCAAATTCAATATTACAAGGAGGAGTCGCTGAACTGCTAATAAGAAATCTAAATATTTTTATTAAATCTTGGTTTTCTTCCCCTATAATTTATAAAACTTATTCTCTATTAGAATCTAATGCTTCTAAAGGATTTTCTTGATCTTTAAATTTATTATTTTAACATTTTATTATTATAGTATAAAAAATTTTATTTAAATAATAATAATTTTTTCTTTAAATTATTACTTTCAAGAAAATCTTTTATCATTAAAAACTTCTCATCACCTAATTTTTTTTATATAAATTCAGTAAAAAGTATTTTTCTATTAGGACTTACTGGAATTCTATCATTAAAAATAGAATCAACAAATGAAAATTATTTAGATTTAACTTTATCTGTTGGTATTTTATTCTAATCTTTTGCTTCATTATTTTCATTTTCTTCTAATCTTTTCTTTTTTTTATTTTTTTATAATGAAGAATTTTATTACTTAAACTATTATTATTAATTAATAATATTTTTTTAAATATTTTTATCGAAATTCTAGTAATGAGCTTCTAAATTTTAAGTGTTAATAGAAATATTTTATTTTGTGGAAAATTTTTTATATGTAGAATCAAATTATTATTAATCTTATTTTGATTATTAATAATCTAAATCTAATAAACTATTTTTTTGTTATTTAATATCAGTATTTTATATATCTTAAAGTTTTTGTTATGATTAATTTTATTTTTATGATGAAGATTAGGAAAAAGATTATCTTTATATTTATTATTATTTATCGTCAAATTATTATAATTATTGGGTTTGCATTCTTATAAATTTTTAAAATTATTGAAATTAATCTGACTAATTCATATTTTATTATTACTATTTTTATATTAAGTTATTTTAATATCGAATATCCTATTGTTAATCTTATTATTGTAAATTTATTTATTATTAAAGTTACAATTTTTATTATTAATTTTAAAATGATTATTAAACTAAATTAAGTTTATGATTTTGTTTTTAAATATCTTATTATGTTTACAAACTTTTAATATTTTAGTTTTATAAGTCATTTTTTATAACTTAATATTAATAATAATTATTTTACTTTATTTGTTATATGATTAATTTTATTATATCTATAATTATATGTTATTATTTTCAGATGATTCTGTTTTTAATTTATAATTTTTTATTTAATTTTAATTATTTGGTTACTTTTAAAATGTTTTTTATTGAAAAATATTTTTTTAATCATTTAATTTTGCTTCATTATTTTAGTTAAAAAATTATTTTTAATTGTAATTCATATTTATAGGAGTATAAAATTTTTGATTTTTTAATAAATTTTCAGAAATTTAATTTATTTACTTTTATTAAATTATTTTATTAATATTTCCATTACCCTATTGATAAGAATATATTAAATTATTTTTATTTTCATTTAAGTTATTATTTTGATAATTATAATAATTACTTTATAAATTATTATGAATTAAATTATTATTATTATTGTTATCTTATAATTACTGAATTTATTATTTATTATTAGTATTATTGTATTCTTAATTAGATTCTTAAATTGTTGATAATTATTATTTTTAATCATAATTTTATTAGAATTCTTTTGCTTTCATTTTAATTTTTTAAATTTATAATATTTTATCTATGGAAGGTCTATCATCTGGATTTTTTTGTAACATTTGATTAATCAACTTTTATATCATAATACTATAACAATCAGGAATATCTTCAGGTTATTCATAGAGTATATTATTAGTAAGATCCAGCTAATAATATATATAAAAATAATACATATTTATCTCCTTTAAATGGCTTTTAAAGAGTAACAATTTCATAAAACACACAACCCAACATCCAAATATCACTTGCATAATTATATTAATAATTCTAGCATATTTCAGGTGACAAATAATAAGGAGTTCCCGTTTAGGTTTATGCCATTTCTGAAGTACTATTCAATTACTTACTAATACCAAAATCTCCTAATTTTACAACCTATTCTTCTCCAGTTATAAAGATATTTTATGGTTTTATATCTCTGTGAAGTATCTTATTTTTATGCAAATATTCAACTGCTAATGATAATTGTGTTATCCAATTAATTATTATTGATTCTTCAATTAATTCATTATTTTTTTTCTTTTATTGTTTTATAAATAAATCTAAATCACCCCCTTTTCCATATTCCATCACTATTCCTATTTATTAGTGATCATTTAATGTTAAACTTTCTTTATATTTTATTATAAATGGATGTTGTATTTATTTAAACAGATTGACTTCATTTAGAAAATCATTTTCGCTTTCAATATCTGTGATTTGATAATTTATTATCTTTAATATATACTCTTTTTTATTTTTTTAATTTTAAACAACAAGGATTTCACTATCACTTTTTTTTCTTAAAGTTTTCTATATAATATATTTTTACATGTTTTATTTAATGAATGCAATTATTATGATTTATATATTTAAATCTAATTTATTTTAATTTTTATAAAATGTATTATTTATAATGATTAATATTTAATTCAGATATTAAAAAATTTTATTATGTAAATATAATTTTAATATTTTAATTAATATTTTAATTAATAGTTTAAACTAAAATAATTTTATAATAATTAATTGTCGTTCGATTAACGAATTATAAATTGTTTTTAATTATAAATTTAAATATTTTTAAATAGTTTTTTATATTATACATTATAATTTTTATTTAATATAAACCTTTATTTTATTTTTCAATATTTTTTAAAATTTAAAATTTTAATTTTTTTAAAAATTTAATATTTTTATTATTTCATTTAAATTATTTTATTGTGAATTACATAGTATTAAATAAAATATTTTATTATATTTAATAAAATAATATTAAATTATAAAAGAAATGACTGATAATAAAAATGAATTTAAAGAAAAAAGCTTAGATTCCTATAAAGTAATTAAAAAATTTTTTAATAAATATTATAGTTTAATTTAATGAATAAAGATGAGTAAATGGAGATTAAATTAAAAGTAAATATAAATACAAGTGCAAATCAAATTAAACCTTACTATAGTTAAATTTCATTAGCATATAATCAATATAAAGATAAATTAGATTGATAATTATACATGGCTGTAAAAACTTCATCCTCAATTGGTATATTGAAATACAAAAATAAAGATTTTATACTTGATTATATGATAAATAATGATGAATTTAATAAAACTAAGTAATTAATAACAAACTTCGACTTTATTTAATCAAATTTTTAAAATCCTTAATAAATGTTTTTATTAATAGGATTTAAAAACTCATAAGTAGTAGTTTATGATACAATTAAAAAAACAGTTGTATAAAAATTTCATTTAAATGAATCCTCTGATAATCTTAATTATAATTTTAATAATTAATATCAAAGTAATAATATATCTGTAGTAAAATTTATTTAATATCCTGAAAATTTCTTCGAAAATAATAATTATGCAGTATTATATTCTGATTCTTTTATTTTTAACATAGATAATTCAATACCAAATATTAGCTAACTTATTAATATTAAAAAACTATTATAAAAACATTAAGCAAATTAAATTAATGATTAAAATATAAAATAATATTCTGATAATTATTAAGAAAATAATTTTTTAATTTATAATGATGTTAATTAAAATTTAAAAAAATAAGTAATAAAATTAAATTGCTAGACTATATCAGATGTTTAATTTATAGGAAATATTGATATTTAATAATATGTCTAATGTGAAAATATAAAAGATAAATATAATAAATAAAGCCCTTTATTATTAGGTTATTGTGGTTTTGATGGATATTTTAGATTAATAGATTTAGTTGATTGTTCATTAATAATGAGTGTTAAGAGTTATTATGGAGGTTATAATTCATTCTGTTTTTCCTATAATTATTAATTTTTAGGAATTGCAGGTTAAGATGATTGTGCTACTATAATAAGCATGAAAAACAAGGGATTTTGTAGAATTTTTTAGCATAATAGTTTTGTCAGTTGAGTTTTATTCAAAAATTTTAGTTTTAATTAGTCATAAAATTTCATTAATAATGATTAAAAAACCATTTATTAAAATTAAATGGATATTTTAAACAACATTAGTGATAATACTGAAAAAAATACAAATTTTAATAGTAAAATAAATGAATTTGTCAATTTAAATAGCTAAAAAAATATAGAAGATTAAAGTACAATAATAATATCAGCAAGTTTAGATTGTCACATTGCAATATATCATACTGATCATATTTTTTTTCATTAATAAATGGTAAATATTTCTAATTAATTTAGCTAAAAGAAATAATAATAGGACTTAAAGAAAAATATATAAATCAATATTACAACAGATGATTTAATATAAATAGACTAAAATAATTTCTATAAATTATCTAAAGAAGCTATAGGTTGGAGTATTCTATTAGAAGATTTTATAGTCATATCAAATTATGACGGTAGTGTTTAAGTATGGGATATTTTTTATTTGTAAAATAACAACTAATAAAAAATGGAAGAGGAATAATAAAATGATGTTATTTGATTTTAGATATTCTATATTTAATTAAATTTATATTAAAAATTATTTTTTATATAATATTTTCAATAAATTATTAGAATAATATAATAGAAATTAATTATAAAACTAGAAAATTCTTTATAATTGATTTAAAAGAAATATAAGATGGAGTTATTGCCATAAAATACAGCCAAAATTAGCCTAGGATTTTTATTAAAAATTCATAGATTAATGAATTTTGAATGATAAATGAAATATATCAAAATTATACTTAAAGTATAATGAAAAAGATTGATTATTTAAACATATTTAAAGAGTATTAAGGCTCTAATATATTTCATCTGTTCCAAAATGTTCCGATAATGTCCCTATAATGTGTATAAAAAACACAAGGATAAAAATCATTTATTTGTTAAAAAATTATTAAACATCTTTAATAAAAACTTTTTATTGACTGTTGGGTAAAATCAGAGAGATTTTTAGAATAAGATAGACTTTTTATATTGGTAATATTATAAGAAAATAGATATGATAAAAAGGGATATTATTAATAAAGATATTAAGAATAGTATAAATGGGTAAAAATTTTAAGAAGAAGGAAGAAACTGAAAGTGAAAGAGAGGAGGAAGAAGAAGAAGAGGAAGAAGAAGAAGAAGAGGAAGAAGAAGAAGAGGAAGAAGAATAAGGCAGTTAGGACAATGAAAGTGAAAGTGAATCTGATGAACAACCCACTAAAAAAGTCAAGGGAGATTCCGATGTTAAAGGATTTGAAGCAAAGGTAAGTGGTCTTTCTTATGATGCTACTCAAGAAGACATTGAATCATACTTTAATAAGAAAGGATGCAATGTTTAATCTATCAAATTAATCCAGCACTAAGGAAGGTCCAAGGGATTAGCTTTTGTCAAAGTCTCAACCAAATAAGACTTATAAAAACTATTAGCTTTACACAAATAAGAACATATGGGAAGATGGTTAAACATTGAAGAGTCCAATGGAGCACCAGTTAGAGATGGTAACAACAATAATAATGATTCAGCAGGAGGTGATACTGTTTTTGTTGGAAATTTATCTTTCAATGTAACTGAAGACGAATTAAGAGAAGTTTTTGAATAAATTGGAAACATTAAGGCAGTAAGATTAGCAATGAGAGATGGAAAAGCAAGAGGATTTGGTCATGTTGAGTTTAATGATAATGAAAGTGCTAAAAAGGCATGCAAATTAACAGGAACTTAGTTGGATGGTAGAGAAATCAGAGTGGATATTGCTTAATAGAGATAAGATAGAGGAGATAGAGGAAGAGGAGGATTTGGAGGGGGAAGAGGAGGAGATAGAAGGGGAGGTTATGGAGGGGGAAGAGGAGGATTCGGAGGAGGAAGAGGAGGAGGAGGAGATAGAAGGGGAGGTTATGGAGGGGGAAGAGGA
>Ga0315908_10000993_pt1 | contig 21910 bp, 20 predicted proteins | sample LakEriMetagenome_12_FD_203520 | JGI IMG/M metagenome (GOLD analysis project Ga0315908, IMG submission 203520) | Freshwater fungal communities from buoy surface, Lake Erie, Ohio, United States - Buoy 4 MA124 | ecosystem: Environmental > Aquatic > Freshwater > Lake > Lake biofilm | place: USA...
CAAGCTCGGCATGGAGGTCTGTGTTACCCTGGGAGAATTGGGCTCGGAGGAGGCTATCGCTCTAAAACAAGCGGGCGTCACTGCATACAACCACAACGTTGACACCTCACCGGAACATTATCCCAATATTGTTAGCACCCACACATTTGAGGATCGACTCCGCACAATCCGTCACGCACAGGATGCGGGGATGTCGGTCTGCTGCGGCGGCATCCTCGGACTGGGCGAAACCATAGAGGACCGCTTGAAAATGCTCGAGGTCATTTCGAGCTTCAATCCCCCCCCCGAATCGATCCCAATCAATGCGCTGATGCCCATGAAGGGAACGCCACTCGCGGAAAATCCCCAGGTTGACCCGTTGGATCTGGTGAGAATGATCGCCGTAACCAGGATCGCGGTTCCGGGGGCAAAGGTTAGGCTTTCCGCAGGTCGAACGATGCTCAGCGAGGAAGCCCAGGCGCTTTGTTTCTTCGCAGGCGCCAATTCGATTTTTTACGGAGACAAATTACTCACGGCAAAAAATCCTGCCGTAGAAAAAGATCGCATGCTGCTGGAAAAACTGGGTCTAACAACCCAGCAACCCAATCCCTCGATGGCAGCTCCAGAGTGCGATGACTCGCTGCCGCCCTCGCCCTCGCCCTCGTGTTGTGGCTGCGATTAAGCCGCGGTTAAGGCTGTGCATTAATCCAGCCATTTCCCGGGGTTGAGGATTCCATGAGGGTCAATCGCGCGTTTGATGGATCGATGCACCGACAACGAAACATCGCCGAGTGCCTTTTGGATCCAAGGTTTTTTAGCGAGCCCAATTCCGTGTTCGCCAGTAATAGCGCCACCGTGGGCTAGCACCCAGGTGAACAAAATGTGCAGAGCCGCTTGGGCTCGTTCGCGATTTTCCAAAAGATCATATCGCTCGACCATGATATTAGCGTGAATGTTGCCATCTCCTGCGTGACCAAAACAGGCGATGATCAAGCCGGTCTCGTGCTGCAAAATCCTTGTAAAATGAACGAGTTCAACAAGTTGTGACCGGGGCACGACAATGTCTTCATTGAGCTTGGTCAATCCGGTGTCACGCAGTGAATAAGAAAATTCACGGCGAATTTTCCAGTAGCCGTCGCATGACTCCTCGTCCATCGCCGCAGTCACCGAGGTCGCCCCCATCTGCCAAAGTGTACCGCGCAGTTCATCGATCTCCAACAACACAGCGCCCTCCGCGCCATCAACTTCCAACAGCAAATGCGCGTCGCCATCGGGAAGAGTTGCCTCACCCAGACGTTTGCGCGCAGCCGCCAGCGTGAATGAGTCGGTGATTTCCAGCGCGGACGGCAAATGCCCGCTTTGGAAAACTTGCTGCACCGCAGCGGCTGCATTTTCAAATTCTGGAAACACTGCAGCCAGCATCGCCCGCGAACGCGGCTTAGGAATAAGCCGCAGAGTGGCCCGAGTCACAACACCCAACATACCTTCGGAACCAGTGAATAGCGAAACCAGGTCAAATCCTGTTTTGTTCTTGTGAACCCGTCCACCGCATTCACACACCTGCCCATTCGCAAGAACGACCTCCAAACCGAGTACGTAATTACGAGTCACACCGTATTTCAAGCAGCGTGGACCTCCGGCATTGGTGGCGATGTTTCCTCCAATGGAACATTCTTTCAACGAAGCTGGATCGGGTGGATAATCCCACCCGCATTTTCGCACCGCTTGCTGCAGCTCCGCGGTGATCACACCAGGTTCAACAATCGCCACGCCATCGGCCGTATTGATTTCGAGAATCCGGTTCATTCGCACCATCGACAACGCAACACCACCCATTACTGGCACACAGCCACCGACATAGCCATATCCGGCGCCGCGGGTGGTGACAGGGATGCGGTTGCGATGCGCGAATTCTAACAATTTTGACACGTCCTGTGTGCTTTCGGCGAATACAACCACTGCAGGCCGCGACTTCGCATGCCACTTGTCCATGGCATGATTTTCCCTGACATCATCTGCATCGCTAACTTTCCCCTGTCCCAGCAATGATGCCAGTTGCATACCTAACTCGGTCGTGGGATCGGCAAAAACAAAGCGAGCTACTTGCATGCCGTAACCGAACTGCTGGTCATCATCTTTCATGCCAGCCAGCTCACTCACATCGGGATTGTTGCACGGTAAATCCATGTCCGTAGCATCGCTTATTCCTTCACAAAGGTCAATTCACATCACATACGATGACTTGCGTTTTAGAATTGTTGCATTACGCTGCGCCCGTGAGTGATTTTGACAACAATGTGCGAGCGGCTCTGGCAAATCCCCGAAATCAGGGCGAGATGAGCGATGCCGATTCCGTCGGCACTGTCGGATCGCCCGAGTGCGGTGACATGCTGCGGCTGTGGCTAAAATTCACCGAGAAAGATGGCAAGAAAATCATTGATCGCGCGTCGTTCCAGAGCTTTGGCTGTCAGACCGCGATTGCCGTGGCCTCAATGGCGACAGAGTTGCTCAAAGGAAAAACGCTAGATCAAGCGCGTGCGTTGTCGGCGAATGATCTCAGCGGACCACTCGGTGCCCTTCCTCCGATGAAAATACATTGCGGACAACTGGTGGAAGGCGCCCTTCGCAACGCACTGGACGGAGCGAGCACCACAACACCGCAGGGTGTTTCCACACTTGCTGACGACATGAAAAAGCCGGCGGGAAAAATAAAAATCAACATGCTTCCTTGAATCGAGCGGAGCTTACAACGCGCCGATTCATTGCAAATGCCTGCCAAGCCAGAGATTGATCTCTTCGCAGATCTTGTTGTATATCGCATCGCCAAACGAATGCCCCGCGCCCTCGATGATCACCCTCTTCTTAGGTTCAGCCGCCACTTCATAAGCAGCATCACTGTCGGAAGACGGAACGACATCATCGTCCAAACCATGAATCAAAAGCCACGGCACCTCCACGGCTGAGGCCGCAGGAAGAATCGAACCGATTTGCGTCAAATCATCGACATAAGCCTGCGACAACGGGCATGTTGGTTCATCCCACATAGTCCCCTGCCCAGGAATTACATCGGCAAATTCGCGCTTGTAAAATTCCTGCGTTTGCACCATGCCTGCAAGACTAATCAGCACCCGAATGCGCTCGTCACGCACTGATGTCAAGACACCTACCGCACCACCCATGCTGTGGCCGCAATAGGCGATTTTGATATCGTCGGGAATCGCATCCATGACCGATTGCAGGTCGGCAACCTCTTTACTTATTGTTGAATCCTCGAATCGACCTTCCGATTCACCGTTGCCGCTGAAGGAAATTCGCAGGCAGGGCCAACCGAGCGCGGCCAAACCCTCCGCCAGCGCCACCAGCAGAGGTCGGTCTTTATTTCCAGTCACACCGTGACCGAGAACGAGCAAGCAATCATTCTTTTGACCTGGATGAAAACTGAAAAACAACTTCTCCCCGAGGGAGTTTTTAATGGAAGGGGGAAGATTCATAAGGTGGTTGATGCGTTCAAACGACCAGGGAATGTCAGCTCGGCGATACCTGATTTGTCGAATTCCCCGAGACCTGCTGTGATCATTTTCCGATACTGCCCTTCAGTTGCAACCGAAAGCGGCACGGCAACTCCCGCGCCGGCTGCCAGATTGTTGGCAATGCCACTGTCCTTTGCAGCATGAGCCGCACTGAAATAACAGTCGTGCTCCCTCGCGATCATATCGTCGCCATCGGTTTGCAGCACGCGGGCATTTGCACCGGTTTGCGAAAAAACCTCCTTCAGCATTTGCAGGTCGAGCCCGAGCGCCGCGCCAAGGCCGAGCCCCTCAGCGAGCCCGGCAGTATTGATATTCATTACCATGTTGACCAGCGCCTTGACCTTGGCCGCCTGCCCGACAGCACCGACATAGCGCAAAGCGGACGAAAGACCGCGCAAAAGTTCCTCGGCTTTTTGATAATCACTTTCGCTACCTCCTATCATCAAATAGAGCGTACCTTCCCGCGCTTGAGTGATGCTGGAGGCCATGCACGCCTCCAAGGAGGAGGCTCCGCGCTCATCGCAAAGGGCGGAGATTTCCTCGTGCAGAGCGGGGCTACAGGTGGCGCAATTGATGAACAGCCTGCCTTCAGCTGCGACCAACAAGGAGTCACCTGATGAGGCAAAGATACCACGCATCGCCGCATCATCCGTGACCACGGTCAGGATGATTTCGGCGACAGCTGTAACCGCAGTCAGTGTATCGGCTGCAGCGCAACCAAGTTCGGACGCCAGCTCCTTTGCCACTTCGTGCCGCGCGTCATACACGGCGACAACAGGATAGCCAAGATCTTTGATCCTGCGGGCCATGTTTGCACCCATGCGACCGACTCCGACAATTGCAATGTTAGGTTTCATCACGCTCAGCTTGAAAAAGGGCGATCCTATTGTCAATACCGAATCCGTTTGAGAGAATCATCACAGAAATGATTCCTATATGGACATGACCACCGCTATCGACTTACGCCCCTCGCTAGTCTGCTCAGATGAAACAGCCCCATTTGGACCCGGCCCCGAAAAATCAGGAATGGTGGGAATTGATCCAAGAAGCCACCCTTTAGAGCGGCAGCTCATAACCTCGGCCACTCACACCTTCATACCAACGGATGTAGGATTGATTCACCGTGGCATATCCGCCGCTGGTTGGGTAATTGCCGGTGAAATACCAATCTCCGCAAGGCTCGTCAATTGACGCGTGGAGATTTTCGATAGTTTGGAAAATGATTTCGACATCGCCGTGCCAGTTCATTTCCTCTGGATAAACCATCCTGCTGATCTCCGCCGAGATTTGCTCGTGGGTGAACTCTTCGTAAATTCTTTTTACGGCATTGAGCATTTCACTGGCAGGCTTGCTCAATTCCAGACGGCACTGCAAACAGACATCGTCGAGCAAGCTTTGCCGACCAGCACGACGGTGCAATGCCACAGCCGCCTGAAATGCGATGAACTTACCGAGCTCGGACATATCGATACCATAACAATCGGGATAGCGGATCTGTGGCGCGGTGGAACACACAACGATTTTCCGTGGATTAGTGCGCGCAAGAATTTTCAGAATCGATTTTTTTAACGTGGTGCCGCGCACGATTGAATCATCAATCACCACCAGATTGTTGGTTGGTTTGACCACGCCATAGGTGATGTCGTACACGTGAGAAACCAGCAAATCTCTCCCCCTTTCCTGGGTGATGAATGTCCGCAATTTGATGTCCTTATGGGCGATTTTTTCACCGCAGGGCCAGTTTTGCAAAATCAATTCGTCCACCTTTTCCTCGGTCAGTGAACCGTTTCGCAGCCTGTTGAGGATTTCCTCGCGCACCTGGCGCCTGCGGAACAAGCGCAACCCATCCATCATCCCGTAATAAGCAGTTTCCGCCGTGTTGGGAATGAAGGAAAACACAGTGTTGTCAAACGCGTTATCGATGCTGCGCACGATTTGATCAACCAGCGCCGCGCCCATGGCTTTGCGTTCGCGATAGATGCTGGGATCGTTGCCGCGGGAAAAGTAGATTTTTTCGAATGAACACGGCGTGTGCTCAGCTTCAGGCGCAAACTTGCTGACTTTGATCGCACCATCAGCCTTGATGACCACCAGCGAACCAGGTTCCAAGGCCTGCACTTCGTTGGCATCGGCCTCGAAGACAGTCATCAGCGGCACGCGCTCGGAGGCGAAGGCGATCACTTCGTCATTGAGTAACATATGGCAGGGACGAATGCCGTGAGGGTCCCGCATGACAAACATGTCGCCGTTGCCGATAACACCCACAATGGCATATCCCCCATCCCAGGCCTGTGCACTGATATGAACGATACTCTCAACATCCAGCATCGAAGAGATCATGTCAGGAATCAAACTTCCGCTGATTCCCTCATCGCGCAGACGCCTGTAAAGATCGGTATGCGCCTCGTCGAGATGGAAGCCGATTTCCTCCAACACGGTCTGGGTGTCCGTACCAAAAACCGGATGCTGGCCGCGGTCGATCAACTTGGTGTTCAACTCGGCAGTGTTGGTCATGTTGAAATTCCCCATCACCATCAAGGTGCGGGTCGGCCAGTTGCTGCGGCGAAGATAAGGATGGCAGGAGCCGGAATCAAACTCGCCAGAGGTTCCGTATCGAAGATGACCGATCAGAATTTCACCACCGAAGTCGAACTTTTCCTTCACTGATGACGGCAGATCCGGGTTCAGCATCTGCTTACGGGCCATCTTGTGAAACGACTTGATCTCATCGCGAAATAAGTTCGACAGCGAGTCTTTTTCGGCATCGCGACGGCGGAAAATGTAAGGATGCCCGAGAGGCATGTGAAGTTTGGCGCAGCCAATTCCGACGCCATCATGTCCGCGGTTGTGCTGTTTTTCCATCAGCAGGAAAAGCTTTTGAAAGCCCCACAGGGAAGTGTCATAGCGATCCTGGTAGTATTCCAGAGGCTTTCTCAGCCTGACAGCGGCGATTCCGCATTCATGTGTTAGAAAGTCACTCATGAGAAATCTTCACACTGACACCATCCCCCTGACGCATCGTTCCCAGCACAAATCCTCCTGGCCCGGCGGCACAGGCCTTTTGAACATCATCGGCATCGACGATAGCCACCCAACCGACACCCATATTCAGGGTATGAAAGCGATCCGTGGCATCGATGTAATCAAAGAGTTTCTCCACGCCAGCCAAACGCCAGGGCGGAATGGTAAGGTCGGCTCCCAAACCCTGGAACAAACGCTCCAGGTTTTCGGGCAGGCCGCCGCCGGTGATGTGCGCCATCGCACGGGGCTTCACTCCAAGCTCACGCAATCCATTCACTACATCATGGTAAAGTCGGGTGGGCTGTAACCACTGTTGAAGTTCCTCCTCTGTAACTAGATCCGGATGTTCGCGCAGCACCCGTCGCACGAGACTCCAGCCATTCGCATGAATACTGTCGGAGGCATAACCGATCAACACATCACCGACGGCAACGGTTGTCGGATCAATCAAGTCTTCTTTTTCAGCACAACCAATGCAAAAACCCGAGAGTTCGATCACCCCTTCCGGAACAATGCCCGGCATTTCGGCCGTCTCACCCCCAGCGAGAATACAGTGGCAGTCCTCCAGATAATCCGCCATGCCCGCGATCAGGCGTTCGATTTTTACGGCATCCAGTGCCGGTATGCCGATGTAATCCAAAAACATCAACGGAGCACCGCCTGTGGTGAGAATATCGTTCACATTCATCGCCACTAGGTCCTTGCCTGCGACTTCATACATACCGCGTTCCAATAGCAATTCGAGCTTGGTTCCCACGCCGTCGCAGCCGGTCATGATCACCGGGGCGCGATAGGAACTTAAATCGTAACACGCGGCGAACAAGCCAAATGCCCCCCACAACTGGCGCTGCTTCTGGGTGCGCTTCACATGATTCTTAATATCCCCCACGATCGCGGCTGCCTTTCGTGTATCGACACCTGCTTGTTGATAAGTCAATTTTTCCGACATAGCGCTACGTGCCTCGCGGCGCACGCTTGTGACACCCAGTCAGCCATCCGTCACGCTTAAAAACCTATGACAGCGTGATTTCTTCGCCTGCGGGAAAATCGAGCCAATGACCGAAATTCGGGAACCAAGCAAGCAGCACCCCTAACAGGGAAAAGCCCATGCAGAATCAGCATTTTATATCGAAAAAACCTTGTATCCGCAAAGCTCCCCTCCTCGCAATCCTTGAGCAAGCAAAATCCAAAACCACTACCGAAAAGCAGTATCCAAGCCACAAGGACGGGCCGAGCCTGCCGCCGCACATGAATCGGCATCGCTCAACTTAGAGCAATGCACTCAACTCCCGACGTAGAATTTTCCCGAGATCAGAGCGCGGAAATGAGTCGATGAACCTTGGCTCGTCGAGGCGCGCGAAGCCTGGAACAGTGGCATTATAGGCAGCGAGAATCGCCATCGACGACGGGTTGCAGTTGTTTTCGATCACCAGCACCAGGCGATGCCCCTTGCGGCTGTCCGGAATTGTAAGCACAGTAAATTTCCCCACCGGCATGCCCAGATCCGCCAGTTGCGATTCGATTTGCGCAGGACTAACCAATTCGCCCAGAACTTTGACAAGATCATCGCTGCGCGCAATACCCCTCAACAAAGCTCCGCTGATTTCCCCGCAGTCACGGGTTTGATACCAATCACCGTTGCGCGCCACATAACGCCAGTTCCCATGATCTTCTCGCAGGGTCCCTTGAAATAATAAGGGGCCCTTGATTTGCAGCACTGCGGAATCAGCGGCACGCACCTGCCAATAGGAAAGGATGGATAAATCATCGCATGTGTAGGGTTGATTGAGGGATTGCAGCGATGCGGTGGCGATTTGTGAACCGGCTTCGGTCATACCGTAACTTGCCAACACCGGCCAGCCCAAATCACGGGCCTGCTGGCCGAGTCTGCGATCCAGACGTCCGCCGCCAACTACCACCGCTATCAGACCAGCGGGAGCGCTCGCATTTATTGCAACTAGATCGAACACCTGAGTTGGCACCAGTGAAAGATGCGTGATTTTTTTCCACTTCAACCAATCAAGAAAGATCGCGGCTTTCCATTTCTCCCTGAAAACTTCCAGACCGCAAGCAGCGGCAAACGCGCGGGCGGACACGGAGAATCCACCCACGTGCCACCACGGCAGGCAGAGTCCCCACCTACTGGCGGTGTCGACCTGCAGATGTTCATTGACCACCCTTGCTGAGAGAAGAAGGCTTTCCTTCGAGAGCACGTAGCGACACGGCTCTCCTGTGGAACCGGAACTCGCAAACGCGATCGATGGCACGGGCACCCCGTCAAGGGAAGATGCGCTGCCGTTTTCAAAAAAAAACGATTGCGAGCTGAGCCAGAACGACTTTTGATTTATCGAATCCGGGTCCATGGTAAATTTTCCAGCAAATCATCAAAGCCCATGCCCGTGCCTGCCGGAGCAGGCCACTCCGGCGACCAGGAACCCATGCACGAAGTGAATGGATCAGGCTCAAACAAGTGATCGGTGCGCAAGCCGCAAATCTGAGTTGTGCCGATATCCGCGGCCTGAACAGCTGCCCATGCCTGCCCGAGAGGGTGGTCCATCGCGCTGGTCACTACGACCACCTCGGCGGCCATCGCCCCAGGCAATGGCATCCACGCCGGCTTCCAAACGGGAAGGAAAGCATCGGCAACAGAAACATCGGCCAAAGCCCTGTCCACGGCTAGAGCAACAGATCTTTGCGAAGAAAACCGCCTCCATGCTTCTGGATTATAGGAAAAAGGATCTTCCAAAAAATCGATACGCTGCCAGAGATCTGCAGGCCAGTTCTGCCCCCACTGAGCCATCTGTTTTTCACTAGGAACCTCGTTGAAATCAATGCGCAATCGCAGCCCGGGGCGCTGCTCCAACAATTCCCTAATCATCGCCGCATCATCCAGTCCCGCTTTGATTTTCCATCGCGAGAATCCAGCCTCATGCGCCGCAGACTCCTGAGTTTTCAGGTCGGTGATTGTGGCATGGCTTTGCGGTACCCGGCACCCGCTCCACCAAGACTCTCCCGCTTCACGGGCCAGACCGTCCCGTTGGGCGCAGGCCAGTGCCTGATCCAACAAAGGCAACCTTCTCCCCAGCTCCAGCGCAGACCAATGCTCGGACAAATCGCTGTGGCCGAAAACCGGCCAAGGTTGCACACAGCCGAAGCCGCCGTGCGCGCGAATCAAAAAACCGTCCACTACCCCGGCAGCGCTGCGGGTGTTCAGTTGCGACCGCGACACCATGCGGTATTTCCAACCATACACTGCACCTTGCACATTTTCACCTTACACAATCAGGAACTAAGCACAAGCAAAACGAACCTACTCTAACGCAAATGACTTGAAAATTTGTTCCGGCATGTGATCAACCGACTCGATGATCCAGTCGGGGTGATAGGCAAAGTGATGGAGATGCTCCATTCTGGTATGACCGCTGAGAACAAGAACCGTTTGATAGCCCATTCCCACCCCGCCGAGGATGTCGGTGTCCATAGTGTCGCCAACAATCACCGTGTCCGCCGATCGAACGCCAAGTTCATTTTGTGCCATTCGCATCATCACCCTGCTGGGCTTGCCGACGGAAAACGATTGCCGGCCCGCCGCTTTTTCGAGCATGGCAACGATAGCGCCGCAACCGGGAGACAAAACGATCCGCTCCAGGAATCAACTCGGAACCGCGATAAATTACTCCATCCATGTCCAACAAAAATCCTATCATAATATTAGAAAAAAACAGCAGGTAACTTGCCAATGAATGAACTTGCGCTTCGCATGAGGAATTCGAATCCACAGTCTCGTTAAATATTCGCAAACTAAAAAACAACGCGATAAGACATGCTCATCTTGTGCTGGTAAATTGCTGCAGCCTGACTATTCTAAGTTCTGCATGATTATTCCCATTCTCAACCGTGAACTTTCGTGGATCGAATTCAACCAACGGGTTCTTTATGAAGCGCAGCGCGCCGATGTTCCACTGCTCGAACGGGTCAAATTTCTTGCCATCACTGCATCGAACCTCGATGAATTTTTCCAAGTTCGCATCGGCGGTCTTACCTTGATTAAGCGCGCCGGCGCGAAAAGCTCCGACCCATCAGGTCTTACACCAACGCAACAACTGGATTTGCTGCGCAAACGCGTGAGTCGATTCGTCGATGATCAATACCAATTGCTGCATGGCACGCTCATGCCGCTGCTGGCCAAAAAGGGCATCGAATTTCTTGAACCAGCGCGACTCAGTGAAACGGAAAAAACCGCGTTGCGGACGATTTTCGAGCATTCGATCCTGCCTGTGCTCACGCCGCTTTCCTACGATCCAGAGGAGCAGGCTCCGATCCTGCCCGCACTGACTCCGATTCTTGCTTGCACCATCACCGATCCCGCCACTGCGGAAAAACGTCACGCATTTATCCCCCTGCCTGATGCCTTGGGCCGTCTCATTGCGCTGACGAACAAGCCGAACACATTCATCCTGATTGAAGATCTGGTGGCGCTCCATGCCTCGTCGCTTTTCCCCACCGAAAACGTGACCGCCACCGGTGTCTTTCGTCTGACCCGCAACGGCGACATTTCCGTGGATGAAAACAACATCAACGATCTGGCTGATGAAATGGAGGAGGTGCTGACGGCACGCCGTTTCGCCGACACCGTGCGCATCGAGATCCCAATTTCCTGTCCCCGTGAATTGCTCACGATCATTCGCAGTGCGACGGCAACCGAGCGCCGCGACATCTATACAATTCCTCGTGGTCCGGTTGGCTTGGCCAGCCTGATGGAACTGACTCAACTTGCCGACTTTGATCAACTTCGCAACGAAGAATGGAGTCCTCAGGCATGCCCGGACATCGCTCCCGGGGCCTCGCTATTTGATTCGATCGCACAGATGGATTTGATGCTCTTCCATCCCTACCAGTCATTCGACCCGGTATTGAAGCTGTTGGAGGAATCGGCTGCAGACCCTAACGTATTGGCCATTAAACAAGTGTTGTACCGCACAGCGAAAAAATCCAGAATCATCGACGCGCTGATTCTCGCGGCCCAAAACGGCAAGCAGGTCACGGTATTAGTGGAACTCAAGGCCCGCTTTGACGAAGCGCGCAACCTGATGCGAGCCGATGAACTGCAAAATGCAGGGGTCAACATCGTTTATGGAGTCAAGGGATTGAAAACCCACGCGAAAATCTGCCTAGTGGTCCGCCGGGAAGGTGACCAACTGCGCCGCTACGTTCATCTGGGTACAGGCAACTACAACGAATCCACTGCTAAGATGTATACCGACATTTCCTACCTGACCTGTCGTCCGGAGTTCGGCAATGATGCCTCGCTTTTTTTCAACGCCCTGACCGGTCGTTCGAAATTGCTGCGATTCCGCCATCTGGTTCCCGCACCCACGCAAATGAAGCCGCGCTTGTTGGAATTAATCGCCTCTGAGGCGGATCGCGCCAAACTCGGTGAACCTGCACAAATCATGGCCAAGATAAACTCCCTGCAGGATCCCGATGTGATTGCCGCGCTATACGAGGCGTCAAAGGCCGGTGTGCAGATCCTGCTCAACATCCGCGGCATATGCTGCTTGAAACCGGGCGATAAAAAATTCTCGAAAAATATCAAGGTAATTTCCATCATCGACCGCTACCTGGAACACGCCCGCATTTTTTCGTTCTATCAGGGTGGTGAATCCGCTGTCTTCATCGCTTCTGCCGACTGGATGTCGCGCAACCTGGAACGCAGGATCGAATTGATGATCCCCATTTACGAACCGGCCCTGAAACGTCGACTCATCAACATCCTCAAGAGCTGCATGACGGACAACTGCAACGCGCATTCAATGCTGCCAGACGGTTCCTCGACACCGATTAAACCTGCAAAAGGCCAAAAGGCATTCCGTGCCCAGCTTCACTTATACCGCGAGGCTAAACGACTAGCCAAAGCAATCGAGCATGAGCGCTCGCTGACTTTTGAGCCCCACACGCCTGGGTTTCGCTGATATGAAATGTATGACAAAAAATCCACGAGCCCTTACAAGTCACTTATTGCAATAAGTCCAGTCGGTGATAGAATCAAGGTTCAGGCAAGTAACGCAAGCAACAACCTGTATCCAATTATGAACGAGCCCCATTCCTCAAATTCGTCTCCACGCATCCCTGAAATTGGCTATGCAGCGACACCATCGGTCAGTCAGGCTGCGCACGACCTCCGAGTTGCCGCAGGTGAAAAAATCAAGGATCTCACGGACCAAACAACATCCCTTAAGGACAGGGCGATCGAAAGTGCCGAGCATTTTCGCGATCTAGCCTCGGAGAAAGCGCGTGAAGCGCGCGCCAGCGCCAGCGAAAAAGCCCATCATTTCAAAGAGATCGCCGAAGATCAATGGTCAGAAACCCGCGAGAAAGCTCTTGAATTCCATAGCGCCGCCGAAGAATACATTCGCGAGCACCCCACCAAATGCGTTCTTGGCGCATTGGGCGTTGGTTTTCTCATTGGACTAATCGTTCGCCGCTAATCGGGCACGATCATGACTGAATCTGCATCAACGCCACCGGCCAGCGATCCTCGCACTACCTCACTGGACTGGAAGTCCGCATTTGCCGGCCTGGTTTCATCGCGCTTGGAATTGATCCGGTTCGAATTCAAGGATGCATCGCGAGTTGCTATCCGCAGCTTGATTCTGCTCGCCGTTTTCAGCCTGATGTCGCTGTTCGCATGGATCTGCTTGCTGGCTGGAATCATCGGGCTCACCAGCCATTACACCCATGGCGCCTGGTGGATTGTTGCACTGGCTCTCTTTTTTCTGCATTGCCTGGCAGCCCTGCTAGCCATGCATCTGCTTGCAAAAAAATCGCCCGCTGTTTTCCCCATCACAACAACTGAATTTCAAAAGGACCGTCTATGGCTGCAGAGCCTCAAATCTCAAAAATCGAACGACTGATCGAGCGTTCCGACGCGTCGCGACTGTTTCTTACCGAGCATGTCCAAACGCTGCGTTACCGTGCCGACATTCCAGCGCGGGTAAGGGGATTGTTCAACTCGCACCCTTCGCTCTGGTTCGGAGGATCATTACTGCTCGGCTGGCTGTTCACTGCAATGCTACGTCGCAGGAAACCCACTCCAAAGCCGCAATCAGCGCGTCGCAAGGGCGTGCTAGGTTTCGCCCTCGCCACGGTTACCTCGCTCGCCAAGCCGGCCCTGAAATCCATGCTGATCGCAGAATTCCGCAAGCGCATGCTTTCACCAGTTGATAAAAAAAACGCAACCGCTTCTCCGCGTCAGTTCACTCTCTAACAATTACGATTTGACACTCCACCATCATGTCCGCGCATACCGTCCTCGATCATGTTGATCAATATCTCCGTCTGGGTCAGCAATACGATTGTTCCGATGTCCACCTCGCTACTTCATTTCCCCCGGCATGGCGGCGCAACGGCCAGTTGCAGCCGATCTGGGAAGACCACGCCCCGCTGACCGAGCAGGAAACGGAAAAACTCGCGAAGTCTTTTTTGGGACCGACTGAATGGAAGCGTCTCAAAGAAAATGGCGATGTAGACTTCGCCTATGACAATGGTTCAGGGAGATTCCGCGCCTCGGTAGTCAAACAACGACTTGGCCTCGATCTAGTATTCCGTATTATTAGCACCCAGATTCGTTCGATTGAAAGCATCGGCCTGCCACTTGACCACATCATTCCCCTCACCCGCTATCACAACGGACTTGTGCTGGTCACCGGCTCGGTTGGTTCAGGCAAATCCACTACCCTGGCGGCGTTGGTTGACTTCATCAACCGCGACCGCGAAGATCACATCCTCACCCTCGAAGACCCGATCGAATATGTGTTCGACTCACAGTCCTGCCACGTCAATCAGCGCGAGGTTCACTCGCACACTGATTCATTCGCGAAGGCTTTGCGCGGCGCGCTCAGGGAAGATCCGGATGTGATTATGGTGGGTGAAATGCGCGACCTGGAAACCATCCAACTGGCTCTGACTGCAGCAGAAACCGGGCACCTTGTGCTAGGAACTCTTCATACCGGCAACGCACCGAGGACACTCGACAGGATTCTCGATGTGTTTCCCACCGATCAGCGAGACCAGATTCGCATCATGGTATCGGAGTCTCTGCGCGGCGTGCTGTCCCAGCAACTTGTGCCCAAAGCAGACGGCAGCGGCCGCGTTCTGGCGCTCGAACTGCTAGTCAATACCCCTGCTGTAGCCAACTGCATTCGCGAAGGAAAAACCTATATGCTCCCGGGAGTCATGCAAACAGGAAAAAACGTCGGCATGATCACGATGGATGAATCTCTGCGCAAGCTCTACATTCAGGGCATTATCTCGCGCGAGGAGTGCCTGTTCAGGGCAGAAGACAAGACCCAAATGCGTGCATTCTTTCAATCCTGATTCCAACTGCATCAACACATCACACTTCATCCACAATGGCCCGCATCGACACCTATTTTCGCTATCTCGTTGAATCAAAAGGTTCGGATCTTCATTTATCCGAAGGCCAGCCGCCAAAAATCCGCGTCCATGGCGGCATCTATGCAATCCCGGAACAACCGGTTCTGTCAGGTGCCGACTTTCACTCATTGCTTGAAGAGATTTGCGAACCCAAGGCATTCCAGAACTATCTTGCCACAGGCGACCTTGATTTTGCCTACGCAATGGATGAGGCATCGCGCTTTCGCTGCAATTATCTGAAGCAAAAAAACGGTCTTGCTGCGGTTTTTCGCTTGATTCCGACCGAAATCATGCAACTCGATGCCCTCGGTGTTCCCCCGATTGTCCGGGAGTTTGGGCACATGCGTTCGGGCTTGGTGCTGGTCACCGGTCCGACCGGTTCTGGCAAGTCGACGACACTCGCCGCCCTGCTCGACTACATCAATACGAATTTCAACCGCCACATCATCACGGTGGAGGAACCAATCGAATTCGTGCATCGCAACAAACGCTCGATTCTCACCCAGCGCGAGGTGCCAATACAGACGCCATCGTTTGCCGACGGTTTGCGGGCGGCGCTGCGCGAAGACGCGGACATCGTTCTAGTGGGAGAGATGCGCGATCTCGAGACGATCTCGCTCGCTCTCACCGCTGCGGAAACCGGACTGCTGGTCTTCGGAACCCTTCACACCAACAATGCCCGCAAAACGGTTGACCGGATCATCGACGTATTCCCTGCCGACCAGCAATCGCAGGTTCGCACCATGCTGGCCGCCTCGCTCCGCGGCGTGCTAGCTCAGTTGCTATGCCGCCGCTGCGATAAACCAGGGCGGGTCGCCGTTCACGAAATCATGTTTGCCACTCCTGCTGTCGCAGCAATTATCCGCGAAGGTGCCACGCAAAAACTCAACGACGTCATTACCGGAGGCAAGGGGGAAGGAATGCAGTTCATGGATGAATCAATCTGGTCCAAACTCCGCGCCGGCATCATTTCCCCACAAGAGGCGTATATGAAAGCCATTGATAAAAACCGCTTTAAGAAATACCTGCCGGCCAACCTCGCGAACCTCGGCAACGCTTCGGGCCAAGCGCAGGGCACCCAATAGCCAATTATCGATTTCAACATATACCAGCGCTTTTTTCTCAAGCAATAATACTGTCGACACGCCTGAGGCATTCATCTGTGATCCACCAGTGATCAGCAGCAAGCGGTTCAATCAGTGCGAACAAGATCAGTGACCACACCTCCCCACATCATGTTTCACTGCCCTTGCTGCAATGCTCAATTGAGTGCTCCCAGTTCGATTGCTAGCAACACGGTTCCCTGCCCTCATTGCAAAAGTCAGATTTCTGCACCAAGTCCGTTGCCTCAACCTGTGGACCATGGAATTACGATCTTCCCGCATGCTTTGCACCCCAACCCGCAGCCCATCTCAGTTGAACCTACTATCCCGGCAACGAGGGAGACAATCCGCGCCGAGCCACTTCACACCATCGCGCACACACAACATCCTGCGGCAGCTTCCCCAAGCACGGAATATGTCAGTAGGCAAGATGCCTCCAAAGGAAAAACAAGAACTGTTGCAGATCCTTCCGCAGTAGAAACACCACGGAAAAAAGCTCCAAAAAAAAATTCCGCGCTCCGGGTTCTCATCTCTTTCACGATTCTCGCCACATTGGCAATCGCGGCATTCTGCCTATACCAATTTCTCACCGCAAATAATCCCGGACTGACCACTTCAACTGGCAAAAAAACTGCGCCCGCTCCGCCAACCGCCAACATCCAAAATCAATCGGCCTCGGTATCTTTACAAAAAGAATCATACTCTGCGCCCACCACTGGCGCAGCAGAGTCGTCGATCCCTTTAAAACCTAAGCGCGGCATTGAAGAAAAACTAGAGCCCAATGAACTTCCAATCATCGCAAAAGAGAAATCGGCCAATAAGGAAAAAGCGCCCGACAAACCCAACATTGAAGCCCTTGAGCCTGTCGCACCGCCCCCTGAAAGCGTCGAGTCACCGTCAGACGAAGGAGCGGAGGTTGGCAAACTTGTGGAGGATTTCATTGAGGCAAAAACCCTCGAACAGCGTCTGCCAATGGCCAGCACCCGTAAGTCGCTGCAGGATTTGCAAAACACGATCATGAACAAAACATGGCCCAGCGCCCGGGTGAGCCCTAGTTCGCAAATCACCCATTCCGCTGAGCGATTGGTCGAATACTATTTTGAAGTGCGTTTTGACAACAACAGCATGAACTTTCCCAAGGAAGCCACAATACTCGTTCAAAAACGGACCGACGAAGCGCCGAAAATCATACTCGAGCCACTGCTGGATACCATTGGCGGCTGGCTTGCCGAATATGCAAAAACTCCTTCGGATGAGCCCCAAGATTTTTATGTCATCATGGATGCCCGCGTGAAATGTATCGATAACGCAATTCCCGGCGCTCACAAAAAATCGACATTTTTCCTTCGAGCCCATAATACAGGCGAGGATCTGGCCACTGCCTACGCCGACGAACAATCAACCACCCTCAAGTTATTTGACAACCCCTTAGAGGGATTGAAATGGAAAAATCCCATGCCTGCTATTGTGACTCTCAAGTGGAATAAGACAGAAGACGGCAAGCGACCATTCTTGGAACTTATGGCCATCAAGTCGACAAACTGGAACCAGTAACAGTGGGATTGTTGAGCAGTAAATTCCCCAGCTTGACAGACCAATAATCCGCTATATAACGTAGCCAATGAAACAACTCCTCCAACTATTGCTTGGCCTTTTTACATCTATCGTCCTGGTCACCACCGCCAGCGCCCAACTCGGAGTGAGCATCCGTATGAATCAATCGCAAATTCTTGCGGGTGAAAGCGTACTCGTTGGCGTGACGATCACCAACAACACGGGCAATGACATTACGCTCGCCAGCAACGGTCGCACACCATGGCTCGATCTGGTGGTCAAGCGCGGCAATACCGAATCCGCCGCCGCGATGTCGCGCGTTAACTTTGGCCCTGTGAAAATTGCTTCGGGACAGACAATGAGCAAAACGATCGAACTCTCCAAGCTTTACAACCTCCGCGAGTCGGGCACCTACTCCGTCTCGGCCATCGTTCGCGCACCTGGCACAACTGAAAGCGGTTTTGTCTCCAATCGCTTGTTGTTCACCTGCAGCAATGTCCGGGCGGACTGGAGCCAGAAAGTCGGAGTTCCGGGCTCGCCAGGAAAGAACCGCGAATTCCGCATCATGAATTTCAACAGCAATGCCAAAAGCCTGCTCTATGCACAGGTAGTCGATGACAAAACCGGCACATCCCTGCAAACCATTTGCCTAGGCGAGGCCCTGCTGTTCCGCAAACCTCAGGCCGCGGTGGATCGCAGTCAGGTTCTTCATGTGCTGTATCTTACCACACCAGAGTTTTATGTGCTTGCCCGCATCGATGTTAATGGTCGATTCCTCGGTCGCGAACTCCACACCCGCGGCAACGGTGGCGACCCGCGTTTGGTGACCTTTGCCGATGGTTCAGTCAAAATCGCTGGCAGCGTTTTCTACGACCCCCAGGCTGCCGCAAAAGCACAGGCGAAAATTAGAAAAATTTCAGAGCGTCCCGCTTACACCTACAACTAAGTGTCGCCGTATAGTCAATGATTACTAAATTTCCCCCTTGCTAAGTTCTTGCAGTTCGAATAGACAAGTTCAGTTTTCATGAAAAAGCAATTCCAACGCACCGTTGTCCTCCTTGTTTTTCTCCTGCTGGCGGTTGTGCCCGTACAGGCGAGATCATTCAGCACAGTTGTAATCGATCCCGGTCACGGGGGACACGACAAGGGCTGTCAGTGGGGTCGTGTTTATGAAAAACATCTTTGTCTCGATACATCCTTGCGCCTGGAAAATGCCCTGCGTAAAAAAGGCTATCGAACGGCAGTATTGCGGCGGAGTGATGAGTTCATCTCTCTTCCCCAGCGGGTCTCGATGGCGGCGCGCTACAGAAATTCAATCTTCGTGAGCGTGCACTACAATTTCACCTGGCGGCAGGAGGCGTCTGGCATCGAAACATTTTACTGTACGCCCCAGAGCCAGTCGCTTGCCTATTATGTGAACAAGGCGATCATGAAGCGGGTCAATGTGGTAAATCGCGGAGTCAAAACCGCTCGTTATTATGTGATCCGCAACGCCAGCATGCCCGCGATTCTGGTCGAGTGTGGATTTGTCAGCAATCCTTCCGAGCGCTCCAAAATGCGCAAGGCCTGGTATCGCCAATCGGTAGCCGACGGCATCGCTGATGGCATCGCGACCTACCGCAGCCGCGGCTGATGAAATATCTTTGTCCCGGCTGTGACAAAGAAGTACGGGTGGGCAGCCCGTGTCCCCACTGTGACCGAAAAAAAAAACCTGCAAGAGAAAAAGTGCGGGATTCCTGGAAGCAGGACCGAGCTACCGATGGTTTGGACCTTCCTGACAATGATTTCGATTACGACTCTTTCGTGCGCTCGGAATTCGGCACCGCGCCGCACAATCGCTTGGGTATCAAGTGGTATTGGTATCTCGCCGCCCTTCTGCTGTTGACAGGACTGATGGTCGGGGTTTTTCTGCACTGAGGACCTTCACTCGCGCAGCCAGAGCGCGGCTTCCTTGGCGAAATAAGTTAGAATGAAATCAGCGCCGGCACGTTTGATCGCAGTCAGCGATTCCAGTATGACCGCCTTGCGATCCAGCCAGCCTGCGGCGGCTGCACTTTGGATCATCAGATACTCGCCGCTGACCTGATAGGCAGCCACTGGCACATTGGTCGCCCCACGAACCAAAGCAATAACATCGAGGTAAGCCCCCGCAGGTTTCACCATGACCATATCGGCACCTTCGGCCTGATCGAGCAGAGCTTCACGAAGCGCTTCGCGGGAATTGGCAGGATTCATTTGATAGGTTTTTTTGTCGCCCGCCTTTGGAGCCGAGTCCAGAGCCCCGCGAAACGGACCATAAAGAGCCGATGCGTATTTCACGCTGTAACTGAGGATCGAAACATCAGCAAAATTCGACGCGTCCAGGGCATGCCGTAGCGCCGCAACCCGCCCGTCCATCATATCGCTCGGGGAGACTACGTCGGCCCCGGCACGGGCGTGACAAAGAGCCTGGCGACAAAGAATATCCACAGTTTCATCATTGAGGATGCGCAGGGAACCATCGCTGGCCTTATGGACAAGCCCATCGTGCCCGTCGGAGTTATAGGGATCCAGAGCCACATCGGTGATCACACAGATATTGGGACAGGCAGCCTTGATGGCGCGGACTACCCGCGGAATCAGACCTGCGTCGTCAAAACACGCCGATGCATCGCTGGTTTTCAAGCTTTCGGCTATTTTTGGGAACAGTACGACCGCCGGGACGCCGCTAGTATAAATGGACAAGACTTCAGTGATAAGATCTTTTTCGCCCCATCGGGTGATGCCCGGCATGGAGGCGATAGAATCATTTTGATCACCCTCCTGAACAAACAGTGGCTGAACAAAATCGGCCGGTCCGAGCACTGTCTCACAGACCAAGGAACGAATGGCAGGGCTTTTGCGATTGCGACGGGGACGGATGGGAAGATTCATGAGTTTTGCAGGGTTATTTGGGACTGAGTTCATAGCCGTTCTTGCCGTCTTTCACCAGCCATCCGCGCTCCTCAAGCAAATCGCGCAGCACATCAGACTGCGCCCAGTTTTTCCCCTGACGCACTGCCTGCCGCTCTTCGGCGATAGACTGGATATCAAAAGGGACATCAATTTTCTTCATAGTTTCAGGAAGAACAAGCCCCAAAGCCCCCAACATTCGATTCAAGGCAGCGAGAGTTTTCGCGGCCTCGAGCCCTTCGATTTTTGAGGCATCACGAAGCACTGTGAAAATTCCGCCCAGCGCGCCCGCAGTATTGAGATCATCATTCAATGATTCCCAGGCGGGTTGAAAGGGACCGAAATTCACGCTGTCAATTGCGGTCGGAGATGATACTTTTTCAGCCAGGATCGCAGCTGCCTTTGAAAGCTTGGCAAGTGCCTCGCGAGCGGCGTGCAGCGAATCCAACGTAAAATTCAATGGCTTGCGGTAATGACCGCTGATCAACACATAGCGAACTTCCATCGCCGACCAGCCCAGAAGCGCCAAATCCTCAAGTGTATAAAGGTTTCCAAGAGATTTGGACATTTTTCCACCGTCAACCATCAGATGTGCGATATGAAACCAGCAGGATGCGAAGTGACCTCCGCAGGCACATATACTCTGGGCGATTTCATTTTCATGGTGGGGGAAAACCAGATCCACACCGCCACTGTGCAGGTCAAATGTATCTCCTAGATACTCGCGGATCATGGCGGAACACTCAAGATGCCAGCCGGGACGACCTTCTCCCCAAGGCGAAGTCCAGAAATTGTCACCGTCCTCGGGGCGGCGGTGTTTCCACAACACAAAATCACTGACCGACTGCTTCTCGTATTCGTCTGAACTAGCGCGCTGCGCCTGACTGCGGCCAATCTCCAGCTCGCGATCATCAAGTCGCGACAGCTTGCCGTAGCCAGCGAATGAAGCAATATTGAAATAGACCGATCCGTCATCGGATTTGTAGGCATGGCCCTTTTCAATCAAATCACTGATCATGGCAACTTGCTGGGGAATATGCGCCACTGCGCTGGGCTCCACGTGGGGAGAAAGGCAGTGGAGCTTGTCGCAGTCTTGATGAAACTGCCGCGTCCAGAAACTGGTGAAATCGGGTAATGTCTTCCCCGCCAGCTGGGATTCCCGGATGGTCTTGTCATCGACGTCGGTCAAATTGCGCACGTGCATGGTCCGCTGGCCTCCGGTTTCCAGAGTTCGACGAAAAACATCTTGGAGAACAAAAGTGCGGAAATTGCCGATGTGTGCGGGCCCATACACGGTGGGACCGCAGCAGTAAAAGCGAAATGTCCTGCCATCAAGGGCCGACATTTCCTTGTATG
>Ga0315908_10000994_pt1 | contig 21893 bp, 14 predicted proteins | sample LakEriMetagenome_12_FD_203520 | JGI IMG/M metagenome (GOLD analysis project Ga0315908, IMG submission 203520) | Freshwater fungal communities from buoy surface, Lake Erie, Ohio, United States - Buoy 4 MA124 | ecosystem: Environmental > Aquatic > Freshwater > Lake > Lake biofilm | place: USA...
CCAATCACCATGATTTGCTCAATAAACCGTGATTCTTTGAACTTGTTTTCCATGGCCTGAGGCACGATATATTTTCCGCCTGAAGTTTTGAAAATTTCTTTCTTACGGTCTGTAATCTTTAAGAATTTGTCTTCAACAAACATTCCGATGTCACCTGTGTGGAACCAGCCTTCGGCATCAATGGCTTCAGCGGTGGCTTCGGGTAAGTTGTAGTATCCCATCATAACATTCGGCCCTTTGACCAAGATTTCGCCATCCTCAGCGATACGCACCTGAACATCGTCGATCAATGGTCCAACGGTGCCAATACGAATACCTCTTTGAAATGAGTTGACAGAGACTACAGGAGAGGTTTCAGTGAGTCCATAACCTTCAAGAATTGGAATATCAGCAGCCAGAAATACGCGCGCTAAACGAGGCTGTAGTGCCGCACTTCCTGAGGCTATTGCGCGGACGTTTCCACCAAGCGCTTCTTGCCATTTCGAAAAAATTAATTTTCGGGCAATCGAAAGGCGGAGGTTATACCACCAGCTTCTGCCAACAACATCATATTCTTCTGCCAAGCCTACAGCCCAGAAAAATAGTCTTCGTTTGATTCCTGTCAAATCGTCTCCTTTCGCCATGATGCGATCGAATACTTTTTCAATTAGTCTCGGAACTGCAGAAAATACGTCTGGTTTTACCTCGCGAATGTTGTCTCCTATCGTGTCCATGGATTCAGCGAAATGTATCGAACAACCAATGTACATGTAGAGGTAATGCAACATTCGCTCATAAATGTGACAAACAGGTAAGAAGGTGAGAACTTTCGAGTTGTTGTCAGCTGGAATAGGCTCTTTACATCCCGAAACGTTCGATAGGATATTGTGGTGAGAAAGCATAACACCTTTCGGGTTTCCTGTAGTTCCCGAGGTATAGATAATTGTAGCTAAATCATGGCTTTTCACTTGGTCCATTCGCTCCTGCACATCAGATTCAGGAATCTCCTGACAACGTGCGTGGATGTCACGCCAATGGTCGTATCCTTCAATCAAGTCAAAGGTGTATAAATGTGTAAAGGTGGCAACATCTCCCCGAACATGCGTAATTTTTTCAGCAAGATCAAGTGTACTTACAACACAAATTTTAATGCCTGCATCGTTTAAAATGTACCGGTAATCATTTTCTGAAATGTTTGGGTACAAGGGTACAACAATGGCACCAATTTGCTGAATGGCAATGTCCATTACATTCCACTCCACTCGGTTGGATGAAACCAAGGCAACATTATCCCCCTTACTTACTCCTAGAGCAATTAATCCTCGCGAGACGATCATGACTTCGTTCAAGAATTCCTCGCAGGACATTTTATGCCAAGAGCCTTCTTTTTTAGACACGAACATCCCTGAATTGGGATAGGTACGTTGCTGGTAATAAGGAATGTCGAATAAGCGATTTGCTTCAATCATAAGCTTAAGTTTTAGAATGTTAAATGTATTTATTTTTTTGCTAAAAAAGTGTTCGATAGAAACTTGATTTTGTTCAATCAGAACCCGTGAATATTCGTTCAACTCATCTCTTTGATAAACCATTTGTAGATTTGATCATCAAAACGATGTAAAAATCGTTCACCATGTAACTTTCAGAGTTATCAAATTGTTTTAACTGCTACCTCGGAACACTGTTTTGAAAAGACACGAATACAATATTGTGGTAAGCACGCACAGCGGTAAACTTTATGGCTTTGCGTTGAAGTTTCTTCGGAATTCTGAAGATGCCCAAGATATCGTACAAGATGTTTTCGAAAAACTGTGGATCAACCGAAAGAAAGTGGAAGTAGAGAAGGCGAAGGCCTGGATGTTTACGACAGCGCATAATGCAATGGTCAATTACGTGATGAAAAAACAACGTATGGTTTTGCCAGGAGATGATTTGATTCCTGAAACAGCAAAAACTGAACGTAGTTCTTTTGAATCCTCACAAGTTGTCGATCGCGCTGTAAGTATTCTTCCTCCAGTACAGAAAAGTATCATTCTGTTGCGGGATCTTGAAGGATATACCTATGAAGAAATAGGTGATATTCTTGAGCTTTCATCTTCCCAAGTGAAGGTCTATTTGTTTCGGGCGAGGAATAAAATTAAAAAGCAGTTAAAAGGTTTGACACAACTCGTATGAGCAATCCATCATTTTCAAACATAGATCGTTGGCTTTTTGAGCTCATGGAGGGAAACCTCAGTGAGGAACAAGAGGCACAACTCGAGGCATTCCTCATTCAGCACCCTGAATTGGATGTAGATCGCGACATGTGGGAATTGTCTAAAGTGGATAATTTTGAGGTAAATTACCCGCACGCAGACAAAATTTTTCGTCGCCGACCTGTTGGATTATTCATGTCCATGGGTATGGCTTCCATCGCTGGAATCATTGCTTTAGGAACCGCAATGTACTGGCCGTCTACATCGAATCAAACAAATACCATTTTTACACCACAGACAGAGTTAGCGACATCAACGGAACAAATCAATGTTACAACCTCAGAAAAACAAACGCCAATAAATGCTACAAGGAATGTTGAAACAGTGACGACGATACCTTCTTCAATAGATCAGGAAGTCTTTCCTCAAAATATTCAACGCCAGGCGCTTAATGAGCGAGGTGAAGAGACTAGTTTGGCTAATGTTTCTGGTCAAATGGTGCAAATGAGCAACTCACCTATCGTTGTGACAGATGAATATTCAACCCCTAGTGCTATTTCTCAGGATGCGATCGTGGAGACATCCCCAGAAAATCAAGTGAATCAGGAAAAAGAACCGGTCTTAATCACTGTCAACAACGAGACTATAATTTCAACTCAAGATCTAGTTGTTGAAGATGTGAATGTAGCACAGGGGCTCGTGTTGAACGAGTCGGTTATTGAGCAAGATGCGAAAACAACATCAACATCAACATCAACATCAACATCAAGAACTCCTCTAACACACAGTGTATACAAGGAGTCTTTTTCTTCAAAACTTAGACAAGCGGGTAGAGCAGTAAGCCGTATGTTGGACAATCCAGTAGCATTGAAGAACTTGAAAGATCCACACTACCACATCCCTGGAATGCAGCCTACAGAAGTGAATTTTGGTGCGGTTGGTACCTTGTTGGCAACACGCGTTCAGACGATGTCACGTTTGCAATGGGCAGGTCAAGCGAATCAGCAATTCATCAATAGCATTTCTGTGGATGGCTATTCGTATGGAATGCGCGGGGGGCTTGGACTTCAAGTGAGTCATTCATTGTATGCCAATGGTGGGATTCAAAATATTCATTCATCATTCACTTACTCGCCGAAGTTTTCTGTGAGCAGAAACGTAATCGTTGAACCATCCTTGCGCTTTATCATGGGGAACAAGACGATTGATCCAACAAAAATTCAGACAGGCTCAATGGTAGAAATGGAACGATTAAACCCTCATCAATTCTACACTGTTGGACAAATGCCTATCGGTCGATCTTTGTGGTACCGTGATTTAGGTCTAGGGCTTTCTGTCAACACACGTTGGTTTTATGCCAGTGTTCAAGGAAATAATTTACTGAAACATACCGATAACATTTATTCAAGTGATTTGACGGATATTCGTCGCTCTGGGCAGCATTTCATTGCGACAATTGGAACGGATTACGAGACGCGCAGAGAGAATTTTGGCGCTTCACCATACCTCGTGTATCAGCAATATGAAAAATTGAAAGAGGCTTGGTTGGGCGTAAACCTCCGCTACCAATGGATTACAGTAGGTGGGGCAATTTCTTCACAACTCGATCCTGCAGTGTCTTTGGGTATCAAATTCAACCATGTCATGTTGGCCTACAATGCGGATTTGACGCATTCGGAGGTACTCGGCAAACAATTTTTGTCACACCAACTTACTATTCGCATCCTCACTAAACCAAGTCGCATGGGGCAACGTCTCCTAAACCTATAAGCTATGAAAAAACTACTCGTCATCACCGCACTTTTGGTTTCAACCACATCTTTTGGGCAAGATCCAACATTTACGCAATTCTATGCAAATCCGTTGTATTTGAACCCAGCATTGGCAGGTTCTTACGGATGTTCTCGTTTTGCGTCGAATTACCGCAATGAATGGCCTAATTTATCGTCGAATTATGTGACCTACAGCGTTTCTTGGGACAGCTATTTTAATAATATTTCTGGTGGGGTTGGTGTTCTTGCAACACATGACCAACAAGGGTCTGGGACAATTAGTACAACAATGTTAGGGTTGATATATTCGTACCATTTAAAACTTGGTCGTAAGTGGAAACTACAATTCGGAGCGCGTGCAGCGTGGTACCAAAAATCGCTCGATTGGGATAAGTTGACGTTTGGAGATATGATTGATCCTCGTCGTGGATTTATCTATTCAACAGGAGATGTGCCAAGAGGTGGATCAAGAGGTTTCTTTGACGCGTCAGGTGGTTTTGTGTTTTTTAATAAAAACTTCTTTGCTGGAGGTGCTTTTCATCACGCAAATACACCGAATGAATCCATGATTGTAGGTAATTCAGAATTGCCTTGGCGCGCAACTTTGCATATGGGTGCAGAAATCCAATTGGGCAGAAAATCGAAATATTCGAATGGAACGTCCATCATGCCCAATGTCATTTATCAATATCAAAATGGATTTCAAGAATTGAGCATCGGAACATATGTTAAATACAGCGCTTTTACGATGGGAGTGTGGTACCGCAATCGAGATGCATTCATTATCACTGCTGGAATCAACACTGGAAGATTTAAATTAGGGTACAGCTACGATGTGACCGTGTCAAAATTGAACAATGGCGTAACTCGTGGTTCACATGAAATTTCACTGGGTGTGAATTTGACATGTAAGCCGAAATCTCAAGTATTCAAATTGATTTCTTGTCCTTCATTCTAAGGATTCGTCATCAATTTAATGAGTGTTTGGTTATCCATCATTCCAGAAAAGAACTTGTCTATGACCTGCTTAAAGATAGGGTGAGCGTCATTTACTTTCGAAAATAAGGTCATGGATGATTTTATTTTCATCTTGTCGGTATGTCCAACAACGATTTCAAGATTGGGCTCATCTAAAGAAAGTAAGGCCGAGGAAATTTCGATCAATCTCGGACCTAAAACGGCATGTTTCAGATAGGCTTCGGCCTCAGCTATGTGCTTTATACCGTAAAAATTGGCGTTGTAGCTTCCTCCCAGTCCAACAATTTGTGGGAAAACGAACCAAATCCAATGCTCGTTTTTTCGACCATTTCGGATTTCTCTCAATGCCAGTTCGTAGGTTGTTTCTGTGGTGCCATAATAGGCTTGATTTTGCGCGTCAATAAATCGTTCTAGGCTCATCGGACTATTTTTCTGTTTATTTATTTCATTTTCATGAGTGGTGCCAAATACTCCCAGCGCCAATCATTTTTCACATTTACCTCATTCATTTCCGAATTCATGATACCATAGCTACCTGTATTAAAAAGCTCTTCCTCTAAGGTCCACCAGCAAAAACCAAATCGCTTCATCTGGATGTACTCACTTAAATCCTTCAACCATGGCGCAACCTCAGAACCGTCGCTGCTGCATCCGAACTCACCAAGAAGTACAGGAGCGGAATATTCAAATGTCGAATCGGCAACGAAGCCCCAAAGCCGCTCATAATGTTCCTTTCGCTCTTCACTGGTCAAATCTGTATATTTCACTTGTCTTTTTGGAAACAACAAATTGGACTTGCTCCAACTGAATGAATAATTGTGCACTTCATAAACGAGTTTGTGAGGCACTTTTAACACAACAGGCCGTTTATGTACTGGGCTTAAGTGTGGAAATTTTAGATGACTTAAAAACCGAACTTGAGCGTTAATTCCCTCGACGATAATCAATAAATTGGGATTGACTTCGTGAATAGCGTTTCCCGCAAGGGTGGCATATTTATGCCAGTCGCGCTTGTTTTTTCTTCCCCAGTTTGGATTTTTCGGCAAAGGGATATGTTGCATACGAAGAGGACGTACCTCATTGCGCAAATCCATTCCAACAACTCTTGAATTATCTTTATAGCGCTCCGCCATCATTTTCCAATCCGCAATCCACTGTTCAGGTGTTTGGTCGTAATACAAATTTTTCCCATACCACAACCCGTTGAAATCGTAGTTACAACACCAATGTGTCGTGGTCGAATGGTTGTTAAGGATCACGAAAATACTTTGATCTGTAAGCTTCTGAATAACGGTGTCCAGTACTTCCAAAGGTGTAAGCCCTATTAATGTTGTATTCGGTCCTATCCAGTCGGCTTGAGCTGGAGTCTTGTCGTGTAAAAGTTCATTCGAGAAGGGCAAACGAACAGCATTAAATCCAGCGGTTTTGATGGCTAGGATGATGGAATCCATCTCTTGCATATGCAAGCCAAAAGGCATCGCATGTGTGTCTGTTCCTTTACTGTGGTTCGCACTGTAGGGATATTGGCTGCCATTCGCTCCCCACCAATTGACACCTTTAATAATGAAGTCATTTCCTTCTGCATCGATGATTCTGCCTGATTTTGTCGAGAATGGAGCAACTTGGCACTGTCCGTTGAATGGAAGAAATAGAAGGAAAAGTAGTCGAATCATCTGCATGTGTTCAACGTTGAAAATTAAACAATATTGACATTCAACGCATACAAGCGTTTAATAATCTGTGCTGTACACTTTTTTGCCTCGAATAAATACGTGATTGGCAAAGTTTGGTTCGTAGGTGTCTCCGGCCTTTACGATGCGTTCAAAAATAACGAAGGTGGCATCTTTTCCTTTCTCTAATGAACCTGTTCTGTTTTCTTGAAAGGAGGCAAATGCTGCCCAGATGGTCATTCCTTTCATGCATTCTTCCAGGGTGATGGCTTCGTTTGCGTAAAATCCACCAGCTGGAAAATTATCTCCATTTTTTCGTTTTACCGCCGCCTGAATGGTTAAGAAAGGATCGGTTAGTTCAACGGGGAAATCGGTACCTATCGCCAACATGCCATATTTCTGAAGCAAGGTATTGTAGGCATACGCTCCTGCCATTCGCTTTTTTCCCAATCGCTGCTCTGCCCAACGTTGATCACTAACAGCATGTGTGGGTTGGACGGATGGAAAAACGCCGTAATTGGAAAACAATACAAAATCAACAGGGTCAACAACTTGTGCATGCTCAATCCGCCAACGGTGATCCGGTTTTACATCGAAAATGGATTTGTAGATATCCAATAATATTTTGTTTGTTGAATCCCCAATAGCATGCGTATTCATTTGATAATCATTTGCTTCACAGAAATTAGCAATGCGTTTCATCTCGTCAACAGGTGTAGTGAGTACCCCGAAATGGTTGTGCTGATCGCTGTATGGTTGCTTCAAAAATGCGCCACGTGAACCTAGTGCTCCATCTCCAAACACCTTAAAGCTTTGGATAATCAGGTTTTTATGTCTGTATTTCCCATGCTTCCGCGCAAAATCCATATTGGCTTTACTTGGCATCAACATGGCATAGACTTCAAGTTGAAGTTTTTTGGAATCAATCAATTCTTTGAAAAGGAAAATGTCATTGAAATCAATTCCAGCTTCATGCACGCCCACGATGCCATATTGAAAAAGCTCTTGTTGTATGTCGATAATTGCGGCTTGTATTTCCTTTCGAGGGAATGGGGGCACCAGATGATTCAAGGGTTCCATGGCATTGTCGACCAACAATCCCGTGCATTTTCCATCTTTGACGTGGATGATTCCACCGCTAATTGAAGTCTCTGGTCCGATTCCGGCCTTTTTCAACGCGGCATCATTGGCCAAAAGGGCATGTCCATCGATTCGGTAAAGACATACAGGGGTGGTGGGGTACAAACGATTGAGCTGTTCATTGCTTGGCAATTCAGTGGTTCCCCAAAGTGATTGATCCCAGCCGCGGCCAACAATGAACTTTCTCTTGTAGCGATCTTGGTATTTTTCAGTGCGAACAAGCAATTCATCAAATGACTTGCATCCAACAAGGTCCACGCTAAGTTTCTGCTTTGCATACGACAAGAGATGGCCATGCGCATCCGTCAAACCTGGATAGATGTCCTTTCCTCCAGCATCTATCTCTTCTTCTGCCGAATACTTGTTTAAAATCTGGCGTTCTGGACCAACTTCAACCACTTTTCCGTCTTTAATGGCCATGGCTTCCTGCACCTTTGCATTATCGGCCATTGAATGGATTCGCGCATTGTGAACCACCAAATCGACGGATTTACCCTTGTAACATGCATTTAGAAGGAGTGTTAAGCCAAGAATAGTGAAGATCGTTAACTGTCTCATCTTTTTTTTAACAAAGATACATGCCAATTTTAAGAATGCATGGAAAAAAGGATATTGGGACATTTCATTTTCGAGATACAACACATGGCATACGGCCGCAGTTTCCCATAGAATCCCTATCTTTGCTCCCAAATTCAACACCCATGGAGACTCCAAAGACATACGAGCCGCAAAAAGCAGAAGAAAAGTGGTATTCCCACTGGATGAATAAGGGATATTTTCACTCAGTTCCCGACAATCGCGAGGCGTATACGGTGGTCATTCCACCGCCAAATGTTACTGGTGTACTTCACATGGGACACATGTTGAACAATACGATTCAAGACGTTTTGGTACGACGTGCACGAATGCTTGGGAAAAATGCATGTTGGGTGCCAGGAACGGACCACGCATCGATTGCTACGGAAGCCAAAGTGGTACAAAAACTTCGTTTGGAAGGCATCCGTAAGGCTGATTTAACGCGTGATGAGTTTTTGAAACATGCCTTCGAATGGAAAGACAAGCATGGAGGAATCATCCTGGAACAATTGAAAAAACTAGGAGCTTCATGTGACTGGGAACGCACAAGTTTTACGATGGATCCTGAATATTCAGAATCTGTCCTCGATGTATTCATTGATTTATACAAAAAGGGAAAAATTTATCGCGGTGTGCGCATGGTGAACTGGGATCCAGAAGCTCTTACCGCCTTGTCAGATGAAGAAGTAATCCACAAGGAAGTGAATTCCAAGTTGTTCTATGTGCGTTACAAAATTGCGGGTAGCGACGATGAATGGTTGACGATTGCAACAACACGACCAGAGACGATCCTCGGAGATTCTGCAATTTGCATCAATCCAAATGATGAGCGCTTCAAGCATTTACATGGAAAGCAAGCCATCGTTCCCATCGCAAATCGCACCATTCCAATCATCCAAGATGAATACGTGGATATGGAGTTCGGTACGGGATGCCTGAAAGTGACACCTGCTCACGACACGAATGACTATGATTTAGGGAAGAAACACTCCCTGGAAACGATTGATATTTTTAATGCGAACGGAACCTTAAATGACCATGGCATGCATTACGAAGGAATGGACCGTTTCGAGGTGCGTAAATCCATTGAAAAGGAACTTTACGACAAAGGATATCTAGTAAAAACTGAAGATCACATCAATAAAATTGGATTTTCTGAACGAACAAATGCGGTGATTGAACCGAGATTGTCATTGCAGTGGTTCGTGTCCATGAAGGAATTAGCACAACCTGCGTTGGACAATGTCATGAATGGAAACATTAAGTTTCATCCAGAAAAGTTCAAAAACACATACAAGCACTGGATGGAAAATGTGAAGGATTGGTGTATTTCTCGTCAGCTTTGGTGGGGACATCGCATTCCTGCATGGTTTTACGGTGAAGGATCGGATGATTTTGTAGTGTGTAAAACAGAGGCAGAGGCGATTGAGGCAGCATCCGCAAAAACTGGTCGTAAAATCAGTGCTGGTATGCTTCGCCAAGATGAAGATGTTCTTGATACATGGTTCTCAAGTTGGTTGTGGCCAATCTCCGTTTTCAATGGTTTGACGCAACCAAACAATGAAGAAATCAAGTACTATTATCCGACAAACGACCTTGTAACTGCTCCAGAAATCATGTTTTTCTGGGTGGCGCGCATGGTCATCGCTGGGTACGAATACATGGGAGACTTGCCATTCAAAAATGTGTACTATACAGGTATCGTTCGCGATAAGCTAGGACGTAAAATGTCGAAATCTTTAGGGAATTCACCCGATCCAATCGATTTGATTGAGAAGTATGGTGCTGACGGAGTACGCGTTGGAATCTTGATTTCATCTCCAGCAGGAAATGATCTACCTTTCGATAGTTCACAGTGTGAGCAAGGGCGTAATTTCACGAATAAAATCTGGAATGCATATCGTTTGGTGAGTGCCTGGGAGGTGCGTGAAATGGAACAGCCAAAGTCTTCAGTTAAGGCCATCGAATGGTTTGATGCAAAGTTCAATCAAGCACTTTCTGAAATCAATGACTTATTTGATAAGTTCCGAATTTCTGAAGCCTTGATGGCGATTTACAAGCTCGTTTGGGATGATTTCTGTTCATGGTATCTCGAAATGGTGAAGCCAGGTTATGAGCAGCCGATCGATCCGAAAACATTGGAAGCGACAAAAGATTTCTTTGAAAAATTATTAAAGGTAATGCAGCCTTATACACCATTCGTTTCTGAAGAGCTATGGCATTTAATCCGTGAGCGTATGGATGGTGATGACATTATCCTGGCGCAATGGCCAGCTGTTGAGCACATCAATACCGAGGTGCTTTCTTCTTTCGACAAGGCATCAGAGGTGATTACACACATTCGAAATGTCCGCAAACAGAACAACATTGCGAGCAAAGTGAAGATGGACTTGATGATCAAGAAAAATTCAGACATCGACACTTCTTTCGACGCAGTAATTGTTAAAATGGGGAATCTCACGCAATTGGAATATGTTACTGAAAAGGTAGTGAACGCCAATTCATTCCTTGTTCAAGGGAACGACTATTACATTCCGTTTGGAGAATCGATTGATATTGAGGCTGAAAAGAAGAAAATTACGGAAGACATCATCTATACAAAAGGATTCTTGAAAAGCGTACAAGGCAAATTGCAAAATGAAAAGTTCATGGCTGGAGCGCCTGAAGCCGTTGTTGCCAATGAGCGCAAGAAGGAGGCAGATGCACTGAACACGATCCGTATTCTTGAAGAAAAGCTGGAAGGTTTAGGGTAGATATTACTTGACCCCTAAAATTTCTTGTACCGTGATTTTGGTCACAGGGTGGTAATGTTCACTTGCTTTTGAAAACACCTCCTTGGCCCAAGCCAGATTTTCGGGTGTCTTTGCGAGTTCCCTGTAAATTGGTGCAACATATTTTCTGCGCCCTACCTTTAAAAGGAATTTTTCCATTTCTGGTCGAATGTCACTGTAGTCAGCACGAATACCTTTGATGAACCATTCGTATTGAATTTCACTGTTTGTCCATGAGCGGAAATGCAAGTTGTAGTCTATCTCGCGCATTTTTTCTACTGAAATCGTATTGGGTAGTCTGCGAATAAAGGCTTGCCATTCTTGCGCGATGTGTTTGTCTCGTGTGAGTTGAATGACTTGCTTTCTCCTCTTTTTTCTTCCCTTGATTTTGATCCATCTGACTTTGCGCTTAAAGATGTTTTCACCTTTCACAAAGCGATCTGCCAAGGACTGAATTTCATCAAATCGAGGTGAGCTTATATGATAGCAATTTTTAGGGATACCCTCTTGGTAGATCCACTCGTTCGTATTAAAAGCCAGCTTATGTGGCTTTAACAAATGTTCGTCAAGGTAATCGACAAATGTTTCAGAAGATACCGTTTTGAACGCAAAGGACTTGAAATAACTATTCAGAAAGTTGTCCAACCGCTCGCGTCCTGCATCACGTTCTAAGGTCTTGAGAAAGAAAGCCCCCTTGACATAGGCAATATCCGTCAAACCATCGTCAGGATCGCGTCCACGCAATTGAAGTTTCAGTCGGGTGTCTTCAGGGTGCTCACTTTGAGCGATTTCCTTTAAATCATCCTGTAACTCTTGAAACTCAATGAGGGCTAAGATGTCTGAAATCTCTTTCCCATACAAGGCTTCCATGATCCGGTTTTCGAAATAAACGGTGAACCCTTCATTCAGCCAGAAATCATCCCAAGAACGATTGGTTACGAGATTCCCAGACCAGCTATGGGCCAATTCATGTGCGATGACGGAAACCAAACTCTTATCTCCTGCAATAACAGTTGGATTAACGAAAGTCAAGCGCGGATTCTCCATTCCTCCGAATGGGAAAGAATAGGGGAGGACGAGTAAATCATATTGCTCCCAACGGTATTTTCCGTACAACTTTTCAGCCGCCTGAATCATGCGAGGAAGATCAGAGAATTCCCTTGCACTCGTTTGTAATAGTTCAGGTTCAGCGTACACACCACAGTTTGGTCCAAGCTTTTTGTAGTTCAAATCTCCCACCGCAAGCGCAATGAGATAACAAGGAATGGGCTGTTTCATGGTGAAGTGGTATTCACCTTTGTCGTTTCTTTTGGTTGCGTTTTTCGCGCTCATCACTGCCATCAAGTCTTGCGGAACCTTAACATCAGCGGAATAGGTGATGCGATTGGCAGGAGAATCTTGTAAAGGAATCCATGAACGTGTTAGAATCGCTTGCCCTTGGGTATAGACAAAAGGATGTTTTTTACCAGTTGTTAAGGTGGGACTCAACCAATCCAAGGCTTCCGTTTTATCGGTGGTTTTGTAGTAAATGTTAACGTGTGTGGTCTTTGAATTGATTGTCACCAATAAAGGTTGACCCAGGATGGAATCTTTGTCCCATTGCCCTATGATGAAGTCTGTTTCTTCCTCTTTCTTTTTACCCAAGGTTACCTTCTGAATTTCAAGACCTTTCATGTCAAAAATAGCAGTGTCTGTGCCGTAGTTTTGCATGGTGTGACGCGCAACACCATAGACGGTTTGATTGCTAAAATTCACATCTAAATCTAGGTGTAAGTGCGTCGTTCGAATTTGGCGCACATTGGCGTAAGAATGGTTGTCAAACACCGAATCTGCAATCACTTCTGTATGGCTCAAATTCTTTTTCGCCCGCAAGTTACAGGAGAAAAAAACGCTGCTAAGCGAAAGAATAAAAACCAATGAAAGGAGACTACGCATTTGTTCTTAGTGAAAAGTAAAGATAGTAAAAGAACCCATGTTTGGGTGCTTAGTCACATGAATGCCTATGTCGTCAAAAGAAGATTGGGCGATTAATCACGTGTTAAGTAGCGCAAAACATCCGATGCGCCGTGAAGTCCGAAAAGCGCAGGCATAAAGCTTAAAGTGCCATAAAAAGAACGTTTATAGTTGAGACCATTCGTCATTTTAAGGGAGTCTTTTAGCTGCAATTCGGATGAAAAAACGGCGCGAACAGTCTTCGGTGTGATTCCTCGTTTGCGCAAGCGTTTTTTGACATGAGCCGCAAGTTTACAATTGTAGGCGCTCGGAAGATTGGCAACTTGAACGCGTGTTGGATCCATTTTTCCACCAGCACCAAAATGGGATACAATCTTTATTTTTAGGCGAATACATGCAGCTATCCACTCGATTTTTGGGGTTACAGAGTCAATGCAATCCATGACGACATCGGGCTTGAACTCTGCTAAAATTTCCCAAACGCGCTCAGGCTCAACGAATTCCTCCAATACATGCAGCGTGATTTCTGGGTTAATGTCCTTTAGACGTTCGCCAAGAACTACAGCTTTGTTTCTGCCAATTGTGGAGTCGAGCGCCGTAAGCTGACGGTTTTTATTGGTTGGATCGAACACATCGCCATCGATGATGGTCATGGTGCCAACACCTGCTCTGGCAATAAATTCAGCAGCATATGAACCGATACCACCAAGCCCTACGATGAGCACATGTGCGTTTTGTAAAACATCAATTTTCTTCTCTCCGATTAACAATTCAGTACGTTCTAACCATTGTTCCATTTGGTAAATATTCGTTTAAAATTTTCTTCGATTTGAACTTGTAATGACTCAATTGAAATTCCAAAGATTTCTGCAATTTTAGTGTAAATAAGTTCAATAGCGCTATTGGAATCATCCGTTTCAACAAGGATTTTGTCAATTGGAACGGATTTTAATTTCACTTGAAGCGCTTCATTTGTGATGATGTCTGCACCAATGCTAATTGTCATGCCTTCTTTCATAATGTCCTCAATTAAACTTGCTTTCGATGCACCATGAAAGACCCATTCTTGTTTCGGTTTAACGATGCGACGAATTGATTTCAATTCATTCCAACATCGGACACAATGAATCATCATCGGAAGTTGGTACTTTTCGGAAAGGTCAATGTGGTGTTGAAAAACAGTCATTTGTTCTCGAAGTTCAGGCCCTCTCAAGCGGTCCAATCCCGTTTCTCCAACAGCAAGACATCCTTTCAGTTGGATTAAATTTTCAATCAATTGGATTGAATTCAGTGCATTAGCGGAATCCCATGGATGAATCCCAACAGAGAACCATGTGTGCAATTCTTCCCCCAACGTCTGATTATAAACCTCGTGGAATTCATCTTTTGGATGGTGCGTGTGAGCGTTCATGAACATGGCTACGGATTCAAAAGGCGAAGTTTTAAATAATTTTTTATATTTTCACGACACAAATTTTAACAAACTACCATGGAAAACACTGCACAGAAGGGGCATCCTAAAGGGCTCTATCTCCTTTTTACAACGGAAATGTGGGAACGATTCTCCTACTATGGAATGCGCGCCATCTTTACGCTATTCCTTACCCAAGCTCTTCTTTTTGATAAAGAAACAGCATCCGGTATTTATGGTTCTTACACGAGTTTAGTGTATTTAACACCAATTATTGGTGGGTATTTCGCGGACAACATCTGGGGAAACAGAAAGTCAATTATGGTCGGTGGTGTCATGATGGCGATTGGACAATTCTTCATGTTTTTGGCTGCGTGGTTCTATGAGAATTCTGCGCTTTCATTGCCTTTGATGATTGTTGGTTTGACTTCTTTAATCTTCGGAAATGGATTTTTTAAGCCAAATATTTCGACACTCGTAGGTCAATTGTACTCTGAGACAGACAAACGTAAAGATGCAGCCTACACCATCTTCTACATGGGAATTAACCTTGGAGCCTTCATTGCACCATTGATTTGTGGTGGATTGGGTGAGCGTTACGATGCAGATGACAATGCGATTCCTTATGCATTCAAATGGGGATTCTTGGCAGCATGTATCGGGATGATCATTTCCGTGATTACCTTCCAAATGAAAAAGAACACATTGCTTGTTTCGCCGGAAGGAATGCCAATTGGAGATATTCCTAACCGTCAACGTTTGGCGCAAGAAGCAAATACAAAAACGGTAAAAAAATCCAAAAAACAACTTACCGATGATGATGATGATGATGCATTGGAATTAGTTGTAGACGTCATTGCCGACCGCGAAATGATGATTGACAATGTAACTGATGATTCGTCGACCAAGGCTGATACTCCGAAAAGTAAGAAGAATATCTACATCGGTGTCTTGGTAGGAATGATAACCCTTGTTGTTCTTCGTTTGTACGTGTTCACAACTGCAGAGGAAGCGATGATTAAAATGGTGAACAACTATATTTCTGCCTTCATCTTTGCGATTTCATTGGCAATTCCATTGATTATCATCTTTGATCCTTCATTGAACAAAGTGGAGAAACAACGTATAGGAGTCATCTACATCGTTGCCTTCTTCGTGATCTTCTTCTGGGCAGCGTTCGAACAAGCTGGAGCTTCCCTTACCTTCTTCGCTGCAGAACAAACAAACCGTAACATTTTAGGATTCTCAATGCCAGCGAGCTGGTTCAACAGTTTCAATGCGGTATTCATTGTAATCCTTGCACCAGTAATCTCTGTGTTATGGACTGCGCTTTCTAAGCGAGGTCTTGAGCCAGCGTCCCCTTACAAGCAAGCATATGGTTTGTTCTTGTTGGCACTTGGATATGTATTCATCGCATTTGGTGTGGATGGTGTAGAGCCAGGAATTAAAGTGAGCATGGTTTGGTTGACTGGGTTGTATTTGATTCATACGATTGGTGAGTTGTTCCTTTCTCCTATCGGACTTTCCATGGTGAACAAATTGGCGCCGGTGCGTTTTGCTTCATTGTTGATGGGGGTTTGGTTCTTAAGTACAGCTGCAGCAAATAACTTCGCTGGATTCCTCTCTTCTTTCTACCCAGAGCCAGAAGTTACAGCAGCTCAAGTGCGCGCATTGGAAGAGAAATATTCTACACCAGAGCACAATGCTTATGTTTTGGTAGCAGACAAGTATTCAGACCAAATTGTTGGTGTTGAGATGACAGAACAAGTGAAAAAACAAGCTGTTGCGGATACTGTTGCTGTATCTGATACAGTAACAATCTCTGCGAATTCAGGAGTTGACGTGAATGAAGTAACAATAACTGTAAACAAAGCGATTTCTGTTGCGCTTGATGATGTAACGAAAGACACGGTTGAAGTTGCACAAGTATGGGTGGCTACTGAAAAAGAGGTAGAGAAATACAAGGCAAAAGGATTGAAATACAAAGATGTTCACGCGAATGTTGTTCCAATGACAGACGCAGACGGAAATGAAACGAAAATCCCTTATTCTGCAGTGAACTTTAACAACCTTTTCCCTAAAACGAAAGATAAAAAGAAACAAGAGGAGTACCACAAAATTATTCAAGAGGAGAAAATTGCCTTGGCGAAATTGGCTGTGAACAAGGAGAAAGAATTTATCGGAATGAAAATCGTTGATTTGAAATCATTCTTCTGGTTATTCGTTTACCTTGCTGGTGGATCATCAATTATTCTATTCTTATTGAGTCGCTTCCTCGTGAAGATGATGCATGGAGTGAAATAAAACGAATTATATAACGTGAAAAGCAGTCTCTATTGGGGCTGCTTTTTTTACACAATTATGAACATGAAACAAACAATATTAACGATTGCGTTGACTGCAGTTTGTAGTCTTTCACAGGCACAAATCAAGGCAATCACAGAAAATGGGGAAGAAGTAGTACTTTTTGAAAATGGTCAATGGGAGTACACGGAAGGTAATGAATACGTTGAGGAGGAGATTCTCATGAACCCAGTGAAATTTACACGTCCGGCGACATCAGCCTTCCTCTTGAAGAGCACAAAATTCAATGTGGGAACCTATTTGGATTCAAAGAAATGGACCATTGAAAAAGGAAAAGGCGACGATGCTTATGAATACCAATTGACCTTGAATCAAGGTGATTTGTACGCCATGATGATCACAGAGCAGGTGGAGATTCCTCTTGAGTCTTTGAAAGCGATTGCACTAGAAAATGCACGCGATGTAGCTCCAGATGTTTATGTGGTAAAAGAAGAATACCGCATGGTCAATGGTCTTCGTGTCCTAATGATGCAAATGAATGGAACCTTGAGTGGGATTAAATTCAGCTACTATGGCTACTACTTCTCAAGCGAAAAAGGAACTATTCAGTTTATTGGATATACCTCCCAAAATCTCTTGTCGAAATACCAAAAAACCATTGAAGACCTCTTGAATGGTCTGGTTCAATATTAAGCAAACTTATTCCCTGAAAAATGTCTGCAAATAAACACCCTAAAGCTTTACCTTACTTGTTCTTCTCCGAAATGTGGGAACGCTTTGGTTATTACCTCATGATTGGAATCTTCACGCTCTATCTAAAGGATAAAGTCGATGGTTTTTCCATGAGTGAAGAGGATGCTTCTGACCTATATGGTACATTCATCGCTTTCGTGTTTTTAACGCCATTTATTGGAGGATTACTTGCTGACCGAATTTTGGGTTATCGCCGTTCGATTACAATTGGTGGATTGTTGATGGGGGCGGGGTACTGTCTCATGGCGATTCACGATTTGAACATGCTTTACCTATCTATGTTCCTCGTGATTCTTGGGAATGGGTTTTTTAAGCCAAATATTTCGACATTGTTGGGTAATTTATACAATAACGACGAGTACAAGTCACTCAAAGATTCTGGCTACAGTATTTTCTACATGGGAATCAACGTGGGAGCATTCATCTGTAATTTCTTCGGTGCTGCCTTGTACAACATGATTGGTTGGGGTGCGGCGTTTATTGCAGCCGGAGTAGGTATGTTCATTGGAATCATCATCTTTTGGATGGGCACGCGCCACTTCAAGCATGCGGATGTCATAAAGCCAAAGGCCGAATCAGATATGTCACTGGCAAAGATTTTTGGAATTATCTTACTTCCAGCAATTGCTTTTGGATTAATCGGTTATTTCTTGCCTGAACCAATTGTGAAGACACGAACAACAGATGCCTTTTTGTTTGGTTGTATTCCAGTGATTTTCTTCTATGTCTACCTTTTGGTGAAAAGTCCAAAGGAAGAACGTCGTCCTGTAGCGGCCATGTTGGCCATTTTTGCTGTGGTGATTGCGTTCTGGGCGGTGTTTAAGCAGAACGGTTCTACACTGAACACATGGGCGGACCAATACACGGATCGCCAAGTAGCTGAATCATCTTTGCCTGTATTGGATGGCCTGAAGTTGGTAAAAGAATACGAATATGTGAAGGATACTATTCAGTTGACGGATAAACAGTTTCGTCCACAGGTAACCAAGGACGATAAGCCGGTCATGACCTACGATTATCCGGATTATTTCAAGAATTTACCGAAAGAAAAATTGCCAAAAGATGGCGAAGTGGTGCATGCCTTGAATACCAACTTATTTCAATCGGTCAATCCTTTCTGGGTGGTAGCATTGACCCCACTGGTATTGGCATTTTTCGGCTTCCTGCGTCGTCGTGGCAAGGAACCAACAACACCTGAAAAGATTGCTTTCGGTTTGGTGATCTCTGCTTTGTCTTGCTTGGTGATGGTCGGTGCGGTCTATGCAAGTGACAATGGTGGTGTTAAATCTTCTGCATGGTGGTTTATTTCGTCGTATGCGGTCATCACCATCGGTGAGCTCTTCTTAAGCCCAATGGGATTGTCTCTCGTTAGTAAATTGAGCCCTCCGCGCTTGACGGCTTTAATGATGGGTGGTTGGTTCTTGGCAACATCTATCGGAAATAAGCTATCTGGGTTATTGAGCTCCTTCTGGGATGGCTACCACGACAAAGCGAATTTCTTCTACGTGAACTTTGTTCTCCTCGGCTCCGCAGCCCTTATTCTTTTCGTAATGCTGAAATGGCTGAACAAGATTTTTAAGGAACACGAGGGATAATGTTGAGTTATGAGTTACGAGTTATAAGTTACGAGTTATGATTTTGGTGGCTCCGCTACAACGTACATGTGAGTTGCGATGGAAGATTCGAAGTCAAAAAATAGAGTTATAAATTTCAAATCCTATACTTCTGTGTTGAAATATCCCAACTGAAATTCGTAATTAGTCATTCATAATTCGTCATTCATAATTCGTCATTCATAATTCGTCATTCATAATTCGTCATTCATAATTCGTCATTCATAATTCGTCATTCATAATTCGTAACTAGTCACTAACCACTACAAATCCTCCCCCTGATCCATTCCCTGCAATTCCACCAAATTGGTGTAAATGCCATTCTGTGAAATCAATTCTTCGTGGGTGCCGTGCTCAACGATTTGCCCCTGCTGAATAACCAGGATTTTGTTGGCGTTGCGGATGGTAGATAGGCGGTGAGCAATCACGAAAGAAGTACGTCCTTCCATAAGTTTGTCTAAAGCGTCTTGCACCAAGCGTTCTGATTCTGAATCTAAGGCAGATGTTGCTTCGTCAAGGATAAGGATTGCAGGATTTTTAATGATTGCGCGGGCAATAGCGATGCGTTGTTTTTGTCCTCCTGACAATTGAATTCCGCGGTCACCGACCTGCGTGTCCAATCCTTCTGGAAAGGAACTGATGAAATCCCAGGCATTTGCTTTTTTCGCTGCTTCAATGATTTCTTCTTCTGATGCTTCGGTCGCGCCAAACCGAATGTTCTCACGTATGGTTCCTGCGAAAAGTATAACCTCTTGCGGCACAATGGCCATGTGTTCGCGTAAATGCGCTACATCGATTGAATTAATGTCGTTACCGTCGAATTGAATAGAACCATTGTCGATGTCGTAATAATGCAGTAGAAGCGAGGAAATGGTTGATTTACCCGATCCTGATGAACCTACGAAGGCAATAGTTTCATTTTGCTGCGCATGAAAGCTGATTTTTTGAAGTACTGGCAGATCTTTACGCTGTGGATACGAGAATTCTACATTGTCGAAACGTATTTCTCCGGTGATGGCGGGCTTGCCTTCTCCCACTAACAATTCTTTTTCTCCTGGTTGACCAATCAAGGTCATCAAGTTTTCTGTAGCGCCAATTGTTTTCTGGATGCTCGCATACAAATCAGGAAGTGAACCGATTGATGCCCCCATCATTATCGTATACATGATGAAGGAGAAGAAATCTTTTGGATTCAACTCAGGATTTGGTCCTTGGGTCATCAGCAATCCTTGCCAAACGATAAATACGATGGCACCGAACAAACAGAAGATGATGAACGACACAAACAATCCACGCCACACACCGCTTTTCACGTTCATGTTTCGGATTTGCTCGATTTTCTCGTTGTATTTTCCGAGGATGAAAATTTCATTCGTAAAGGACTTCACATTGCTGATTCCCGTTAAGGATTCTTCAATGATAGAATTCGATTCTGCCGCTTGATCTTGCGCTTGCTTGGACAGTTTTCGAATGAAGCGACCGAAGAAAACGGCGATGACAGCCATCACAGGAACAGTTCCAATCATGATGAGTGCCAATTTCCATGAAAGGAAGAAAAGAAAGGCAATTCCTCCAATAACGATAACGATCTGTCTGAAAAATTCAGCAATCGTCGTTTTCATTGTTTCTTGCACCTGTGAGATGTCTGAACTCATGCGGCTTGTCAATTCTCCCACCTTGTTTTGGTTGAAGAAGTCCATCGGCATATAGATCAACTTTGTAAAAGCAGAACGGCGAATGTCGCGCAGGGCATTTTCTGTGACATTGGTGAAAATCACCACACGGAAGTAAGAAAATACCGATTGTGTAGCGAAAAGAATAAAGAGAGCAATCGCAACAGAATTGATATTCTCTAGTGACAATAGCCCAACGGATTCTTGCATGCTAGCTGGTTTACTGGAAACCCCTTGACCGAGCAATTGACCCATTAAAAAAGGAAACAACAATCCCGCAGAGGTGGAAAGCAGTAAAAAGATCCATCCAATGAGGTAGGCATTTCTGTACGGTTTCAAAAAAGTAAAGATGCCACGTGCTTTGCGAATGCTATCTTTGGAAATCTTTTGTTTACCGGTTTTCTCTTTTTTTGGACGAAGCATTGTGTTTAAAGCAAAAATGTGTGGTACAAAAATACATGTCTGCGGGGCAACAAATTGTTTTTTTTAGTTTTTTCTTTCAATAGTATTGTTGAATGGAAAAAACCCTTATCTTTGCAATCCGAATTTTTGAGAAAAAAGTCAATTTATAACGAACCGAAGTCATGAAAAGAACGTTTCAACCATCTGTCAGAAAAAGAAGAAACAAACACGGTTTCCGAAGCCGTATGGCAACGAAGAATGGCAGAAGAGTCCTTGCCTCACGTCGTCGCAAAGGAAGAAAGAAACTAACGGTTTCTGATGAGCCTATGCACAAGCGTTAAGCCGTACACATAATCTTTTTGAAAAGCCGATGCACTTGCGTTGGCTTTTTTTATTCTATAATTTCAGTAAGGATTCCAACTATGATTCATTATTGCTAGCAGTTTCTATTCCTTCGAAAAAAAAATGTACTAATTACTTAATTGGCCAATTCAGTTCAATTTTATTACCTTAAATAATGTTAAAAAAAAAGGAAATAACAATAAACTATTTTTTCTAAATTCGACATAGATTTATTTTTTTTTGAGTGGGATTTCAGGATGAAAACAAATTCCAAAATAAAATATAGAAATTGTGGAAATAAAGAATGGCTAAGGTTCGTCAAAATAAATTATCTCGAATTATTAAATTGACAGGCATTAGC
>Ga0315908_10000996_pt1 | contig 21873 bp, 11 predicted proteins | sample LakEriMetagenome_12_FD_203520 | JGI IMG/M metagenome (GOLD analysis project Ga0315908, IMG submission 203520) | Freshwater fungal communities from buoy surface, Lake Erie, Ohio, United States - Buoy 4 MA124 | ecosystem: Environmental > Aquatic > Freshwater > Lake > Lake biofilm | place: USA...
ATTATTTGAATGAAAATGATGAGGTAATGGTGGCTGGATTCGGAAGAAAGGGACATGCTGTTGGAGATATTCCGGGAGTTAGGTTCAAAGTTATTGCTGTCAAAGGAATCTCATTAAAGGCTATTTATACTGGAAAAGCAGAAAAAAAATGATCAGCATTATTATAGTTTATAACAATATTTTTATTATAAATTTTTAATTCTTATATTATGAATTCAGTTGAAAGATTGCAGTAAAATAATCTGCTGTATTCTTAAAGAAGAAATTGGCTTATTTATCAAAAGCAATTTAAAATTGATTATCTTTTTTTTAATTAAAGTTATAATTAGATGTTGTAAGATTATGATTATGCTTTCTAGATTTTAATAGGGATAAAGAAATTAAAAAAATTATTATTTTTAAGTAAATATAATTATTAATCTATAAGAAAAATTAAAATAATATAATAGGCATATAAAAGATTAGATTTTAATTAAACTTTTTTTAATACTCAATAAATTTTAAAATAAAATTTAGACATAAAAAAATATTATTTGATATTCAGCTTTTTTGGCTTTAAAATTATATCAAGAAACTGACTTTATTAATTTATAGTAATAAAATATTAAATAATAATCGTTATCTGAATGTTTTAATAATAATTTTGATTTTAAAATTATTAGATAAGTTAGAAACTTATCTTTGTAAAATAAATTTATTTAAATTGATGCAATTTTTAAAATAATCTAAAGATATTATGTTTAAAATAAAATATAAAATTATTTTCAATATTTAAGATAGTATATATAGTATTAAAAATAAATTGAGTTTATTTAAAATTATCATTTATAATAATTAAAATATTTATAGAATAAGTTTTAAATTATAATCAATAAAATAAATAGATTTAAAATTATTACATTTAAAAGATTAAAAATAGTAACTAATTTAAATATAAATAGAATATATTATAACAAGATAAAACTTATTTAAATATTACAGAAAATATTTTTATAATAATAAGTATCTATTTTAAGCAAATTTCAGAATAATAATATAAAAAAAATTATTCATTTTCAATCCAATTAGAAATATTTGTACTTTAAAATATTACAACATAAAAAATGTAATTATAGATTATTTGAAAAAATCAGAACTATTATGATGATTGTAATTAATTTATATTATTTTTAGATATAAATAATAAAAAAATTTGAATAACAAAATAAAAAAACATTTGTAAATATGATAAAATAAATTTATTTATAAAAATATGGTTTTTTTTTTGAATAAATGTAATTAAATAGAAAATAAAATAAATAATATAAAATATAATATCGTAATGATATATAAATAAAAGTGGGATTATTAAAATTAAATATTTTAAAGAACATTAATGATAAAAAACTAAAAAAATAATTCTTTAATATATATTAATTTTATATAGATAAATTAAATAAATTAAGTTAATTAATAAAAATATTATAATAATAAAAAGATAAAACTTTAAAAGAAATATTGAATTCTATAATTAATTTTAATATAAAAAACTTTAAAAAGATAGATTATTACCAAAATCACTAAAAAAATGAAATATAATTATAAATAATAAGAAATTAGGTTATTATAAATTATAAATATTTAGAGTTAAATAAGTTTAAAATTAGAAAAAGATAAAATAAAATAAATGTAAATATTAAAATAAAAAAAAATATAATAAAAATTAATGATAATTTTGTAATAAAAATTAAATAAAGAAAGAAGATTATTAAATAAATATTTTTAAATATTTTAAGATAAAATGAATTAATATCAAAATAAATTTAAATTAGATCTTTAAAAAATAACAAAAAAATAATAAAATCAAGTTTTGAATAAGAAATCATCAGATTTTGTGAATAAATAATGGTCTTTAGACAATTTTAATTTAGAATCAAATAAATTCTAAAATGATTAAAATTAAGATTTAAATTTATCAATATATAAAAGTAACAGTGATTAGATAGATACAGCATGAAAAGCAAGTATAGAAATAGAAAATGATGAGCTAAATTTAGGTTTAAATTATTTAGAGTTTTTGGAAAAATAAGTAAATTATTTTAAATAATATATTAGAATATGGAATTTAAAGAATAAATTTAGTAATGAATAGAAACTGATTAAAAAGAAGAAGAATGCTATAAACTTGAATTGGAAGTATGATAATTAAATAAAATTTAAAGTAATTATAAGAAATAATCAGCAAATACAATCACGATAATTAAAATTTAATAAAAAAAACTATAAACAAAAGCAAATTTTAAAATTAGATTTTAGATTGAATAATAATTTTCATATTTTTTATTTATTATAGATTTTAAAATAAATATCTTTAACAAAGTCTTTTTATTAGTTATTTTATTCATAAAACCTATTAAATTAAATTAAAAATTAACAAATACACAAAAAAAATATCCCAATAATTGAAATAAGTTTGTTGAAATAACTTATTAGTAATTTATTCCAAAATAAATATATCATTGATTTCTCTTCTGAAAATAATTTATGTTTTGATTTCAGGATTAAATATTTATCTTTTAGGGCTAATAGATTTATCGTGTTTGAAAACAAAATCTAAGAATATTCCCAAATCTGAATAATGAATTGAGTTTTTATTGTGTGAATTAATTGTATTGAAAATAAAATCGGTAATTGATTCTTGTAATTCTTTAGAATAGTTATTTAGATGTACAAATATTATCTTTTAATAATAATTTATTTGTTACTTTAAGTGTTTCTACAAACTCTTTTTTATTATATTCTTGTTAATTTTTGTAAATGTTCATAAAAAAACTCATTATACTTTCTGATGTGATAAAAGGATATTGATAAAGTTGCAAGAAGGTTTAAATTTAAATTAATTTGTTTTAATTTAGTTCTAAATCATATTTTATTACTTTCTATTAATATTCAAATTCTTATTCATTTTTGTTTTGTTCATCTAATTAATGTTCTTGAAATGAATTATTAGTTATTATTTTTGTAATGTTTGTAGAATTTATTTAAATCTAACTAAAACTACTATTGATTCATAGTTTATTTTCATCACTTTATTCAATTATCTTTGAATTATATTAAAATTATTATTCATTCATATCAGTATCTATCGAATAATTGTTTTATTGAAATTCATTTATTTTTATCTATTTCTCTGAATTAAGTAATTCAATATTATATTATTTATTTGAATCTATAGAATCAAAATATCATTTTATTAGTTTGTATTTACTATTCCAATTAGGATTACTTCCATTATAATTTTTTGTTTTTAAATTTTACTCTTTATTTATATTTTTATCATTATTTTAATTATTATTGTTATTTTTATCATTATTTTACTTATCATCATTTTCATAATCATTATTATTACAAAAATAATGATTATAATTAAGATAATCTTAGTTATCTATAAATAAATTATTTTATTAACTTTGTAAAAAATTAATTTAATGGTCATAAAAAATGTTATTTTAAATATTTTTTTAATTAATATTATGGTCTTCTTAATTTTAAACATGATTAAGTTGATTTTCAGTTTGATATATAGTATTAGAAGTGATATTAAAAGTATTGCTTTATTAATTATTAGTCGTATTACTTTCGTTATTATTTGTGTATACTAAATCAGACATATTAGATAAATTGTTAGGACTAAAATTCATGAGAGAAAATTATTCAAAATTCATTTTTAATTATCAAATATTATTAATCAATTACTATTGAATTTCAATATCATTAATATAAAGTTTCTATTCTATCAAGTTATTCAAAGATTCCAAGTTATTTTAAATCAACTATTTATAAAGCAATTTATCCTGTTTATTTAATACTGTAATAAATAATAATAAATATATTAATTTAATACATGTAGATTTATCTATGAATAACAATTCTTAGTCTTTATTAGCAAAATAAAAAGAATTAATATTTTGAATCATGGTTATAATTATAAACGAATTAAACTATGAAATTAATATAATTTATAACTAATAATATATATTTTTAACATGATTAAAAATTCAATAGGAAATAACTATATTTCTGCTAATTATAAATCTATCAACGACTAGAAAAGACTTAAAAAAACATAAAATAACAAAACATAACTAAAGGAAGAATATGAGAATCTTAAAACAGAAATCAAAGAAAAAACAGAGCAACTTATGAGATAATAATATAAACAAAACTTATTATAGAAAAAATAGAATATTTTAAAAAACATATATCAAGATAATAAATATTTAGATAAAAAACCAAATAATAGAATAATAAACAAGTTCAAAATGAGTTTAAATGAGGTAAATAATAATATTGTTGGAGATCAAAATAGAAATAATAGTAATAATAGTTTCACAATAAATTTGAAATAGCCTCAATTTTAAAAGAATATGAAGAGTTGTAATCAGGATTTCAACTAATAATTTGAAAATAAATAACAAATCTCATAAAATAAATGGTTGGAAAAGTATTAATAAGATTAATTAATGAAGAAACATCAACTTTATATTCAAAAACAATAGAAATTATAAATAGAAAAGTAAAAGTAATAATTACAGAATTAGTATTTTCAATAATAAAGATATTTTAAAAATAGCCATTTTATTGTTTCTGAAGCTAATTCCAAATATTAAAACAAATCTAACATATAATTAAATCTATTAGAATAAATTTAAATAATTAATAACAAATAAAAAAAAGATCATAAAACTTATTTCAACTCTAAAATAATTAAAAACATTTAAAGTAACAATAATAATAAAAATACAAATAAAAATATAAACTTGACAACTATAAATACCGACAATTAATTAAAGAAGAATATTGTAGAAGTGCAATCAGTTAAAAAGAATAGCAATATAATTATTATGGATGATGAAGATGATTGCAATAAATTTAACGAAAATAATAGATTTTTAGAAGAAAACAAGAAATTAAATATATATGGACAATAACTAGAAAATGGAGAAGAATTGAACACAAGTATAGATGAAATACTAGAATTTGATTAAGAAACTCTAAAAAACAGTACTTATTACGAATTATTCATTAATTGCATAATGAAGAATATGGATAAAAAAGGCAATTATAATAATAATTAAAAAAAAATTGGCTTTGTTTTTAATGGGTTAGAAGACAGTTTATATTTTGATACATTTTGCGATCAATTAATTGACTTAATTCTAGATAAAATTTAAATTTTTTCGTAAAATCCTGAAATGTTCCTGCATTTATTCTCACGTAATTCTCACAAAATATTTCTTTTTCCAATTTCAAAGCAACACCAATTTATTTCGCTTTTTTTGTAATTCGTATAGAAAGTTAATAATTTTGATTAAGAGTTTATTGAAAAAATAGTATATACTAATGAAAATCTTATCAAATATGAATATATGAATTAAAAATTAATAGAATTCGAAAATTAATTAATGGATATTCATAAGTATTGGTTTTTGTTACATACTTTTGCCAAATATTAAATAAATTATAGGAATTATATTAAGACCAAATATAAAGAAATGTAGAATCTTATTATTAAGTACAATAATAATTTATCAAACAAAATTAAGTAGCTCATGATAATAAATCTAAAAAAAATCGATCATTTATGACTATTTATATTTACTAATATTTATTATTTATTCCTTTTATATTCACTAATTTATTATTTGTTAGTTTGAAATTTATATTTTGTGATGGAAAACTAGTTGTTGTTAAATCTCAGCAAAAATAAGTATTCTTTATTTTTTTATTAAATTTTTTTAAAGTAATCACAAATCTTAATCAATTTCTATTATTTAGAAACTAAATCAGCACAAAGAATTTCAGAATATTAAGTAAAAACTAATGGAAGATGTTTATAATAACTATTTCTAAAAAAACTCTGAAATTTCTCTAAAAGATTCTATTAAATATATTATTCAAACTTATAATTAAGAAAATAAGTTGTTAACTTTAATAAATAATTTTAAAAGATAGATTTAACAATTATAAGATAATGAAAATCAAAAGGAGGATAAATAGAAGTCTAATAACTATATTATTAAATAGAAAGTAAATAATAATAAAAAATAAAATAGCTTTTATTCGATAAAAAAATTGAATGGACAAGCGTTTTATATGATATTCTTGTAGATCTTTCTAAAAATAAAGAGAAACAGTAAAAAGTGATATTTTGTTGCGATTCTTTCTATCAATTTTTATAACTGATTTAGAAAGACGAAAAATAAAATTGTTTCATGTCTGAATTTAGACAACCTTAAATCCTTAATATTTTTAACAACTACTCTAGTATGTATATAGAAATGAAGGAAAAATACAGGGAATTACTAGAATAATATAAAGAAAAAAGCCAAAATAGTGAAGAAATGACAGACCTTAGAGAAATAGAATTTGAAGAAATTCTAGCGTCGGAAGTATTTTATATAATATAAAAAAGTTTGAAATAGAACGATTACGATAATATCTAAAAGAAGGAAGTCCAAATACTAAAAGGGTGGAATTATACTTAAATTTATTTGAAATTGAGGAAGAATAAAGGACAGATATAGCTAAAATAATTGACAGTCTGGATCATCACTCTTTTGCTAAATTTTATGATAATATTATTTAGCAAGACATTAAAGAAACTATGAGTTCAGAATACTTTTTTTAATTTGAAGAACTAATCACTATAGTTTTTAAGGTTTTTTTCAAAGATATTCTTGTTATTTAAAAAATTGATTTCTAAATTTATGACGATGTATTTTCTGAAGAAGAAAAATCCAGAATTTCTATTCATGGAATTATTCCTTTTTAAAAAATGAGTACTTTTATTGGTCCTTTTTGTTATTGTAGTCAAAATGAAGAAATAATTTATCTTATTTTTAGGGAATTTTATTGCAATTATTTCTTTAAATTAATATCTATTTCTGATTAAAAAGAACATATTATTTGTATTTTCAATTATATTTATTTAGATCTATGCAATATCTTTGAAAACATTTTAATAGCAAAAGACGAGGATCTTGTTATTTTTTTGAAAAATAAAGGTAAATTTTATTTAATTTAATTTATTTTTATAAAAAGATTAAATAATATTTAGAGATTTAACCTCTAGATTTGGCTTTTTCTTGGATATTTTTTTGTTTTATTAGATATTTAAATATTGAACAGCTTTTTTTATTGTTTGATAGAATAGTTGCTTTTGATTCTCTTTAAATAGTACCAGTTTTAGCAGCCGCAATTATTTTTGATAAAAAACATGAAATAAAAAAATAAAGAAAAAAATAATAAATTTTAGAAATATTTGAATTAATTGATGATATCAATTTTATTTAAGTCATAGGATAATTTTTTGATTCTTGAACATATTTTTCTTTGAAGATATATAATTAACTAATAGTTTAATTTATATTATATATTATTTAAATGATTCATTAGTATAAAATATATAATACTTAAAAATATTTTAAAATAAACATTTTTCTTATAATTAATTATTAAATTTAATTCTATGAAAGAAAATTAATTCGATAAAATTGAAAAATAAAATGGAAATCTATACAATATTTTAGAATTAAATTAAAATTGCACAAAAATAGAAATCAAAGCTGGGTATAAGAAAATGGCTAGAATTTATCATCCAGATAAATTATAATAATTTGATGATAAAAACAAAAATATTAAATGTAAATAAATATTTATAATTATATTAATTATTAAATGTTCATTAAATTTAGATATAAATTAATAGAATTATAATTTTAGAATATAAAGGATGCATATGATATTTTAATAAGTGATGATTTAAGAAAAAATTATGATTAATATATAAAATGAAAGGAAGAGGGAATTTTATATAAAATGTAAAAAGAAAGACAAAAAAACTAACATCTTATTGACTTAGAAAAAAGAGAAAAAGATTATAAAATTTAAAAAGAAAAAGAAATTTAAGAGATTTTAAGAAAATAGAAATAAAGATAAGATGAAATAAATAAAATACAATAAGAAATAATAGAATAACAAAATCAAAAATAACAATAAATAATAAAGTAAAAAGAAAATGAATTGTAGTAATAATAAATAAAAGTAAAATGGGATAATAATAAAAATAAAAATTATTATTATAATATTGAGCTTATAAAATTAATATTTGAAGAATTTGGTAATATTTAAAAAATAGAATAGTTAGATTAATAATCTGTAAAAATATAATATCAAGATAAGTTCCAAGCATAATATGCTTATTAATAATTCAATTCTAAAATAAATAAACTAGACAAACTTAAAGTTAAATTATTTTCAAATCAAAATAAATTCAATTCAATTAATGAAACTAATAAAAGCAATTAATAGGATTATTCCATTAACAGCAATACAATTAATCAAATTAAAAACATATTCAGTTAATAATAAGTTTTAGAAGATTAAAAATTAATTTAATAGAAATAATAAGAAAGACAAAGAATAATAAACTAAATAATATAAGAAGAATTAAAAAATAATTGAGAATTTTGAACAAAAATATTAAACTATAAAGAAAATAAATATAAATTTAATACAAAATAAATAAGCAATAATATAAAAAAAAAGATATTTTAGATATAAAATAAATCAAATTTTATTAATATCATGTACACCACTTTCTCTATAACCACTCTAGGTCATCCTAATAAATTTAGCCTTTTTTTAAGCCTATTATATATCCTAACCCCCAACATAACTCATACCGCTCTTAATTCCTTAAATAAACTAATGAATAACATCTTTTAAAGGTCCAGCATAAGGAATATATCCTTCAACTCCTTCTGGGGTGAATTTATCAGGCTAAGCCTCTTTCTCACCCATCCTTTAACTTTTACTAACATTAGCTCCATATCCAGCCATTCCCCTATATATCTTCATTAACTTACCATCCCTATATACTACTTTGCTAGGACTCTCATTACATCCAGCCACTAATCTGCCTAACATTATACAATCAGCTCCTGCACATAATGCTTTACACATATTCCCACTATTCCTATTTCCTCCATCAGATATTAAAGGAACATTATATTTCTTGCATACTTGTTAAACATCCATTATAGCTGTTAATTATGGTACACCTGCTCCTGCTACTATTCTAGTTATACAGATTGATCCATTACCTATTCCACAACGAATACCATCTGCACCTGCTTCTATTAGTTTTTAGGCACCTTCAGAAGTTGCTATACTTCCTGCTACTACATCTACTTATGATTAATTCATTGATTTTAGTAATTACTTTACTTTCTTTACTGCGTCTATTGCTAATTGGTTATGACCATTTGCTACATCTATTATTAATACATCTACACCCGCTTCTACTAGTTTTAGAGTTCTTTCAATATAATCTCCTGTTGCTCCTATTGAAGCTCCTACATATAATTAACCCTTTTAGTCTAAATTCGCAAAAGGAAATTCTTAATTTCTATTAATATCTTTTAATGTAATAAGTCCTTTTATGTTCATTTCTTCATCCAGTATAGGGATCTTCTCTACCTTTTTCTCCATCATCAAATTATAAAAATACTTACTGTCTTGCAATACTTCATTTTTTTTTTAAATATAATAAACCATATTTTCCAACTTAGTCATTATTTTTACAACCTAAGTATTCTTATCATAATTTTAGAATTTCAAATCCCTTTAGGTTAAAATTCCAACTAATTTCTTCTATATCATCTATAATGACCTTTTCCTCTTTAGAGGACTCTATTACTCTTAATTTAAAACCAGATTATCATCATACTAACTATCATCAATTAAGAAAGTTCCCAATTAATTATTTTATTAAATAACCTTCAATTCAGCTAATGAAGTAAATTGGCTAATAGAGAAAGGAGTTTCAATGAAATGACTTTCTTTATTTTTAACTAGACTAACCTAAGATGCTTAATCATCAATTGATTGATATCTATGAATAATACCGAGTCCTCCCAATCGGGCAAGTCCTATTGCCATTTCGGTTTCAGTGACAGTGTCCATTGGAGAAGAAACTAATGGGATGTTTAATGGTACATTTCTGCTGAATTTTGATCGAAGATTCACCTCGCTTCTGGATGTAATTGATGTATATTATGGTATTAATAGTACATCATCAAATGTTAGTCCTAAGTTTATTTCTTGCATTTATTATTACCCGCCTAATTATATATTTTTATCAATCAATAACTCAATTTATATCAATAATTAATATATTTTATCATTATTATCATTTTATTATATATTTATTGTTTTGATATTTTAATATACTTATATCATTAGTATCTGTTTTCTTATATTTCTTTATCTAATCTTAATTTAAAATCATATAAATTCTTTTTTTATTTTACTATGTTTTTTTAAACATTTTCTTATTGAATTTAGCTTTAATGCAATTCATTTACTATATAATCTATTTCTTTTTCTTTTTTATCTATAAAATAGTCTTTTTTTAGTGATTTTTCTATAAAATCAATTTATTTTGTATCTTATTAAGAACTTTGTTTTTATTTAATGAGCAATTTTCTGTGAAATTTTCTATTACTAGTATTAAAATAATTAGTATCAATTCAAAAATTATCACATTAATTTATTATATTTAATGAATTTAAATTAAATAATTTAATTTAGTTTTTCTAACTTTTTACAAAATCTTAATCTCATTAAGATTTTTAAGTAGATTCTAAATTATATTATAATATATACAATATGATTAAATAAAGGAAGAAATTTTTTAAGGTGATAATTATTAATCTTTCTATTAAGATTTAGATAAATATGCATTTCAATTAGTTTTTAAATAATTAGATGATTATTCTAATTGTTTCATTAAATGTATTTATTCAGATTTTCTATCTGATAAAAACATAAACATTTTTTATGTCTTTTTTATTTAGTATAAATTTTTATCATCATCATCAAATTATTCTTCATTTTCCATTATATAATTCTTTGTATCTTTTTTTAGTTTATTTTGAATTAAATCAAAAGAAAAATCTCTTTCTTTAAATTAATCTTTAATATGATTTTTTTAGCCTTAATAAATATTATATACTTTATTTTTAAATAGGATTCTTTAAAAATTAGTATTGTTTTCGTATTTTTATTCTTACAAATAATTAAAAATTTCATTTACTAATAAATTCCTATCTGTTTCATTTAATTGAGGTATTTATTTTTTATATTTATAATAAAATTCTTTATTTTACTCTTTTTATTATTTTTAATTTAAAGGAATTAAATTTCTAAATCTAAAAGTATTATTTATTCTTTCAATATCTACTATACTTATATTTTTTTTTTATTATTTATTTAAAAATCGAATATTTGTTTTTGATTTATTTTCTATATTATCATTAAGATAGTAATTTTTTAAATTTTCTTAATATTTATTTAAATTTACATCATTTTAATTTTAAATATCTTCTTCTTTATAAATTTATTATTTTTCTTATTATTTTTGATTGATCTACTAATATCTTATTTCTGTTTTTTTTTATTTGTTAATTTAACTTTATTCTTTATTAAATAATAATTGAGTTAACATAATTTTTGTTCTAAGTTATATAATTATTGATTATTTATATATATTTTAAAAATAAACATAAATTATAAATAATTATTATAATAATTATCAAATTTGGATTTATTAAAAATTCTATTATATTTACTAATATAAATCTTTTTAAATATTAATAAATTTTAGTTAAATCTAATATTATTTATTATAATCTGGATTTTAAAAAAAATATTAATTATCTTATAATATTTTTTAATAATTAGAAGTTAATAAAATATCTTATTATATTTTTTTTAAATTACTTATTTTAATCCTTTATAAATCTTTTTCATTTTATAACATTTCATTTTTCATTTTCTATAAATGATTAAAAGTTTTTTTTTAATCTTTATTATTTTATTCATATATTTAAAGTATTTATTCTATGGAAAAATTGTTTTTTCCTAATAATTTTTAAAAATTTTAATATATATTTATTTGCTATTCAGAAAATTATTAATTTTTTGTATTCAAATTTTAGCCTTATTATTTTGTTTATTTATTGTCTTCTTTATTTTTTTTTTCAATTTTTTAAATGAAATTATTTCTCATTTATTATAATATTTATTTTAAATTTATATAATTTGATAATATTATAAATTAAAAATGAAGATAATTAACATTTTATTATTATTATTTTTTATCTTAAAGATAAGATAAATTAATGGAATATAAAGCTATAGTTTAAGATAAAAAAATTAATAATATTTAAAAAATATTAAAAAATTTAAATATAAAAAATTTTAAGAAAATATAAAAAAGTATAATAATTAATTTTAATATTCTATAGTTCAATTAAATCAAAAAGAAATAAAAAACTAAACAATTTAAAAGAGAATCATTTTGCACATTTTCAAAAATAATTAATAATTTAGAATAATAATTTACACTTTGATAATCATAGATTTAAAAAATTATTATAAAAAACTTTTAATAAAAAATAATTAGATATTCATTAAAATTTATAAAGTAATAATATATTATTAAATTTATAAAATGACACATTAAAAATTGAATAGTAATAAAATAATAGTTAATTAAACAATGAAACTTTACTTATTAAATAATAATAAAATAATAATTTATTACAAAATGAGACATTACAAATCAAATAATAATATGACAATAATTTATTAAATAATGAGACATTTTAAATTAAATAATAATAATAATAAGATCTTAGTTTATTACATATTCGAACATAAAAAATTGATGAGTAATAAAATAATAGTTAATTTAACAATGAAATAATAAAAATTGAATAGTAATAAAATAATAGTTAATTAAACAATGAAACTTTACTTATTAAATAACAATAAAATAATAACTTATTACAAAATGAGACATTACAAATCAAATAATAATATGATCTTAGTTTATTACATAACGAAATATAAAATATTAAATAGAAATTAAATGATTGTTAATCAAGTATTAATATATAGTAATAAAATAATAGTTTATTAAACAATTAAAGTTTAAAAATAAAATAATTAAATAATAGTTAACCGTAGTAATATGTTGAAAAATGTTTATATTAATTGGTGTAAGTTTTATCTCCTAGATATGTTAAAAAATAAAATATAGATGATTATATAGGAAAATGTAAATGCAAAGTTTAATTTTTACTTAATATTTAAGATAATAAAGATTATTTTATCAAATATCTTAGAAAAATCGATGATGATGATAGGATAACATATGAAAAAGTCTTACCTTATTAATTAAAGGATAATAAGGATAATTATTATGTTATATAAATTTATGAAGATAATGATATAAAATGTAAAGATCTTTGTATTAATTCATTAAAAAAAGTAGGATGTACTTTATAAATATGAAAATTAAAAATGGTTAAAAATTAATAATTTTATAATCAATTTTTAAATTTAATATTAATTCAAATTTTTTCAAATTATTAAAATATATCATAATTATCGTCTAATCCTTCAAAAGACATATCTTCACATCCTTTTTATAAAATATGATTTTTAATTTTCTGTTTTAAATTTTTAATCATATTGTCTTAACTAACCAATCTGTTTGTACTATTCTCTAAATCAATCTAAGAATAAAAAAAATGTAGGTATTCAGTATAAAATTGAATAAAAAATAATAAAATTAATATATATTACCATTAAATCTATAATTTTAGCTTTATCATATGCCCCTAAAGTTTTAGCATCAAAATTGCTACCTTTATAAATTTTTCCTTATAACTTTTTATTAATTTTATTATTTTAATGTTTATTTAACAGATTTTATATTTTTTTTTCTGTTTCAATAGTTTATTGTCCCCCTATATTAAGATTAGTGCTAAAACTATTGTATTTTTATTATAAATTAGTAGAAGATTAAACTCCATAATTATTTTAATTTTAGCTTAAAATTGGGAGATTAATATCATTGTCTGAAGCTTACATATTGCTTTATTACTAATATTATCCTTTATCAGAATTTAAAAGTTTTAATAACTTTTTGTTTTCAGCCTTTAATTTCCTAATTTCATTGTCTTTATACTCTATTAAAGTTATTTTGTTAGTAAGTTCTCCATCATACTCTTTATTTTTCTTTCGAATTTAATTGAGATCGTAGATAAGTATAGCATTTTCCATTGTTTTTTTACGAATATCAACCTCTCTTCTCTTAATAATATTATTAGAACTAACATGAATTTGATCAATACAATTTTCTAAATGTTATATTTATCTTTATCTTTCTTCAACTCCTTTAGGATCTTCTTTTATTTATTTTATATTTTCATCACTAACATATTCTTAATATAATAATTTCATTTAAGTTGGCCATTCTTTTATGTCTTTAGAATTTACACAATTGTATATATCCATTGCTATTTTATTTATTAAATTTTCTTTAATTTTAGTTATTTATTTTTAATCTTCATAATTTTTCTCTACTGTTTCTACTTAAATCATTAGTTTTTTTATTTTATCATTTTATTTCTAACTTGTTTTAAGTATATTTTCAAATTCTCCTTCTAATTTAAATAGTTCTTCTTTTAATTTTTCAATTTAAGCTTCTTTTGGTTCCAAACTTTTTCTCATTTCTGCAGTTCTAAAAGATAAAACATGTTTAGCTTTTTATAAATCACTAATTTTATATTTATATTCATAAAGTTTTTTTTCCTTTTTCTTAAGACTTTCTTCTTATTCTTTTAGTTCTTTTTAAGTCATTTTAATTCTATCATCTTACTCTTAGATAGTAAAGTTTAATTTTTCTATTTGATTTTAAAGATTATTATTATTTTTTTCTTTTAAATCTAATTCTTCCCTCATTTCTTTATTTTCTAAAATTAATTAATCGTATTTAGATTTTAAATTCATATTTTCCATTTATAATCCATCTTTCTCTTTTTTATATTTTGCTTTTTAAATTTCTATCTCTAATTCATATTCTTCTTCTTATTAAGCTAATTTCTCTTAAAACATTTGACCTACATCTATTGCATTTTCTTTAGTTACCTTAAATAAACCTTCAACTTCTCCGAATTTATCTTGAAATTTATTTTTGACTATTTCTAAAGTTTTTCTATTTTCTGCTTTTACATCTTCCAACTACTATTTTTATCTCAATTTTTCTTCAGTTTATTTGCATTCTAATTATATATATTTTTCATTTTCGAAAGCTAATTTTTTTTCATAAAGATTTTCTAATTCTTCAACAGCCTTCAAATGATTATTTTCTATATTTTTAAGTAAATTATTATAGTCTTTTTCCATTTCTTGCTTTTATATTTTAAGTTCCTCAAAATTGAAGTTAATATCTTCAATCTACTTATTAAGTTTTTCCTATATATCCTTCTTTTCCTTAATAAGTAATAATTTTTCTTTGAGATGTTTTTATTCAATTTTATTTTCCAAATCTTCAATTTCATTCCTTAATTATTTCTACTTATTAAGATATTTATCAATTTCCATTCTACTGACTAAAACAACATCAGCAAGATTCTCATCAACTATCATTGCTCTTGGATTAAGACTATTATCATCAATTGGGTTATTAGTCTCACTGATGTTCTATAAAGCCACAAGATTGCCCTCACTAGTAATTTCACTAACCTAAAATTATAATTATATCATATTATATAATCGCTAAATATATTATGATTATATTTTAATTATATAATTTTATATTGATAGATACTTAATAAATAAAAACAGCACCATCTTATCCAGTACTGAAAACATACCTCCCATCTGGACTGGTCCTTACCTTAGTAACTTCTCCATCATGACTAGCCATAACTTCAAAAGCCTTCTAATTGAAAATAGCGCTATAGACTCTTATAAATCCCTAATCACAACCCCCAATTATCGCTTAATAATTTTTTAGAGAATTAAGGAAAGTCATAGAAGTCAGATTAATCATTGCCAAAGGATGTTACTTTACTTTAGCTTTCTCATTTTCTGTATTTTGTAATAAAATCTAATTGAACTAATCGACTTCTTCCTTTTATTATTATTATTACAAACTATTTTTATCTTTCTAGACATGAGCAGGTGTTATATCTTAATTCTAAGTGAATTCTTATTCGCTTATTTCTCTTACAATATTCTTCTATTATTCCTAACCACAAACTACCAATCCCCCTCTATCTGAAAACACAAGACATTAATATTTGCTATTCTGTTATTGGAAATCCTTGCGATTCCAATTATTATTAGTTGTATACATAAATATATTACCATCATTACCTATTGTATAAATATTGTGATCATTTGTATCCCATTAGATGTCTGTTATTTAATTGCTGTGCCCTTTCAATGTCACTGCTAGTTCTGCTGAGTAAGAATTGTATATGTTAACATAACAGATATTACTCTTATTTTTGCTGAAAGCAGCTGCTAGATATTATCCTCCATTACTATATTTTAGTAAACTACAATTCTTCAATACAATTTCCTTATAAGTCCTCAATTAGTCATGCAATAAGTGAAAAAACCTAATTTTATCAACAAATCCAGCAGCAATATAATATCCAAAAGGATGAAAAGCAACGCACTAAAGACTTTAATAATTAAGATCTTATTAGGTATTTTTTTCTCCAACATAAAATTTCCTAGCTAATTCACACTTAAAATTCATATAATTCCAAACCCTAATAGATGAATCATACTTACTGCATGTGACAATTAATGGCCTTTATAGACATACATCCATTGATGTAATAGCATTAGAATGGAATCCATTAAAAAGATAATCAAAAAGGACATCTTTAGTTGTAGATAGTAGGTCATTGACTGGGGAAATAATGGGAGATAGCTCAAAGGTTGCTATGTCATTAGATTTAAATGAGACTGCTACAATGTCTTATTTTGTTGAAATGTTTATATGGCAGATGCTGCTACGACGGTCAGCCATGAAAGTTCGTTTTAGCATAAATTTGTAATCTTCTACACCATCGTCGTATTCGTCTATTTTCATGTATAATGCTAAATGACCTTTGTCACTTCCGATTATGAAACTATCATTTATTATTATATAAAATTATTACTATATTATTATTATTATTATTATTATTATGGTTGAATTATTATGTTATTATGATTGAATAATCATTATATTAAAATTGATTTATACAATTATATATATATATATATATATTTAATTATATTTAATAATAACCCCTTGCTAAATGCACTGATAGTCTATAGATATACATTCTTCTCATTGAAACTATTTTCGAAAATTTCTTACACCTCATAATTCTATATAATATAAACAGTTCCTTTGTCAGTACCAGCAATTAGATAAGTTTCATCAAGCCAAGCATGATCTGTGAAATTCTAATTGAGAGGAAGTTATCCTATTTCATTGAGATGCTTGAACTGGTTTTCCTACACTCTTAATATTTTGAATGTGTTCTATCCAGACATACTTATTACATGATTTTCCTTAGGATTAATGCTTAGTTTGCTGATAGGGTGTCCCAAAGTAGCCATACCCAATTACTATATATACATATTAAATGATCATATTATCATATTATCATTTTATCATATTATCATATTTATCATATTATCATATTTATCATATTATCATATTATCATATTATCATATTATCATATTATCAAGTTAACATATAAGTATTTAATAATATTATAATAGTAGGATAATAAAATCAAAGCATATTAATTAAATACCTTCATTCTAGCAATGTCCAAGAACAATATTTAATAAGCAGGAGGTCCAGTCATACATACGAGAAATCTAGCATCTCCTCCGGAAAAAGCTAATTATGTAAAATGTTCACTTTTACTCTCAGTATACCTAAAAATTCTCTCCCTTTCTCCCTTCTATAAATAATTCTTAATATTATAAATAAGAATCTAAGGAAAATTATCTCCCTTGATCTAAACACTAGCCGCTAAACATTTTCTATTAGGACTTACTGCCATACAAATTAATTTTGCAGTGTTTTCTGGTAATTTTATAAATTGCTCTTCTGATTTGTCTAGTTATTTTAATGCGAAATAACGACCAATAGGAAACAATATTTTTCTTATATCATCATCAATTATGCTCACTGAATCCTTTAGCCCTTATGAACATAATGAACCGAATCCATGTAACACGTCTAGTTTTATCTTACAATCCACTTTTGTTTTTAGTGTCTATCTCATGTAACTTATATTTATATTTTATTATATTATTATTTTATTTTATATTATTATTAATTTATTATTATTATTATTAAACTTATTTTAAAATTAATTAAGTTATAAAATATTTTCAGCTATTATGAAACTTGATAATCTGACTAAAGAATTAATTTATTTATGTAGGGCTGCTGGTAAGCCAGTGACAGAAGCATTAGCAAATTTTATTGTACAAACATTATACAATGAGGAAACTGGAGAATTTTATTTGGAAAATATTGAAAATTTATCAGGAGAAGAAATGGAAAAAACAATCCAAATAGTGAAAAAAAAATCAATATATAAACTAATAGAAAATTATGATAGCATAGATCTAAAAACAATAGAGCTTTAAATCTAATATGAAAGTAAATTTGTATAGTTAGAAAGCAAAAGATAGGAAAGATTAAAAGAATAATCTTTAAATACAGGAAAATTGATAGATGAGGTAGTAAATGTGGAGGTTAAGAATAGTAAAGATTTTGAAGGATTGAGTTAACTTTATAAAAAGATTTTCAATTTTCTGGTTTAAAAAAATAGGGAAATTGTTATTGAAGAAAGTATGTTGGAAAGTTAGGTAAATTAGTTTAATATTGAAAAGGAAGTTGCTGCAGCTTTGGAATCAGTTATTCCTTGAGCTGCTTTAGGACCTTTTATTAGTCTTAATCCAAGTGAAAAGGTAATTTAATTAATATTAATATAATATTTTCATGTTTTAATATTATATAATACTATTTTAATATAATACATATATTTAAATATATAATGAGAATATTTGATATATATATATATAGGTAAGTCAACTTGTAGAATTATCTCACTTAGTAGTAGGAATAAGACTATTCAATAAGGAAATTGGAAAAGGAGGTATTTCATTGCTTTCAATAGATGATATCCTAAATAATAACTCTAATTCACTTTTATCCTAGATCAAGCAGCAAGTAATTAAAAATAATAATTAATAGACATTTTAATTAGTAGAGAATTGTGATTAATATACTCTATTTTTCCTTTCCTTAGACCAAATAGATCAGAACTATGACACTCAGGAATTAGATCATTACAAAGGAGAGCTCACTTTTCAAAGGTTTATAATATAAATAATAAATTATAAAATAATATTTAATAATAAACTTAAAATCAAAATAAATAATAAAAAAAATAAATATAAATAATAATAAATGAATAGACAATATCTTTCTTATTTGCTCTCACTGTAAGAAGATATTGAAGAAAGTGAGAACAATATTGAGAACAGTGAATAAAGATATATGAAAGAGATTAATGAATTAAAATAACTTTTAGGTAATAAATCTAGTGCACCAAAAGAACAAGTTTATCCTAAATTCTCAGCTTTAGCTTAAGCCTATCAATAGTTGTTAGAAGAAAGCAGAATTTACAAATAAAGATAACAATTAAATTAATAATTAAAAGAATAAAAAGATAAAGTAACTCTTACTTTAGACCTTAATATCCTTCAATAAATAAAAATCAATAAAGATTAATCTGATACTGCCAAATAGGAAATCACTAATGAGCAATGGACCAGCAAGGGTGTCAAAAGGATTCTCCCAAATCAGACTATAGATTTCATGCAAACTCCATTGGTAAAAATATTAATACAATATAATAATTAACAAAATAATAAAATAATCATAAATATTATAAAATAATTAAAACACACATAATTTAAATAAAAATTAAGGTAAATATACAATAATATAAATAAAAATTAATTTGGTCGTAAAATAATATAAATATGAAAATAATTAAGAGGATTATAATGATAATAATTTGATAGGATTTCCTTGGGTTCTGTCTTTACTCTATTGCATAAAAAGATGGATTATTGATTCCTGGTAAACCAAATTATGGAGTATATGAATTCAAAGGATTCCATAATGTTTTTTATGATGATCAGATGATAAATAAATTCTTCTCGTATCCTGACAAAATACTCCAAGATGCTATTCTTTGTTCCAAAAAACATCCCGAATTAATCCGATTATTAAGACTAGAAGACCAATTTCCATATTTAAAATTAAACTCTCTTTAAAATGAGCTGAATTTGGAAAATAAACAATAATATAGTGTTAAATTAATGGTTGATAAAAGCACTGAGACTCCTACTCATTTTGTGGAGAAGAATATTGATCCTAGTTATTGTTGGAATGAGTGGGAGTTAAGGAAAAAGGCATTGTAGATGGCTAATATTGTAATTTACATTTTATATTTTATTATTATTTTCATCGTTATTTTAATTAATATTTTATTATTTTACTATTTATCCTTTTTATTTTTTTAATTATTTTAGAGAAAGAAGCAGACCAAGGCTGTTTAGACAATACTCAGTAGTTATAAGATTGATGTTGAGACTTAAGTTTATCTTAAAAAGGATTAATCTACTAATACTACTAAAAATTCAGGTACTAATCCTACTAAACCTAAGAATTATATTATTGGATTAAGGGATAAAAGGGTTCAGTTAATTTGATATTTATTCATAATATTATTTTAATATTATCGTAATATTATATTCTTAAAATATTCTATATTATCATTTCATTGAATATTCTATATATCAACATATTAATACACATTTTATAAATATTATATTTATCATTTATATATTTAGATTTATTTATTATAATTTTAGTATTTAAATCAATTGTTTTTGTAATTATTGTCGTTATTAAATGAGTATTTAACTCTTTTTTTATCACTATTAACTAAATTTCCTATAATTGTAGAAATTTCCTTACTAGTATTTGCACTATTAATGATGGAAATTCTTTAATTGAAAGTTTAATTGATAATCAGCTAGTCTTAATTAAAACTAACTTTCTTATAAGGAAACTCATCACAATTACTAAGATTATTATTAATTATTTTAGAATTCAAATTACTGCTATTTCCATTAAATATACAATTATTTTTATTAATGTTATTAATATTTAGAGTGAATGTGTTATTTTAAGTATTTTAAGAATTATTTTAATTAAGAATATTGTTTATAGTATTATTATTATTATGGAAAATATTATCATTTTATATGAGATTCTCATTTTATGTTATATTGTTATTTTATAGAATGTTTTCATTTTGAATAATTCTATTGAGATTTATTTGTTTATCAGAATTTATTAATTTATGAGTCAAATTATTGTATTGACTTGTTGAATTAGTCATGCTGCAGGTAAAATTATTAGTTTTATTTGATAAACTTTCTAAATTATCCATCATTCTTGTTAATTCCATCATGTAATATTCTATTTTATTAAGTAATTCATCTTAATTATTTAATTAGTTATTCTAGTTTTAGTTTAGATTTGTAATATTTTAATTGTTGTTTTCATTTATCATGTTATTATTGTTGTATTCATTCATATTATCATTGTTGTTATTTATATTATTACTGTTATTGTTTATATTGTTATTTATATTGTTATTGTTGCTATTATTTATGTTATTATTGTTGTTTATATAGCTATTGTATTTGTTCTCGTTTTCTATATAATTTAACAAGTTTTTATTTTCTTATTCGTTATTATTTATAGGATTTATCATGCTTAGAGAATTTATCATTTAACTATTATTATAATTCAAGTTATTTTAATTTATAAAGTTTTTGATTTTCTTATTTTCTAATTT
>Ga0315908_10000998_pt1 | contig 21864 bp, 10 predicted proteins | sample LakEriMetagenome_12_FD_203520 | JGI IMG/M metagenome (GOLD analysis project Ga0315908, IMG submission 203520) | Freshwater fungal communities from buoy surface, Lake Erie, Ohio, United States - Buoy 4 MA124 | ecosystem: Environmental > Aquatic > Freshwater > Lake > Lake biofilm | place: USA...
TAATAATTTTTTTCTATTTATTTATTTTTCTTTAATAAATTATTAAACTTCTCATATTTCTAAATAATCTTATGCTCTTTTTTATTAATTTTAATGCTATACTTTTGGACTAAAATTATTTAATATTTTTTCTTATATTTGATAATCAAATTTTTCAAACATTAACTGTTAATTTATTCTAATAATATCAAAAATATAAATAAAAAATATAAATTTAATTATTATATTCATTCAAAATTTTATGAATCTTTTTTTTTATATAAGTTATCAAAAAATTATATAAGCTAAATAAATTCTATTTGATTGATTGATTAATCAATTAATTAAACTGTAAGAAAAGAAATTAAATCGTTCCTAACATTTTGTAAATATATCTCATTAGAATTATTGCCTATTAATTTTTCAAGATATTGTATAAATAAATTTAATGTTTGATAATTTATTACAAATAAGTTTGTTTTGTCTAATATATATTTAATATATTTACTTTCTTTAATTAATATTTATTAATTTCTAATAAATTAATTCCATAACTTCATAAATTATTTAACTTCATCACATATATTATATTGATTATCAATTTCTTCTTCAATATTTAAATAATCATAGTCTAATTCCTTTTAAATTAATTAACTTTATTCCATCAAATAAATTAATAATAATTTAATTAATATATTAAGAACTTATAAAATTAAAATATTTTTTTATAATAATAAATATAATAACAATAATTTTTAATGATTTTAATAATTATAATTCAAATAAATTAATAATAAAAATAATTAAGCGACAAAATAATAATTATTTTTTATTATAAATATATTAGAATAAACATAAATGAAAAGGAATAGAATAAATAAAAATCAGAAGAGTTATTTGAAATCTTTTTGATTTTTTAGCTCACTATTTGCTTTTTATCTTTCAAACCATAAATCCATTTTATTATTTATATTTAATGCCAATTACTGCTCTTACTCGTTGTTAAATTCCAATATTTAGGATACATCATTATCCTTGATATCAACAGATTACTATTAATCATTTTTTTACTAAACCTCAAGAGATTCTTCTATTTAACTTTGAGGTTCTTGTAAATATTACTCAATCAATAAAAGTTATGAATTAATTTCTTGTACCTCACCATTATCTAATGGAATTATTTTTGGCATTTTCTCTTCAAAAATATTATAAGTGTACAAATTATAATCGATAAATTTTGTTAATGATATCTAATAAAAGCTGAACATTTCAACAAAATATTCAAGAATGAACTCTCTAAAATCATGTCCCTCTAAAAATTAATAAATATAATGGCTTACCTTGTTATTCAAGAATCTAAATGCTATAAGGAGGAGCTTAAAAATTGTATTTGTTAATTATGACATCCAAAATATAAACTACTTCATTTGCAGTTAATTTCTTTTAAATTGAGCTGCAAAGTATGAAATAAGCTACATTTAATATCAGACCTGCTTTTTAAACTGTAAAATAATTTTCTTTTGCAAAGTTTATAACTTGAAGTCCATAATTAGATATTATTTTTAAACTCTCCTCTTAAACTTTTCCCATTTTTTTATTTATTATTTTTAACTATTCTTATTTACTATTACTATTTAACAAATCAAATACTTCTTATTTTTTGAAAATTATTTCCTCTAAATCTATTAAATTTTCATAATCTTCATCTCTTCCTCTAATTTAATTTGTACTTTTTTTACCTTAATCATCTTTTTATATTAATTTATCCAATAAATTAAGCCTATAAATTTTATCAAAAATAGTTGATTATTCGTCCATTCTATATAGCAATTTATATTCAATTAAATATAACTAATAAATATTATATTATCATGATTTAATTTATAAAAGAGGTTCTTACAAGTCATTTTTATTTATTATATTTTAATGATTTTCAGCCTATTCTTTATCATGATAATTATGAAAATCATCATCTTTTAATTCTTTTTAAATCAAACATTCAAAAATATCCTTCAAAGCAACTAATCCAATAATTTTCTTTTTATTTAATTATGGATCTATAAGATAATCGTTTCTCTAATTAAAATTTAATTATATATAATTACATCTTAAGAAAACTTATGTTCCTAATCAATTAGTAAGGCAATAGTAGTTTTATGTTTTTAAAATATCATTAGCAAATCTAAAAGATTGACAGTTTTAGGAAGAATTATAGGTTTTTAAATATGGAAATTTTATAAAATAGATTTATTGAGATATTTTAATTAAGAATTAACTAATAATTTAGATTTTAGTATTCCCATAATTATATTAGAATTATTTTGGTTGTAAATAGGTATTTTGCTAAAAGATTATGATTTAACAGCTTTTATAAGATTAAGAGTGATTTTTTGTTGATTATTGATCATAAAAACTTTTGAAATGGGAATCATGATTTAATTGGCAGGTATTGTTCTTAAGTCAATAGTTTAAACGATCATTTGAGTTTCTTGAAAAGTAAGAGCATCATTGTGATTATCATTATGATTATCATTATGATGATCATGATTGATCTAATGCAGTTCGATGAGAGTCTTAAGTTCATGATGATTAAATCTACTGGAATGGTTAGTGCCTAAAAAATGATCTAATATTTTAGCAATTGGAGTGGTGATACATGTTAGGAAAGTAATAAGGAAATTGACAAAAGAACTTAAAGAATATGCTATAGAGAGTTGTTAAGGGCCAACACAATAAGCCTAAGGAATAATCTCTCCAAATATAATAACAAAGACACAACTGATCACTATAGCGAGATAAGCTGGTACAATACCATGTAAGAAAATCGGAAGAGATTCCATGCAAAATGCATTGGACACTAATAGAGTAGCTAATAGTTTATGATGTTTGTCCAAAATTGGCAATATAACTGCAGCTTAAGCTTTCTCTTATTCATTTCCAGTTTTGCTCTTCACTTCTAATTGCAATCTGTCAATTGATAAGTAACCTACTGTTAGTCCTGAAAATAGACCTGCTAGAATTACTAAACTTATTGAAATCAATAGGTAAATCCAGAATTTCATCTCAGATGGACTATACAATCTATTTTCGTATTCTTCATCTTTATTTTATTATTCTTAATGCTCACCCTCTTTTGTTCCAATTAATACTATTACTTAATTCTCCTTTGACGAAGTTAAATTAACTACTAAAACACTGCAAATAAATAAACTAATTAATAAAAAAAATTATCTTTTCATTCCGATTATATATAATTGTCTAAATTAAATTATATCACGATAATCAAATAAAAAGTTATTTGATGATAATTCAAAAAGAAAATAAGTATAAAATTTCAATAATGAACTTATTATGTTAATAATTATATATATAATAATTGATCAGTTGAGAATTATGTTATTAATCGGAATAAAAACTAACTTAATACAGTATCCAATGATTCCCATTACCAAGAATCCAACTGCACAACTTCCTGAAATCTTAAAGAATTCTTTTTTATCTGGCTTTTCACATCTGTTTAAAAACATCATACTATCTTAGAAGAATTATTTTGTGTCATCTACTACTCCAGTTATTTATCCAGTCAATTCTTTTCCCATTATTAAGATATAAATTATATTATTATTATTTATTATCCTTTAACAATATTAAATTAATACACGTATATTATAGAATATTAAATTAATTTCTATTATTATAATTTTTATTAGGATTATAATAATGAATAATATATAGGATAAAATTAATTAAATATATATATAGTTTATTATATACAAAAATAGATATTAATAAATTTTATAAATCTTTTAGATAATAAAAATGTCATTGGATAAGAACACTTTAGCTGAATTATCATGCACTTATGCTGCATTAATCCTCCATGATGAAGGTTTGGAAATCACTGGTTAATAATTGAGTAAATTAATAGAAGCAAGTGGAAACAAAGTAGATGGATTCTGGCCTAATATATTTGCTAAATCATTGAAAGGTCAAAACATTTCTGATTTATTATGTGGTGGAGGTGCTGCTCCTGTTTAAACTTCAAATGTTTAAGCCTCATCCAGTGCTGCTCCTGTATAATAATAAGAAACTAAAAAAGAAGCCAAAAAGGAAGAAAAGGTTGAAGAAGAAGAAGCTGATTATGGAATGGGATTATTTGACGATATGTGATTCATCTTAAATCTTATAATCATTTTTATTGTATTAATATTTTTCATTTATATTCTAAAATATTTTAATCCGTCTTTTTATTTGTAATTTATAATTCAATCAATATTTTATTATCAATATTATAATTTCTTGAATTCTTTATGTTTTATTGTATACTTTTATCAATTTATGAATATTTTAAACAATTATATAATTTTTTTACTAAAATGAAATATTATATTATTAATATTTTAATTTTCGATAAATATAATAATTTTAGATAAAAAATTCATATTTAATTTTTATTTTATTAATTATAATATTTTATTATAATTATAATCATTAAATTTATAAAAATAATAAATTCATAATTAAAATTTAAGTAAATAATAAAGAATAATTTATAATTTAATAAATATATTTAATTAAAATTATTATTTTAATTTTTAAAAATCCAACGTAAAATTTTTATCGATTTTGATTAATGTTGATAATTTAAAAATCTAAAATTAATACTTTATAGTATTTTTATAAAAAAAATTAACAATATTAAATTAAAAATTTATAAAAATAATATATGAATTTAAATTTAATGATAATCATTCAGCTTTTTTGTTATTAATTTAAGGCAACTTAATTTTGGAATAAGATATTTATTCTGTTGAGTTCAAATCCAAAGACATAATTTTAAGAGCTAGTGTTTTTTAGAAATTATTTTCAACTAAATTACTGTTAGGTTTTTTCAACAAGGTAGACATTTAACTCTTCTCCCATTTAGATTAATAACTATTTTCCCAAATTTATTTAGTAGGCTGATCACTTTGTCTCATCTAAAAAAATTTAAATAAATTGATTGATTTACTTTCAATTCATATTATTTATTATTGCAAATTTAAATAGAATTTTGATTGAAAGCATATTTAAGTGTTTTTTTGATGATAGTGAGCTTGACGAATCCTAAATTGACATTTAAATCATAATTCAAAGTGGTCAGATCTATTATGGCAGCACAGAAAGCATCAACTGCACTCTTAACAACATCTTTTGCCAAGAAACAACTAGCAGCTATTGGTTCAGGATTGCAGAAAATCATCGCAAATCCTTTCTGGTAAATACTATTTTGGCTTTAAGGTTTGGTTATTTCCTCTTTGCCGTGATACCTAATATTATGATTATAATATACTGATATTTTGATATAATAATATGATAATTATGTGATATAATATACCTGGTGAGTTGATATTAGAACTTTGGATCAGGAACAAAGCATGGTCTAATTTAATGAATGTGCTTTCTCTCCTATCTCTGTTCATCTAAGTCTCTTTGTGGATTGAACTAAGTGAATTGTGCTGGTTGGATTTTGCCACTCTCAACTTCAAAGCAAAATGCTCCAAAATTCTTTAGGTTTACTCCTTTACCATTTTCAACCTTCTCTTATAAATAAGAAGCTAAAGCTGTTATTATTATATGCATTTAAGCTTTAGGTTCCAATGGTTTGTATGAAGATTGGGTTCTTGGTTATGAAACTAAATGTTTACCAGGGTAGTTCTATTAGTGACATAGAATGAAATCGAAGATTTAATCGTTGTTCATTTATAAGTTATAGTTTTTATTATTATTATTATTATTAATTTATTCAATATATTTAATTATATTATATTTTATATATTATCAGATTTAAATCATATATAATAAATTTTTTTATATAAGAAATATAGCCAGTTAATATATGAATATAAATTGAGAAAAAATATGAATAAAAAAGGGATGAATATAGGATGATTAATAAAAAATATAAAAATAAATATTAAGAGAATATAAATATACATCAATCTAGCTTCCAACAGATCTTCATCAACTCTACGAAGTGATTATCATCATCAATACTGGCACTAACAGCTGCATAATAATCATTCCATTCGTCTCTTGAGACCTATCCATCTTAATTGACATCTCTAAAATTTTAAAGGAACTCAATGAAAACTTACTCTTCTGTCATTTCTCCTTTCTACACTTTTGGATGCATACTCACATTATAAACTCCTTTCAAATCTGCACTGTTAATTGATCCAAATCCATCCTTGTCAAATTTCAAAAATGCCTTATCAATCATAGATTGTCTATTAATATCATTATTGTTGTTATTGTTATTGATATTGTCATTGTTATTTTTATTGTTATTGTTATTGTTATTATTATTATTATTATTGTTATTATTATTATTATAATTATTGTGATTATACTATGGTAAAATATATGATAATATTACCTTCTGTTGTTGGGTCTGCCTCTAATAGCAACAAGGAATTCATTAAAGTCTATCTATCCATCTTTGTTGGTATCAAAGATGATGAAAAGTTATTAAATTTGTTAAGATGATAGTTAACATCCGATTTCTTTGAGACCGATTGAAAAGTCCTATTAGGATAGTTTATTGTTTCCATCATAACTATCCATATGTCTGAACACTCTTCCTAAAGATCTTATTGTCTTAGCACCTCTTGAAGCTATCTAATCTCTTACCAATTATAATGTGTCCATTTATATAACTTATTTTTATATTATTATTTTTTATTCTTTTTTTTGATATTAAATATCATATTATCATTATTATTATCATACTTATATTTCAATTATTTTTTAATGTTTTCTTTATTATTATAAGATCTATATTATTATTTTATTATAACTGAAATCAAAATATGCTATCCTTTTCATTTGAATAAATGTACAAATTTTCATTTCTAATTGTACTTTCATCTCTAAATATTTACTCCTCTACTTATATTTGTTGTTTATAATCACTGTTGTTTCTCTAAATGCACATCTATTCATCATTATTATTGTTTTAATTATTATCAAGTTATTCTTTTAATTACTTTATTTAGTCTAAAATACTTGTTATCTTTTTTATTTTTAATTAATTATCTTATATTTTATTTTCTGTCAATATTTTTTAAAACTTTTTGGCATCAATAAATATATTAGCAAGTTGATTTTTAAATAAAAGCATAAGATTTTTGTTAAAATTATTAGAGTTATTTAGAGATTGGTTATTAGAGTCATGATTAATGACTTTATTTTTTTTAACAGGAGGAATATTAAAAAGAGTTTAATTTGCATTATTTTCCATGATTTTAAAAGTATCATAGACAATTAATGCATTGTTTTTAGAATTAGAGTTGATGGTAAAAATGAAATGAATATTATTAAGATGAATGGATTAATAGGGAATATTGACATTATTAAAAATGATTTGTAGAGAATGTAAGAATGACTATTAATCATCGATTTGTTATGATTATAATTATTTAGAATTAAGAATGTCTGTCATTACAAATAGATATTTAAATAAAATGGCATTATTTTTCTTAACTGAAATCTTTAATACCAGCTTCACATTTTCATCCTTGTTTAATTTCTGTCCTACATGAGTCAATACTCATGTCATCACTTCTTCATTCACTTAATCAATTCTTTCATTCATTAACATCTCAACATCTTCCTCTTTGAATCGTTTCCCTTTTATCTTTACTTAATTTATACCTTCATCTTTTCTTTATATTAATCTTATCCCATTCATTATTAAAAACACTTGTTCTTCTAATAGTTTATCTTTATTTCCATCTAATATATATATTTTACATATCTTTTTTATTTGTATTTATTTATATTATAATTACTTTTGTGACCATAAATCACAATTATGTTTTTTCCATTAAGTTTTAGACAAGGTTGAAAATTTGATACAAATTCTTACATACCATTGTAAATATTATTAAATTAATATTTTATTTTATTTTAAGCATACTTTTTGACGTTGTTTAGATTATTGGGATCAGTGAATTTGTATAGATAAAACTTGTTTCTAAATAAAAATTATAAAAAGAGATGAAATATATGTAGAGTAATAATATTTATAAGATAAAATGTTATAATATGTAAATGATGAAATATAATAATATAAAATAAAAAGTATTTAAAGAATACTTTTTGATGAGAGAAAAAGGTGATTCTTGACAGTTTGTGAGAGTGGTAAATAGTGAGACAGTGTAAGAGAGTGATGAAAGAGTATTAATATTTACATTACTAATATGAGGACAATCTCTAATGAAATGCTCCATTCTAACATACTCATCAGTCATGTATTTGATTGTCTTCTATAAAACATCTATTCCTCTCAAGTTCTCTTCCTACATTATCACCATCTATTTATCAAAATTATTTGTTATTTTCCTAAGTTTTTCTAACTCTTTCTACTATTCTATCTAAAATGTTTCACTTGCTAATTTCCTTTGTTTTTCTTCAAATTCTCTCCGAAGTTCCTTCTTTTTTTTCTAATATTGTTTCTCTTATTCTTATTATTTCTCTAATATTTCATTCTCCTTTTTTTCATTCTGTTCCTTTAATTCCTTATTTTTCTTTTCTTTTTCTTTAAGATTCTTAATATTTTATTCTAATTATTCTTCTAATTATTTTTTGTCTTATTTTTGCTATTCTATTATTTATTAATATTTTTTCTAATTTTAAATCAAATCTACTATTTCTTATCTTAAATTATTCTATTATTATTCTTTCTCTTTATCATTTTCCATTGATGAGTTAATAGTATTAATATGATTTTATTGTAATTATTCAGTTAGTTATATATTTTAACTTTTTATTAATACATTTTCTTCTTTTAATTAATCATATTTATATTAAAGGTTATCTTTTTCATTAGTAATATGTTAAATTTATTCTTAAAAATCTAAATTTTCATCAGTAATTCAATCTAATTCTTTTTTTACTGCTTTATATTTTTCATTAATCATTTCTAATTTATTTTCTAAGTTGTTTATTTCTTCCTAATTAACTTATTCTATCTCTTCAGATGAAATAACTAACTATTAACATTAAATATTTAATGATTCATATTTTTTATTTAAAATATTATATTTTTCTTCTGCATCTTAATTTAAATTCTCTAAAATTTATATTTAATCTCTTAAATTTTATATTTCATCTTCTTATTCGGACATTTTATTTTTATTTATATTTATTTTTAATTCTATTCAAATATTAAGATATTATTAAATAATAGAAAAATGAAAAAAAATTTTTATATATTTATATTTCTTGTTTTAATTTTAAAAATTTGCGTTCAGCTTAGTTTTACATTTGATGATGATATTAAAAAATAATGTTTCAACAAAATAATTAAAGGAGGACATAAAATATTATTTTAGTATTAAATAATTGGATCAGATACCACAAAAATAGAAACAACTTTAACTTAGAATAGTGATATAATATTGAAAACTACAGAAAAGAACTATCCAAATAAAGCAAATAAGAAATAGAAGTTAAAAAAATTGGTAAGTGATCATGAGGCTTAAATTTGTTTTGAAGTTATTGAAAAAGGCAATATGAATCCAAGTGTCGCTTTTCATTTTGGTTAATAATCTTCATAGTAAATTCACACTGACTTAGTTAGCAGTGATAAAGTATTTATGGTCATCAAAAAGTTAAAAGCAACTCACCAATAATTACTATCTGCTAACATTTTTGTCGAAATAGGACTTTAGAACGAACATTATTAATAGAAGGGTAATATTAAACATTATTATAAATATTGTTATTTTTATCAATAATATTCTAATTTTTATATTTCTCAAAGTTTACATGCAAGTTGAGGAAAAGGTAAAAACATATACTTACATGAAAATAACTATATCATTTGTTATATTTGTAATACAATTGTGGTTTTTAACTAAATTTTTTTAAAGCAAAATTTAATAGTAATAAGAATAAATAGTTGTGTAAAATGTTTGATATATATAAATCAAATAATTTATTTGTTTATTCCATACATCATTTATTTACTTTGTTTCAAACTTTTAAAAAAGTTTTGGCACAATTATTTTTTTATTTAACTTATCTATTAATTTTTTTTATTATTACTATTATTATATTCAATATTATTATTATTGATTTTCATTTAATTTGAAATAAATTTTAATTATTAGATATTTTTATTATTTAAACTACAACTATTAAAATTTATATATACATATTAGACTTATTTTTCATTTTATTTAAATTGTATTGATAATTTTATAAATTTTTTTCTTTCTATGTTAAACTATTGTTAATGATCTAGAGTAATCTATTTTAGTTATTAATTTGAATTTTTTCGTCTTATCAACTGTGAAATTATTATTATAAATATGTATCCTACTTTTTTTCAAAATGCGATTTACTTAAATGATTTAAAAATATTTCTTAATTATCATGTTTTTTAACTTTCAAATATTCACATAAATTAATTTAATTCTTTTCGTTTGATTTATAAATTTAATTTGAATTTAATTTTTTTTAGAATTATAATTAGTTTTTATAATTATTTTTTAATGATTAATCTTCTAAAAAATTTTTAATAAAACTATTTCGAAATTCTGTCGATTAATTTTTTTTTCTTAATATTAAATAAATTTAAATACTTTAAATCAAAAAGTATTTAAGGAGAATCTTTTTAATTTATATTTATTTTATGTTTATTCTATAATTTTTCTATTGATTTTATATTTTTTAAATTTAATGAATAATAATTTTTGTCACTATAAATATTTAGAATATCTAAAAGTTTTTTATTTTTAATTTGATTATTACTATTGTTTATCTAATTTTATTTTTAGTTATTTATTTCATAATTTCTAATTCTACATGATTTCAATTAATTTTTTTAATTAATTTTTTGTAAGGAAATTCTTTAAGATAGTAATTATGAATTTACTTTATAATTATTAATATTTAAAAGTTTTCCTTAAAAATTCTTTTAAACTTGATTTTTATTTGAATAAAATTTTAATTTTAGTTAGTTAGAATAAAAATTTAAATTAATACCCCCACATTATTTTAATGATTCTAAACTTCAACAGCTTGATTCTTCTGAAACTTATATTCATGGGAAAATATATTACTATTAATTCGAGTTTTTAAATCTATTTTCTATTTCTTATAAAAAATCAAATTCATCTGATTAATTTAAATTTATTTAAGAGATGCTTTGCATTTATAAATTTATTTAATAATTAGATTATTTACAAATTATATCAATTTATATAAATAATTAAAAATGAGTAAATAAAGTAATGTTTTTGAAGATATAGATAAACAATAAATGATAAAGGTTTTTGAAGAGTGTGAAAAAGAAGTATAGTATTTTATTAAATTTTAAGATTGCAAAGTGGGAAGGCAAATACAATAACTTAAAGACAAAATATGATAATTAAGAAGATCAAATAACATAATTGAAATTATAACTTTTATAAGAAAACAATGGAAAAGAAAAAATTAATTGTAACATTCAATAAGAGATAAGCTTGAAATAATAATAAATTGATTAGTAATTATTTAAAATCTAAAGGCTGTAAACTTTATTAATTTAAGAAGAAAAAAGGAACTAAAAATAATTGGAATATTCTAGTTACATTTAACAGCAATTACAGGAAAAATAAGAAATTATAAAATAATTAGAATTATAGAAAAACAATTAAGATTAATCTATTAAATAAATAAAAAGTTATTCTAAGTCTCCATCTAGGAAAAGTATATTTAATGAAGAAAATCAATAATATAGTAAAAAAATATAATAATATAAATAAAAAAATGTGGAATTAATAAGTTAATCATTCCAATAAAAAAATATACAAGAATTACAGATAAAAAATGATAAATAATAAATATTGAACTTAGAAAATAAAATTGATAAATTAAATAAATAATTGGAGCAAAAAAGTGAAGTAATTCTTTAACTATAAAAATAAATAGTTAATAATAAAAATCTTAATAATAATTTATAAATTTAAAAGAATCAAATTTTTTCTTAGGAAAAATAATCATCTAATGATAATGAATAAATCAAACAGAGATATTATTTTATATATGCATTGGCATAATTAATTGATAAAAACAAATATAAATATCTTAATTAATATATTTTAGCTGAAAAATATGATTATTAAAATGATTCAAATATTATTTTAAAGGAACAAAATAATATTTTATTGGATTTAAATTAGATTTTAAACAAAGATGAGGATTAATTAGGTATTAATAATTAAACTAATTAAAGTAAAAAACAGAAGTATAACAAATCAAGATTTTAAATATTAAAAAGAAAAATTGTTTATTCAAAAATAAAATATTTAAGAAATAAATGATCAAATAAAATAAAATGATTCATAAATAAAAAAAAGTAAGAGTTAAATAGAAAATAATAATTATAATAATGGATAATTTTATCCTTAAAAGGGTTCTTTGAACTTGAAAGGATTTGTTTTAAATAACTTGGAATAACTTTTTAAACTAGAAACAAAAGTGAGCGTTTTAATTTTAGTAGAATAAAATGAATAGTTTATATTTTAAGAAAAATACGACTTTATTGCTGAGTTTATTCAAAAAAATATTTAAATAGCGGTGAAAATAGATATTGAAGACTAAAATTAATGGCCAGAAATAACTATTAATTTAGTTTTCTAAAACATGAATCAAATAAATGATACAGTGCCTTAAAATGTGAGTATTTTTAAATCTTACATAATTGGAGACCTTCGATTGTATATTTCTTAACCTAATTAATTTCATAATGTGTAAGTGCCTATTGACTTATTAGAAGACATCAACCAAATACAAGATATTAATTATCAAGGTTATTTGAACTATCAAATACGATATGTCTAAGATTGATAATATTAAATAATTTATATAGTTTTTTATTAAAATATAGACAATCATATCATTAGTTAATTCCATTTTATGATAAGAATGTAACAACAGCTTCTTTTGGTTTTCCTCCAACAAATTATGCTACTTTTTATCCGTTTTTAATTAGGACAACGTGAGGAATTCCACTAACTTCATATTATGAAGCATATGCTCCTAGAGATTCAATGTCACAATCACAATAAGCAAACTCAAATTTTCCATTGAATTCAGCAGCAATTTCTATTAAAATTGGTTTTAAGGCTCTGCAAGGAGGACACCAAGAAGCACTAAAAACAGCTAAGACTGGAACGCTGTTTGATTTATCTAATACATGAGTTTTGAAATGTTAATCTGATTCAATAAAAGTAGTGTGAGGTGATGCTGGATGATCGTGAGACATTTTTATATTTCTATATTTTATTATATTATATTATTATTTCACAATAAATATAAATTATATTTTCTGGTCAGAAAATAAAATCATAAATTATATTATATAATAATTTTAATAAAAATTTTTTAGATTTTTATAAAAGTCTATTTTATCAATTAGTTAAATTATCATTTATTTTCTCAATAAAATTATAAATATATTAAATTATTTGTTATATTATTTTAGATATTAATAAAATAGAATTAATTTTCAAATTTAATTATTTAATGAAAATTTTTTATTAATATTTTAATTATAAAATATGATATTTAAATCTATAACTTGTTTATGTAAAAAATTAATAGAAATAAAAATAATAAATTATAAGTAATAATATAATTCATTATATCAAAATTATAATAATTAATAATCCCATCATTATTAAATTTATAAGATGTCAAATTTTAACTTTCTTGAAGAGTTAGAAAAGAACAACACAAGTAATATAAGTTACGACTCATCAGAACATAATATATATCAAGATAATTCAATTAATTAAGATGAATAAATAGACAATAAATAATCTTAAATAATTGAAATAGATTAATTAATGTTATCTTAAAAATTTATAATTTTTATTAATAAATAAAAATCAAGTATTTAGAATTTTTAAAATTAATGATTTATTTTTTTATAAATGATACTGTATTATTTATATTTTAAAATTAAATAATAATCTTTATATTTCGAATAAATTAATAGAAATGGATTTATAAAAGAAAATATAAGAAATTTTCAAAAAATAAAAATTATATAAATTAATTAAAAGTATTTTTAAAATTATATTTTTAGGTGAAAATATAGGTATTAAAAAATCTATTTAAAAATACAGTAAGATTAATAAAAAGAATACTTAAAAAATAAAATTAAAATAATAAAATAATGATATAGAAATTTTGAATAGTCAAAAAGGATGTTTAAAATTTTTAACAAAAAAAGTTATAAAGTAAACTCAAAAGTATAATGGACAAACTTATAAATAAATTTCTTCTAGTTTATCTTTAAATTTTGAATAAGATATAAATTTATAAAATCAATAAAGTTAAGATAAATAAAAATATAATTAATTAATAGAAACTCAAAGAATAATTAGAAATGTTTAGAGAAGGTCTTATGATGCATTAAATGTTTTAATTGCATCTTAAATTTTATTTAAAATTGATAAGAAAGTTTACTTTAATTATTAACATAACTATGCTAAAATAAATGAATTAAATAATATTTAAAAAAAAATCGAAAAAAAGAAATAAAACTTATAAAAAAATATAAAGAAATTTTATTCATTAAATGAATTTTATTAATCTTATAAAGAACTAATTTTATCAAATTAAAATAATAAATAAAATGTAAAATAAAATCAAGAACTTTTTTTTTATCCATTTTTTATTATAAAAATATTAAATTTTAAAAAAGAATTTTTTCAAGTATTTTTTTTAAATTTTATAAATAGATAGATATAAATAAGTAAAGTATAATTATTTTATCTAAATAAAAAATTAAATTAATTAAATAATCTTAATTTTTTTAACAAATAATTTAAAATAGAAAAAATTAATCATGAAATTATAATTTATTAAATTATTGTTTTTATAATAATATTTTTGATTTTTATTATAAATAGTTTTTTACTTTAAAAACAATAATTTCTTTTTAATAATAAGATTATATTTTTCAAAATTTAACTTGTTTCTTGAAAAAAAAATATGTTTCACAAAATATTTTATATTTTTAATTTATATATTAAAAAAATTTATAAATTTAATTTATCAAAAAGAATTTTATATATTTTTGAAATCTAATTCTTAAATTTTATTTGTATTTTTATATTTATCTGATTATATATTAAACACTCCCATTAAATTAAAAGATATGTAAGGTTTTTATTCTTATTTTTATATTTTCTTATTAATTTATATTTATTTTTTTTTCATATAATTGCTTTTTTTAGATAATCTAGTTTCAATTAATAAATTATCTATTTTTCTTTTTTAGATTGATTATTTATCATTTAATAAATCATTTGTATCTTATTAAAATTTAGGCAGAAAATACTAAATTTATTAAATAACTAATAAATTAAAAAAAATAAAATATTACGTGAAGATTAATTTACTTATTCTATTTATGGCTTTTTTTTTAATAAATCTAAAATAAATTTATTTTAAATTTAATCCATTTAAAAATATTCTTTTTCAAATTTTAGAAAGTGATTCGATTTTTATTTTTCTTGCATAATTATTTATGATAATGTATTAAAGATAATAATGATAATATAATATTAATTAAATTTATAAAAAAAACATAATTTTAAATTAACTATTTTAAATTTCAATAAAATTTTTTATTAAAAATAAAATTTTGATTTAGTTTTTAAATTTTTCACGTAAAAAAAAATTTAATTTTTAAATTCATCTTTTCTAAAATTTGAATTTTTAAAATCATATATTTTTGTATTATTATTTCTTTTATATAAGAAGAATAACAAAATAATTTAATAACAGAATCATTTTCTTTTATTTTAAAGAATATCTTTAGCTTATTAGATGCAAATGGTGTAATTAGATTTTTTGATTTAATTATAGACTTCATAATCATAATATCCTTTTTGAGTAGTAGGAATATTGAGTACTTTAGAAATTAGTAATTAAGTATCATGAGTATATTTAATAACTTTTTCATTTTGTGAAATATCCATGGCATTAATATAAGCTGGATCAAAATTAAATTCAGTGACAGTGAGAGTATTCCAAAGTTAAGTGATACAAATCAAAATATTAGCAGGCTCACCTTCCAAGTCTAAGAAATTAATAAAATCTTAGTTCATATAATCCAAGCAAACAACCTTGACAGGCTTTAAAGGGACAAAAGCTCCTTATTTAAAAGACAAGAGTTACCTTCCGTTGGAAGTAGTACCTTCAGGGAAAATAAGGAGAGGATTAAGTTTAGCATGATTATTATCTTGTAAAAAATATTGGGTCCTTTAAACAATGGCTTCTAATACCAAAGATCTATGATCCTTACTCTGCCTTTCCACCCAAATACCCTCACAAGCATCTGCTGCGAATTTAAAAATCAAAACTGAACTAGCTTCCTTTTTACCTAGAAACGCATTTTAATATTGATAAATCATATAGAAAACATCAATAAAACTGACGTGGTTTCCAATTATTATAGGAATATCTTTATCTTATATTTTTCTCTCAGTCTTGTATTCCTCTAAATACTCCTCTACTTTTTTCTTCTGTCTCTTTACATAATGATATCCAAAAGTTAACAATACTAACTTTGCTGCTATTTTTCCTACGATTCTGTATCCTATTTTCTTCAATACACTTTAGGGAAACATCCGAACTATTCCAAAACCTATTAACATAGTTAGTATTGCACCTATTGAGAATAGTATTCTTATTGGAACAACAAAGCAACCAACTAACATCATCGAAAGTTTGTTCCATTTCAAGCAATCATCTCTATTGTATTATGTGAATTCTTTCTTTACTTCTTCAGACTCTTTAACTACAAACTTTTTGTATTTATCTACTGTTATGTTTATCCTTTTATTTAATTAATAATATTTACAAGTATGTTATAATACAGCAATAAATTATCCATCCACTTAATAATATTTCATATATATACAGCATATTTTATTTTTATATCTTTGTTTTATAATATATAATAAAAAATGTAAAATTCATCCTATAAAATTTCTAATATTACATATTTTAAAGATCTTAATATTAATCAAACATATGAAGATGATAATTTATTTATAAAAATCAATGAGATTAATAAAAACTTTGTTGAAATTTAAAATTATTTTGATAAATTAAAGTTTAAAAATACAAAATTCGATATTTAAGAAGATAAATCAAAATCAAAATAATATAATATAAAAAAATTATAAGATTTAATAGAAAATACTTGATTTTAAATAAAGATAATCATGATAAAAAATATAATAATAATTATAATTATATGGTATAAAGATAAAATCATATCATATTTATAGAGCATTTATAATTACAAAATATAATTTAAATGGATTATTAAAAAAAGTAAATGAATTAATTAGATTAAGATAGAAAGTCATTAAAATAATGAACAGAAGACTTATCTCTTCAATTAATAAACGAAATAGAAGTTGAGAAAAAAGAAATAAATCAAGAATAACAAAATACTTTTTGAAGTATAAAGGCCAATCAATCAACAATAAGAGCATAATTAAAAATGAATTTATTTTAAAATAAAAACTAGATTAAATCAACTTCTATTTCTCCTCAAAAAAACATCATTAATTCAGAAGATTAATAAAAACTATAAAAACAACAATAACTACTAAAGCAATAATAACTAATGTTAATAAAAAGAGGATCTAATTTAATAGTAAACAATCATTCGGTATTTAAATATTACGATGGAGAGAATTTAGACGAAGATATATAATATGAAAATTATAATAATAACACGAGTATTAATCAAAACAAAATAAATCAATAGTACAATATATAATATATCCAAGGAAACTTTAATCAATTTTATGAAGTCAAAAAGTTTCTTGGTTAAGGTTGTTTAGGACTTGTGAAAAAAGTCAGGAAAATTTAATAAAAGAAAGAAGATATAAAAGAAAGTTCAAGTGAAAATGGAAAAGCTGATAAACAGGAATTTGCAGTAAAAATAGTTAAAACTAGAGACACAGAAATTATAAGTATGGTAATTATTTCTAATAATATTAATCTTAATCTAGATTTTAAAAGAATATAAAAAATTAAAAATTTTAAACCATTCTAACATAATATAAATGCATTAACTAATGATTGATTATTCAAAAGCTGAAGTTTATTAAGTTATGGAATTAGTAGAGTGCAAAGAAATGGAATAATTGTTATTATAATATGGAAAATTCTCAGAAAATTAGGCTAAAAAGATTTTCAAATAAATTTTAGAAGGAATCAAGTATTTACATTAAAATGGAATATGTCATTGAGATATTAAAGTAAATATTTTATTTTAATTTTATTTATAAAGCCAGCTAATATAATGTGTGATCATGAAGGAAAAACAGTTAAGATTACTGATTTTAATGTAAGCAAATTTTGCTCAGCGTTAGAGAAATTTTAAAGCAAATAATAAAGTGAAATCGATATTAAAATGTGGACCTCTACTGGAACTCTTCTATTCAAATCTCCTGAAATGCTATAAGAATTCGCTGAATATAAGTATATTAATATTTTTAGTTTTTAATTTTAGTTAAACTGTTGATATGTGGAGTGCAGGTGTTACTCTTTTTATCATGTTATCTAACACTCATCCCTTTTATTCTGAATAGTAATTTCTATAATTATATTTAAAAATATTTAGGATTATAATAATCATTATATATCTCATATTTATTATATTCATTTTATTCATTATATTCAACACATTCGTTATATTAATTATATTTATTATCATAAATAGTCCTGAAGATATTGTGAATAAAATTTTAAATGTCAATTATAATTTCAGTAATGAAAGTTGGAAAGAGATAAGTAATTTAGCTAAAGATTTAATTAGAAAATGTTTAGTAAAAGATCCAAATTAAAGAATTTTACCTACTGAAGCTCTAAATCATCCTTGGATTTTAAATAATCATTCATCTAAATAATATATGTTAACTAATTAATAAATTAGATTTCCAAAAAGAACTTAATCTTTTGTTAATAAATAAGGTTCTGAAAAATGTTAATTTACTAATAAAAGCGATAATTTTAATTAAGAAAAATAAAACAAAACTATAATAAGATAAAATTCAGTTAATTCTATTTTAAAATTCAGTAAAGATTTTTCAGAGGAAAACCTTTATGAAATTGGATATGAAGATAATTTAGAGTATGAAAACAGTGAAAAAAGTTGTGAATCAATTGACGAATTAAAATAGAAAATCATTCAAAATTAAGATTTATGATTTTCATTTAATTAATTATAATATATAATTTAAATATTATATTGATTTTAAAATTATAAATTCAATAGATTATTCAATATAATAACAATATCTTGAATATTTTTAAATTAAAAATTATTAAAAATATAATAAAAAATTAAATTAAAAACTAAATTGATTAATTTTTAATTATTTTTCAAGATTAAATAATTAATATTAAACCTATTTCTATATTTTATTTAGTAAAAAATTATTTATAATAATCAAATTTTATATTTTTATAATCATTAACTATAATATAATAAATGAATATAAATAATAAAAAATCTTTTATTGCAATAGATGAAAATTAATTATAAAAAATTCATATTTAATCTTATATTCCTTAATATGAATAATAAAAAAATTACTTGTGTGATTTTAATAAAGTTTCAGAAAATTAAAAAACTAAAATCGAAAAATTAATATAATTAGATGAAAATTAATCATTAAATGATTTTGACTGTTAAAATAAAAAATAATTTTAATGAATCGATACATTATTGGAAATAAATGATGAAAAAAATAAAAAATAAAATAATATTATTTAATAATTATTTTAATAAAATTTAAACGAATAATAAACTAAATAATAAATGATAAATAGCTTTTTTTATGGTTAGATAGAAAGAAACTAATAGTTGATAAGTAATTGAAGAAATTAAGTTTAATTATTAAAAAAAATAGAAAATAATTCATAAAATTAAATAATAAACAATCAATCTAATTAGATAAATTAACTTGACTAAGGTAATGAAAACGGATAAATAAATGATGAAAAAATAAATAATACATGATATATCATTAACATTAATAATTATAATATTAATAAAAAACAGCTGTTAAAAAAATAATAGACTACTTCTTTAAATAATAGTTTATAAAATTTAAAAAATAATAAGAATATAAGATATGTTAATTAAAATAATTTAAAACTTTCTTAAATTAAAAATAATAAGAGTTTCTAAGAAATGAAATATCAAAAACAAATAAGAGAATAAATATAATAAGAGTTAATTTTCGAAGAATATAACAAATTTGATTTTGAAAATTAAAAAAGTGAAATTTCATGTAAAAGTTTTATAATATTAGATAATAAAAATAATAAGATAATATAAGGTAAGAATTATGATTAAGATTTTGAAATAGCAAGTATGACAAAAATAATGACAATTTGGGTGACTTTATAGGTTTTAAGCAGATTGTAAATAAATTGCAGGAAGATATTTACTTGAGTAAGCAAACAAGCAGCTTCAGTAAGTAATAATTATGAATAAATTTAAAATAAAATGATAAATAAATAGTCGATAAATAAATAAAATGAAAAATAAAATAATGAATAATAAATTAGTAGGGACATCTTCATATCTAAAGGAGGGAGACATAATAAGCATATATGAGTTGATGTTTGGATTAATGTTGCCTTCAGGAAATGATAGTGCTTGGGCATTATCAGAATCAATCGGAATAATACTATATTTTATGCAGAATAACAAACAAAGAAGTGTGATTTATCAGATAATTGATGTGAATAACTATAGTATCGTTGATGTTCAGAGTTACTTTATTAAAGAAATGAATAAATATAGTTAAATGTATAATTTGAAGAAAACCTTTTATGCCAATCCTCATGGACTTACTAATAAACTAAATACTAGCAGCAGTTATGATCAATCTATTTTGATTTAAAAATGTTTGGAAAACTCTCTCTTTCGACAAGTTATTAATACTAAGCATTATGCATTTACGATATAAAATGATTTAATGATTAAGTTTAATAACAGGAAAATAAATTGGTATAATACTAATAAGTTATTAGGATTTAATCATACTAATTATGGATGAATTTATGGAATTAAAACTGGAATAACTTAAAGTGCAGGAGGATGTTTGGCTACTCATTATATATCTTAAGATAATTTTAGTTATGTTATTGTTGTTATTGGTTGTAAGGATGAAGAACATAGATTTATTGATACTCTCAAAATTATTCATAGGTTTATTCATCAAAAATCAAATCCTGATATTATTCATACACTCATAATTACTAATAATCATTTATAGTAAAATTCTTAGGATATTAATAATAGTCGTAATTAAAATAATAATAATAATGATGATAATATTGATAATAGAAAATAAAATAATAATTATTATAATTTTGATAATTAACTTAATAATAATAATATCTATAATAATGAAATAATGGATACAAATAAAAAAAATAGAGTAAAATAGTTAAATAATATATAGTAAAATAAGACTATTGGAATTGATATAGAAATTATTAATGATATATAAATATAGAAACAGAAAGAAAGCATTATTAAAAGAGAAGAAATATTTGGAAGTATTATAAGAATATAGAATTAGAAGAATTAATACTTGAATAATTTTATAAACTCTCATCAAATAATATGAAAATATATATTAACTTTAGTTAAATTTCTATAAAAAATAATTATAATAATAATATTATAAATAATTCGGTTAAATAATAATAAAAATCAAGGTTAAATAAGAAAATCGTTGTTTAATAGTTGATAATTATAAGTATGTTCTATATTAGGTTCATAACTATATTCATTAA
>Ga0315908_10001001_pt1 | contig 21835 bp, 9 predicted proteins | sample LakEriMetagenome_12_FD_203520 | JGI IMG/M metagenome (GOLD analysis project Ga0315908, IMG submission 203520) | Freshwater fungal communities from buoy surface, Lake Erie, Ohio, United States - Buoy 4 MA124 | ecosystem: Environmental > Aquatic > Freshwater > Lake > Lake biofilm | place: USA...
TGTTTAGAAAGTTTCGATCATGATCCTGATAAATTAGTTTTATATGAAGAGGAAATTCAATCAGGTTAATAAATTATTGATTATTACTTAGATTTTTTTAAATACGAGCCAATTCTAATTGATCACTCTTTATCTTCTAATACCAAATCCAAAAAAAAGAAAACAAAAAATACTCCAGAAATAGATTTTAATTCATTGCTCAAAGATTTTGAAAGGAAACTTGAATTGACTGCTATATAAAGTCAGAAAGTAGCTAAGCTAATTCCCAATTTATAAAAAAACTGGTTCACTAATTTAAAATATATACGACAGAAGTGTAATTCTACCAAATGATATATCATAATTTTTACATTATACATTTAGAATATTTTATTATAAAATAAAAATTAGTAATAGAAACATCAAATAAAATAATAATTTGAGATAAATTATTAATAATAAAATTATAAAAATGACAATCTACATAAAAAATTAAATACAAAAAAATAAAGGTACAGAATAAATGGAAATGCCATGTCTACACTCAGTTTCAATAACGAATTTAGGTGAAAGCATCCTAATATTTGGAGGAATGAACGATCAAAAAGAATTCTCAAATAAAATATACGAATTTACTCTGAATGATTAGAGTTGGAAGGAAGTAAAAGTCTAAAATGACTTACAAAATACTCCAAAACCTCATGAAAGATACAAACATTCTGCAAATCTTGTTTTTAGCAAATAAATTTTAATAATAGGAGGGTTTGGTAAAACTCTCTTAAATGATTTCTGGATCTATGATCACAAAATTTAACAATTTTAGGAAATATAAATTATTGTCTCATCCAAATAATTCTCACATAGATATGGTCATCAAACATTCCTGCACAATGATTTACTCTATATTATGTTTGGAAAAGGAGGTTATTTTATATTTTTATTATTTTTTAAATAAAAAATATCATTATTTTATTTGTAATATTAAAAATATTAATAAAATATATATAATCTAAATATAGATTACATTTAATAGATTAATATATATTTTATTAAAATAATTAATATATAATATACTAATTATTTAATATATATTAATTGAAAAATTGAGATTTGTATAAATTAAAAATATAAATATATTTATTAAAAATACCAATAATATCAAAATAAATAAATTAAATTATCAATTTGTATAAAATATATTAATAGAATGAATATAAATAATATTAATTCATATAGGTTCAAAAGAACTAACAGAATCGAAAGATCTAAAAGAAGTATTCACATTCTCACTAACAACATAAAAACTAGATTAAGTAGAAGTAACAGGACAAAAACAATGGATGTCAGGTTCAAATTTCACAGGATAATTGCTATCAAAAGATCGTTTTCTACTAATCCCTTGCGAATTCAATAAACTATGCTTATTTAACATTGAAACATGCAACTTCAATGAAATCAATACCATTGGAGATATACCATCCCCTCGTATGAGATTCAGCATTTGTGAAGGATTTGAAAAGGGTGAAATTCTTATGATTGGAGGAGTTGACAAACAAAAATATTTTAATGAAGTTTATAAGTTGTATTGTCCCAAAGATAATATATCATTAATCTTCAAGTTTGCTAAATAGGAAGTTTTATATAGAAATAAAAAATATAACAAGTTCAGTCTTTTTCCTGGCTTATAAAGTCATTCTGCTATTTATATCGATAAGGGAGTCTTGATATTCGGAGGACTTTTTAGGAATCTTATGTATTGCAATACCAAAGTAGAATAGGCATACAAGACTAGTCATAAGAAGTATACTATGTAATTGTCTAGTAATCTCTACTTTAATGAGGATATGTTTTATCTTGATTGCAGCAGTTTCTATGAACTAGATTACTATACTTAGACATTCAACATCACTCCAGAATTCAAGAAGATCAATGATGATTACCTTAAACAGCAAAAAGAACTGCCTCTTTCTCTTTACTAATCCGATTTAGTCTATTGGCCAAAAATAGATAGACTGGTAATTTATGGAGGCATTAGGAAAAACATGAATTCATCAGATGAAGAACAAAGTAAGGAAAAAAAATTATAAGATTAACACAAATACCTTAACTACCTCTAAACCTACAATATTAAAAACAATACATGGGAATTAAAGACTGTAATTAATGGATTTCCTATGAGTTGTCATCGTACTATAGTTTATAAATAAAGACTACTTATTTATGGAGGGACTGATGGGGAGGACACCTATAGAGACTTTTTCGAAATTATACAAGATAATGGAATTATGATGATGGTCGTAGTGAAAATTAAGAGTATTATTAATAGCAGACTTAATCCCAATATGTGGATTTATAAGGATGAATTGTTTATCTTCGGAGGATACATTACTAACAAGCTATTTGAACATGAGACTTTGAAGTGCAATATGGAGGATAAACTATTGAATTTCTAGGAAGCCAAGGTTAATAATAAGAATATTAATTAGTAAGAGGAACTCTATACTATCAATTAGAAGGAAGAATAAAAACAGATAAATGATAAACCTAATGGAAGGATGTTTGCAGCTTAAGCCTAATTCATGCATTATGGAGTTATTATGGGCGGAGTCGGATCAGCTAGTAATAAATCTAATTCTAATATTATTTATAATGATTTATGGTTATTAGATTTTGAAACCTCTAGGTGGATCAAAGTTGATTGTTTCGATCAAAATAAATAGCTTAATACTCTTTATGGACATTCTATTTGTGTATATAATAGCCAATTCTTAAAACAAGATTTAGTAGATAAAAAGAATACTTTTGTTATTTATATTGATTAAAAAATAAATGAGAAACAATAAAAGTTAAATAATACTAAATCCAAATAGGGAATAGAAGACAGTTAAAAAATGGAATCTAGTTAGAAAAAGAGAACCTTTTCGAATGTAGAGACCGTCTTGGATCAATAATAGCAATAATAGTAAGATATTGAAAATCAAAAGGAAATTAATAGTGGATTAAGTGCTAATTCCAAATAATTGTTGAGCCCTGATACTAAGAAAAACAGGATCAATACTGAAGAAAATATTCTTACTGAGGTAGAGGAACATACTATTGATTAGAAAATTTATTATACTTTTGATTTGTTGGTGTTTGGAGGAGCTTAGGCCATTTACTCAGGATTAACTGCCGCTTCTTAAACATCTTTTTTTAAAGTTAGAGTTTTTTTGGAGAAAAACAATAATCAGGAAAAGGTTTTAAATTTGAATTATGAAAAGGAGGTATATTATTAATCCAATAATTAATTATTTAGAAAAGAGATTTAATCAAAAGGTAAAGGAAAAAAGAAGAAGAAAAAAAGCAAAGGAGGATGAAAAGATAAAAGGAAAATGAAAAAAGGAAGGATTTTGATATTCTTTTATAGCAAGATTTTATTGATGATACTGAAGAAGATGAGGAAGAAATCTTAATTAATAATGAGCTTAAATATTTTGAGCACACAATCAATCTATACAAAAGTGAGTATAATTATGATGAAATTGAAATTAAGAATAAAGATTACTAAGGAAGAATATTTACTAGTGTATTAAATTAACCTGAAGAAGGAAAAATATGGATATTTGGAGGAATTTAAGATAATAATATGTATTTTATTGACTCTTAAAGAGATTTCATATCTGAAGTCAAATCACTAAATGAAGTTATTGATTTTGATAAAAATATTTTTTAACTTGAATTATTTAAAAAAGCTAATAAATTTGATTTTTTCTATGATCGTGAAAATTAAATAAATTAAAAATCTTCTAGTGAAAATGAAGAAGAAAAAAATAAAATAATTTATTGTAAATATTAATATATTATATCTTTTAGCTAAAAGAATTGATTTTAATAATGTAGATTATGTATCCAGAATGGAATAATCAAAAATGCAAGAATCTAAAATGTTACAATCTAAAATAGCATAATCAAAAATAGATTAATCTAAAATGGATGAATCAAAAATGTTATAATCTAAAACAGATTAGAAAATAAAAAATAATTTAGAAGAAAAAACAAAATAGATAAATAAAATATTAGAATAATAAAAAGCAATAAAAGAAGAAAAAAATTTAAAATACTAAGATCTAGAAATTCAATAATCAACAGACATAAATTAATCATAAATAGAGAAATAAAAGAAAATAAACGAATTAAAATAAAAAACATTATAATTAGACAAAAATAAAGGAACAATGCAACAATAATAAGGAGCAAGCTAAGCATTAAAAAAGTTGGTAAAATAAGAATCAATTAATGAAGATGAAGATGAAAATAGAAGTGATAGAAGTGGAGTGAGTAAAAGAAGTGGAATAAGTGCTAGAAGTGGCAGAAGTAATTAAAGTGATTAATCTAAAAGAATTGGATATGGATTAAATAGATAAAATAGTAATAATTCTATCGCATCTATTAATTAATAAAATATTAATCCTAAGAAAGTCAATCCTGACTAATCAATTGCTGATAATATCTATTCCCAGTTAAGGTAATAAAAAAAAGGCAAAACTAAAAAAAAGTGATTTAACTTTTACTTATTAATTTAATTTTTTTTATTTCATCAATATAAATTAATAATATATTAATATAATAATAAGTTTATAATCTATTATATGATAATATGATAACATTAATTATTAGTATGATAATATATAAATTGATTATATGATAATATAATAATATATAAATTAATTATATGTTAATATATAATGTATAAAAAAACTTAAGGAATAAATAATAGATCAATTGATAAAATAATCTTACTCAATTGTAAGAGTATACTACGTAAACTTGCTACAATACATCCATTTGCTAAAAGCGTGCAACAACCTAACTATATTATTCTTCTCATATACTTACTCTGCCTGCATCATGTCTCCATACATATCAAAAATAATTAGTTACCTTTGACTAGTTGGTAACTCATTAATTCTTTTCAACTCTTAAGGGAAGAAATTCACACACAAATTATTAAATAATTCCAAAACATCATCTCCTGAATAATTCTAACAAAAATCTTCCAAATTCATATATTTTAAGGCTTCCACATTAAGTCCTTTTCTCAACATTATTACAAAAATACTCATTTCTAAGTATCCCTCTTCATTTAGCTCCTTACTAATACTTTATAAAAACTAACTCAAAATAAAATCAATGCTAGTTTTGAAATTCCCATTTTCATCTTCTTCCAAATTAATCTCCACTTCCTCTTCCTCTTATTAATAAAGTGATTACAATTCCTGCTTGATTTTATTATAATCTTGCAAATAATTTTAATCACTTAAGTAATCCAGAATATCCTTCTCATATTCTAGAAACAGATTATAGAAATTTATTTTTTCATCCTCTTCAGAAGTGATTAATTTCCTTTAAATGATACTTTATTTAGCTCTAAATTGTAAATATTCAGCAATTTGCTTTAAAACTTATTCTTGAGATTATCTTTGCTGATTGGTTTCATAATACCCATCTTATTCGACATCTCCATTGCGAGCCATTTTTTAACGTTGCTGTTGTTTTTGGATTTCGCCTTTATTTGGTAGGATTGTATTTTGTTGTCTTATACCATTGTGTTTATTTCTTACGTGGATATATAATGCAGGGTAAGATAGGTAGGATCTACCACAGCCACAAATAAATATACGATCATCTTCATCTTTTCTTGCTTTCTTACCCATATAGTTCTAATTATTATTATATTATTATTATTATAATATTATTATTATTGTTATTTCATTATTAATTATTATATTATTATTTTATTATAAAGGTATAAATATTTATTTTACAAAAAAATAAATATATCTTATGAATGATTAATCAAATAAAAAATTAAATTCCATTAGAAAAAATTCACTAAACTTTTAATAACTAAGTGTAGTTAAAATTGATGATTTAGATAATATTTTATAATAATTATAAGACGAAAAATAATTTTAACAAGTAAATGATGATAAATAATCTGAAATTTCTTTTTAAAATCGTGTTTCAAATTAATTATAATAAATAGATAATGAAAACTCAAAAATTTAAATTTCAATCAAATATCTTTTTGAAGTATTTAAGAATTATATTCTATAAAATTAAACAAATAAGATGAGTTATCGAATATAATTTAAGAAAATATTAATTATATAAAATAAATAGTTAAAAAAGAAAAGGATTATTTTTAAGATAAATTAAATGAAAATGAATAATATTTAAATAATAATTTAAAGATTTAATTGTAAAATAAAAATATTAATAATAATAGAAATAATATTAAAAAATAATTGTTACAATGATTTTAAGACTAATAATTTTTTTATTTTATTAAAATCTTTTAAAAGAAAATATATTAATAAAAACGAAGGAATAATAAATTAAAAAAATAAAATAATTAATCTATTTAAATAATAGAAATAATATAATAAAATACTTTCAATTATAATTAATTTGAATTTAATCCTAACTTATATATGGTTATTAATAAATATTATTATATATTTTAAGATATAACGATTTATTAATGGATTATTTAATCAATAATTTCATATAATTAATTACTTTTTTAATTTATAATCAAATATAATTTTTATGATAACTAGACAAATAAATAAAAGTTTTTACAAATAAAGAATTTGCAAATAAATATTTTAGAGTTAAAATAAATAAATATATTATACTATTATATTTTATATTATCTTATTTATTATGTAATCAATCACATTCAATTCTTAAAAAGTGTAATTAGTTTATGAGAATCATGATTTATTCATCTCATGTTTTCAAACGTTTATTGAAATAATAGAATCTTTGAAGAACAATTTATTATAATCGATAAATTTATTTATAGATTAATAATAACTTTAGAAATTTTCTTAAAAAGAATGTTCGGAATTCGTTAGAGTATTAAAAGAAAAAGGATAAATATATTTGAAATTCAATGGAAATATAGAGAATAATTTGGTTGATAAAAATTTAATTATAATGAAGGCCTTAGGTTGTTAGAATATTTAAAGAGATGAAAATTCAATAAGCTATAAAAAGATAGAGAAATAATAAGGCACAATAATAAAAAGAAAAAAAAAAATAGAAGAAAATATTATTGAAGAAAAAAAATAAGAAGAAATAAAACAAAGTCAAAGTAGTAAATCATATTCTTTTAAAAGTGAATTAAAAATAATAGAAGTGGAATAATTATAAAAGAATCCATTTGAATAATAAAACAAAATGGATTTGATAGATGATAATAATTTATTAATAAATGACATAATTTCTATTAAAGTTGAAGAAGAATCATGCGCTACAAAGCCAAGAGCATGCAAAAACTGTAGTTGCGGTCGAAAAGAAGCAGAAGAGTAATAAAATTATTTTAATAAATAGATAAATGGATAAAGAATAATTGGTGAACAATATTCAATAAGGAAATGTAAAGTCTAGTTGTGGATCTTGTTATTTAGGTGATGCTTTTAGATGTGCTTCTTGTCCTTACAAAGGATTACCAGCCTTCAAGCCTGGAGATAAAATTAAACTATAAGAAACTAATGATTAAAAAATTGATTTGTAAGAATAAACAACCAATATCCAATCTGGCAAAGTTAAATTAATCTGAAATTATATAAATTATAAAATAATAAATATCAATATTATTATATATACAAGTAAATAATAATGTGTAATATAATAATGATAATAAATAGGTAATAATATTATTATAATACATATAAATAAGTAACATATAATATAAAGATATAAGAATAATATGCATAAATAAGCGGCTCAAAGACTATTCCTATTAGGTCTAACTTTCACTTCCTCGCTATCAATGGCTAACAAAATCTGCAATCAATAATCAAGCTCTACCGCATCTGAATGTGATTCAGATTCTTAAATGATAAGAACAGAAAACCATTTCTAATATGGCAGCTGTATCCGACCTCATCCAGAAAAAGAATACAAAGGAGGAGAAGATGCGCTATTTACTTCATCTCAACTTTTATCAGTAATGGATGGAGTAGGTGGTTGGGCTGAACATGGAGTAGATCCTGCCAAATACTCAAAGTAATTAGCTATTCATATGAGTTAATTATGGCACAATAATATCCATAAATATATTAAGAATCCCAAACTTATTATAATCGATTCAGCAAGATTGAATACTGAGATTGGTAGTAGTACTTGTTGTGTTCTTACTATTGATCCAGTCCATCCCTTGATTTATGCTAGTTATATAGGGGATTCAGGATATGTTATTTTTAGGAAGGATTAAATAACTAATTAATTAAAGATGCATCATATGTATTAGGAACATACTCATGGCTTTAATTTTCCTTATTAAATTGGTAGTTAAGGCGATAATCCTGATTAATCTTTAACTTATAAGCATATTGTATAATAGGATGATATTGTGGTAGTTGGTACTGACGGATTATTTGATAATTTGGATGGCGAATAAATTAAGAGCATTATTTAAACACATTTAAAACTCAATTAGGGATCAATTAAATATGAGGGATTGTCTAAGGAAATAGCTGAGTTTGCTAAAGAAAAGAGTTTATTGTAGAGTTATTTATCTCCTTTTGCTAAGAGAGCTATTGATTATGGATATTATTTTACTGGAGGTAAGAGTGATGATATTACTGTTATTGTTGCATAAGTTAAATTATAATAATAGTAGGAACAGAAATAATCATCTAATTGACTATATTGTATATAAAGTTATTTTTATTATTATATTTTCTTTAATATTGATTAATAATCATCAATTTTAGAATATTTAATTTTTATTATTATTTATATTATTTTTCAATGAATTCAAATAATAATATTTACAATTAATTAAAATTGTAGAAATTTTTAAATCTTCTATAAAATTTTAAATATGAAAAATAATAGAAAATATTATTTTAAAATGGATTTGATGATTGGGAAGTCATTCAAGATATTGATGTTTAAATTTTAAAATAAATAGGAATTTAAAATAAATAAGTGCAATAATAAATTTTAGATTGTATTAATTTAACTAAGGACATTTAAATTGAAAATATATAAGAATAATAATAAAATAAAATATATTAAAAATGCGAAAATGAAGATAAAGAGCTAAATAATGAAAATGAATAAGATTAATTAAATATGATATAAATATTATTAGATGAAAAAAACTTGCTCAAAGGAACTCAATTAAAATGGAATAAGCAAAAATAATCTTATTCTTAATTCTTGTTGAGTTTATCAAATTTCAATATGGCTAATAAAAAAATAAATTAAATTGTAATTAATTATATATAACTCACAGTAAAATTTAGATAAAGTAAGAAATATAATCAGCTTACATTTATATGATAATTAAATTTAAAAAATTTCAGGATTGGATTAATGCACTAAAATTTAAATTTTAAGATTAGAAAATAATCAAATAGAAAAAATAGAAGGACTCGAAAAGTTATAATAACTATAAAAATTGTAAAATATTTATTAAATAATAATAAATATAGCAAAAAAATAAATATATTAATTGATAAAAATAAACATAATTAAATAGATATTTAAACCACAATAAAATAAGCAGATTAGAAAATCTTACTTCATAATTTAAATTACAAGAAATCCAAATGAATAATTAAGATATTTAAAATTAATTTAGCTTCGATGGAGATACTTGCGCTGTGATTTCAGATAGTTTATTAATATTAGATCTAAGTTATTGCAATATCAGTAAACTGTAATATATTGAATATTTGGCAAATATAGAAATTTTAAATCTATAAGGAAATTAAATATAAGAAATAAACTAATTGGAAAATATGTCTGCCTGTCTGAGAAATCTGGTTTCTTTAGATTTGAGAAATAATCCTGTCACCAACACCAATAAATATAGAGACTAAATTGTGATGATGGCCACAGAAAACTTATAGACAATTGATAATAAAAACATTTTGCCATCTGAAAGATAATTTCTCTTCAAGTTTTATAATATCAAAAAGTAACTTCTAATTTCTATTTTAAAGTCAAAGAATCAAAGAAGATACTTAATAAAATTAAGAATCCAAAAATCAGAATATCTAGTTGAATCTTACAGGAAAAGAATAAAAAATTAATTATAAGTGATATTTATTAACTATCAAATTATAACATCAAGTTAAAATTTTATTAAATTTTGTAATAAATTCAATTTTTAAATTTGCTTATCTTTTTCTTAATTCTATAAATATTATTAGTATATTTCATCTAAACTTAATATTTACATGGTATAAAATTATTACTATATGTTAATTAAACTTTTTTAATATTGAATCTCAAGTTTGATAATGTTTTTAATTATGTTTTATGTATATTCTTAGATTTCATTTTGTTATGCCCCTTCAAATATATTAATATTTAACTTTTTTTCAACGTTTATTTAATTTGATTCAATGTTTTATATTATAATTTTATGAAATTACTCTTTTCTTAATATAAAAAATTTATATATTACTTTAAATATCCATCTAATAATTATTATTATCCTTTAAAAAGATAGATTATATCTTCAGTATTTAAATTTTCATGTTCAAATAAATCTTAATTAATTTAAAACAAAAATTATTTTATAGTAACTTGTTTATTTTAATTAAAATTATTAAAGTAGTAATCTAGATTAAAATCTTCTCTTTATCTTAATTGACATCTTTATATTTCCAAATTATCTTAAATATTCATTAATTTTATTATGTCGTTCACAAATAAATTAATAAGTTATTCTTTTAAGTTTTATTATAAATCCATTAACATATATTTTATAATTATATATAGAATAGAATTATGATTGATATTTAATAAGTGCTAGTATTTTCATTGACTAAAAATAACTAAGATCTGATTTAAATGTTAGAAAATTATTTTGTTTCTTAATGAGAAATACAATAAAATAATTAATTGTAAAATGAAAAAACAAAATAAATTTTAGGAGAATTTTAAAAACATATAAGTATTTATGATGAATGTATTAATGAGGAATAAATTTGAACTTATACTATATTTTTAAGTTACATTTTAAGCTATTTAGAAATAGAAGAAGAATTGAATTAATTATTTTATTATTTTTTAAAATATTTTGATTAAAATTTAATAAACTTTTAAAAAAATAAAATTGCTGATAATTAAAATTTAATAAATAAAGATAATTTAGATAATATATTAAATAAATTCATTAATTATTAATATTAAAAAAACTAGGTTTAGAAATGTCTTTTATTAGTTTAAAATTTAATAAATAAATAATAATTAATAAATAATGAAAATTTTAATAAAATTACTTATTATCATGTAAAATTTTTACAGATTTCTGTTTAGTCTTAAGTGTATAATTAAGGATATGAATTAATTACTAATTTTCTTATAGATTTCAACGATTTAGGTAAATTAATTTATTAATTTTTAGATCTATAAAATATAATTGATTATTTTTTATATTCATCAATTATTATTTTTAATATTTAAAATGCAATATTATTCAAATTATATTTTTAAATTTACGTTACCTTGATATCTAAACAATAATTTTAATATATTGATTAAATAACAATTTTAAATTTTATTTGTAAAAAATTTAATGTAATTATTTATTTATAATATTAAGTTTTAAAATATTTTATTTTTTGATGATATTAATTTTGATAATTTAAATCTTTAATTTATTTAAATAAGTATTTAATAATTCAAAAAAAATTACTGTGAATTTTTTGAAATTCTTTAAATTTTAAACTAAAAAATAAAAATATATAAAAATATTTTGATAAAGTATGTATAATTTATAAATTTAAGTGATATTTCATAAGAATTAAAAAATAAATATGATAATAATAACCTTATTCGGTTACTTTTAAAAATAAATTAAGTAAATTTATAATAAATATTTAAAAGAATTATGATTTATTTTTATTAGACCTTAAATCTAATATTATATATTTCAAAGATGTAAATAATAAATGTAATTTTGATTCAACTATTTAAAGTTTTACAATTGTATTTAATTTATAATATTTAAGGTAAATAGAATTTAATAATATAATGTTTAATAAAAAGAAAAAATTTTAATTAATTTAATAGTTTAAAACAAATTATAATAAAATTAATAATATTAATAGCTTTAAAATAAGTGATTTAAATCTTATTTTTAATATTATATTGTGATAAAAACTTATTATTTATAACAATAAATATTGTATGATTTTTCAAATTTATTTATTATCAAAATTTAATTTTTATTTATTACAAAACTTGTTTTTAAATTTAGTCAAAAAATTTTCTTTTTATTAAAAAGGATTATTTTTTAATTCATTTTAATTAAGGTTTTGATTAGTATTATTATAATTTTTTATTTCATTATTATCTAATAATCAAAATAATTTATTATAAGTTTATGATAAATTTAAATTATTAATACTGTTACTTTTTTTATCAATAAGTAAATTATTTATCAATAATTTTTCTTATTTTTTATAAATATAAGGTTAGTTTATATATTTTTTGTAGAAATAATTAAATTAATTACATTATTAATTATTATTATTATTAATTTCATTTTCGTTTAAATTTATTTTATTTAATGAAGAATCATTTTATTTTTTAATTAAAGATAATGAGCCTTTATTATATTAATATTATGATTTATTTGAACAATTAGTTTTAGATTATTAATTTAATAATCTTTTAGTTTAGAAATAAGAAGTATTTTACATAGTTTTACAAATATTTTTTAATTAATTTTATTCTATTTTTTATTTGAGTTAATTTTTTATATATTATTCTTTAATATATTCAACTTATTTTGCTTATTTTTTCTTTTAAGCATTTTATCTCCAATTAAAAATATATTTCTTTAATTTAAAATCTTTATCATTTTTTTGTAAAATTTAAAAATTAGCCTTTATGATATCTTAAATTTATTCATGATTCATGTTTAATATTTACTATAATTTATATTTAGCATTAGGAAAAATAGTTTTAAAACAATTTTCATTTAATAAATCAGTTGGTTTATGAATGTTTTTAAAATAAATATTTTAAAAATTGATCGTGTACTTAACTTCATTATATTTTTAAAATAGATATTCAGAAAAAAATTTAATTATTTATTATTTTTGAATTAATAAGTATTTTATATTTAGTTTCTAAAAACAAAATTAAGTTTAATAAATTAATAATAATCAATAATAAAATATTAATATATATAAAAATAATTTTTGATTTACTTATTCTAATTTTTATTCTTTTAAAAAAATAATTTTTTAGAACTATGTTTTTTCATTAATTTCCTAAAAACATTTTAAATTTTTCAAATCAACTATTTAACAAGAATCTAAACTTAATTAAAATTGAACATCTACTTCTGTAATATTTATTTAACTAAAATACAAAAAAGCATGATGTATCTTATAAATTTAATACATCAAATACTAGTCAAGATTTTATTGATATAAATTAGATTCAAATTATTTTTCTTAATCTACTTATATTAAATCTTCATTTATTTCTGATAAATCATTTGCCATCTACTAACACCATTAATATTATCTTTTAAAACTTTATTTATCTTTTTCATTATTTAATATGAATTTCAGTTATTTAAAATTATAATTTTTATTTTTTTATAAATTTATAAGCTATATAAAATTTATTTTTTTCCATTCTGGTTCATTTTTTCTCATTGATAAAATTTTAAGCAATATTTAATCATTTAAAAGTTATAAATCTCCATTAGAATATTTTATTAGAGCAATATCTGTAAAATTTAATTCATCTAATTCAAAAAAATTTCTATAATTTTTTAAAGCTAATTATCTTATTTTCATTATTCTAAATTTTTCAAGCTTTTGTACATAAATTTTATTATCCTAAATTATAATAAAATTATTACTTCTTTATTTTATATCATATATTTAAATTCTCCCTCAATAAAGAAATAAGTCTTATTTAATTGTAAGTTTATATTAAATTCTTGATTAAGTATTTAAGGAAAAAATTAAATTAAAAAATTGTAATCTTTATCTAAACTTTATTAATATATATTTCTTTAAATATTAAAATTTTTTTATATTTCAGTTTATTAATTTTTTGCATTGATATTTTAATTCAATTATTTTTACATTATTAATTCACAGTTATTATTTCTTAATTTTTAACAAAATTAACATTTACAAAATTAATCATCTTTATGTTTAATTTTATAATTTTAATTCATATTTTATTATTAATTTTCTGATATTATTTCTAAATTTTTCATTAATTATTTATTGAAATAAATAATTATAATGATAATTGGATTATAAATAATATAAATAATTTTCATTTAAATTTATTTTGCATAAACTTAATAATCTTATTGCCGGTAATAATTTGAGTTGTGCATATTATGATTTCCTTTTTTTGAGTCTTAGCTAAAAACTTGATAGCAGAAATTTCAGCTCTAGTAATCCCACCTATAACATATATAATAATAAACTAATCTTAAGTAACTTAAGAGAAATCTTAATGAAGATTATAATCATAAATAGTTTTGCCCTAAATATACTTGTCTATATTACTTAATTACTGATTCCACCCATTTTATTCCAAACTAATCTCAACTAATCTTGGAATAAGAGGAACTAAACCTTAATAAAAATAAGACAAATCACAAGCTTCATCTTCACTAACTTACTCATTTATTAAATTAAATTTTTTTTTCGTTTGACTCCAATCAAAACCATCCTTTTATCTTTTTAGTACTCCTTTTTTTTCTAAGTTTTTAAATGTGTTAAGATATTCGAAACCGTATGTTTACAAAACATCTTTTTAAAATTTATAATAAATATTGTCTTAAATTCCATTTTCACATAATGAAATTAAACAAAATAGTCTCAAAACTTTTTCGATGGGTTCTTCTAGAGCAATCATATTTTAAATATCATTTAAAATATTGGTCGATTAAAATCCTAAATAAATTTCCTGTTCTATTTTGACATTGATTTTCAATATGTGAGTATCTAAATAATATAAAAGGTTTATATGATCAGTTAAAGAAGGATAATCATTAAAAATATTTCTTAAATCTTTTAAATATGTTGAACTTTCTTATTCGGATTTTAAAGGATAAGATTTTTAATGTTAAATTTAACTTTAGATTTAATTAAACGTTTTATTTTAAATTTCACTTACATTATTGATGATGATGTCTCTAGTTTATTAGAAAATTGTGACATTATTATTTAACCTTAAATCAATTTTGCCTTTAATTAATTAATTATGTTTATCTTTTTTAGCCAGAATTTTATTGTCAACACTAATTCCATTGTTTTTGATATTGAATTATTCATCAATTACTCCTTCATAAGTTATTTAAGTACATAAAGCACTAATAAAATCAATACTTCTATCTAATATTATTATTCCTGCTATATCTTAACTTTCATCAAAAATTAAATCGTTTTCTTTTTCTTTTTCTTTAAATAATTAAATTATTTTTTATGCTTCATTTCCTTTACCATATATATTCTATATTTTTCCATGTATTAATTATATTTTCTAAATACTATCTACAACTTACTAATGTAAGGTTTGTTAATTATCTTCATGATAAAAATCAATTTCCAGAGACATCACATCATTTTCTAATGGAATCAAATCAAAATTAAATTCTTTTATAGTTACATTATAGTTAGATTTTAATTTTTCTATATTTTAATTATAAAAAATGTTTCCGTATGGATGAATTATTACTAAAAAATTTATTTTTTTCCTTTAAGCAACAACCTCATTTATTTAATCTATCAATTCTAATTTAGGAGAACAAAAAAATATAATTTGATTTTTCTATTCAAAATTTAAATTCAAATCATCTATTTTTTTCATCATTATATTTTCTTTTTCTAAAGAATCTTAATTAATATTAATTAAACTCAACAACCCTTTTAAAAATTCTTCATAAAATAATATTTTTTATCCGTGAATCTTTAATATTTTATTAATTTTACTTCACTGATCATATCGATGAATTTAGATTTCAAATAGTCTGTAAAAATTGAATGATTAAATATTTTCTTGTTCATTTCCATAAATTTATAAATGCTATATTAAATATAATATATCTTTAATTATAATTTTGGATTAATAAATAAAAAGATCAACATAATAAAATTCTACATATTTTAAATTAAAATTAAATTTATATTATTATCATTTATGTAATTATTTATAAAGATGAGCCAAATCTTTTTTAGGAATATTTTTAATGAAAGCCATTTTTTCAAGATCATTGATATTTCCATCTTCTAACATAAAAGTAAAATTCTAAATAAATTAATCATTTGAAATTTAAAGTAATTTCAAAATATTTTCACATTTTTGAATTGACTTGTTAACAAATTATAAATAAGTTTAATAACTTCTATCTGATTTATCAATAAATAATTCAAGAAGTGCTTTTTTAATTTCCTATACATCAATTTATAATTAATGGTTTGTTTTAACACAAACTTTTTTAGACTTATAAAGATTTTAGATGAATCTATTAATAACAAGCAAAACCATTTTGTTAAGATAAAATACAAAATATACCTTTAATTAATTATATTATTTACATCAGATATATGACTCTAGATATTATTTACATGTTATTTAATAATAAACTTAAAATTATTAACATATTATGAAACATCTCCTACAATATCATTACTATTAAATTTGATGTTGCTAATATTGAAGAATTCTTAATCCAACTTAGTTTCAATGTGTTATAAAATAGTTTCTATTCCTTTGTTAAGAAGGTCAGTAAACATATCTTCTTCTTATTCTAAATTGTTATTCTCAATAATATCTTTTAATTTCATACTTAAACTATTCCATAATCCTGATAATGTATCTTTGCAATATTCTGAGGTATTTATAGTGTAGCCTATATTTATTATTTAATTATAATAGTAAAATATTTAAAATTATAAAAATAAGTACAAAAATAATACCGATAAAAAGATAAATATAAAAAGTATTAAAGATAATTATAAATAAAATTACATAGATAAATCTCAAAATACTATTCATCCTTTAACCTAATATTAAACTCCTAGACCAACTTAGAATACAAACTATTAGCATAAAACTTCAAACTCCTTTAAATAACCTTAAAAACCTCTAGAGTCATCTAATTCCTATTAAACTCACTAATCCTATTAATAACTCCCTTAATATGATTAAACATAAACAAACTACTATTAAATACTTATAACTAACTATTGATTTCAATCTTATCCTCTAACAAACTTTTATTAATACTTTATTTTAACTCTTCTTCCTCTTTCCTCACATAAGGAGTCATATGCTACTCAAAAGAATCACTAATTGTCCGAATAAGTTTAGGCACTCTCTCAATTCTGAATTCATTTTTACTATCTATTATTCCTTTATCTTTGTTATATTCATATTCTTTTATCTCATCAATAAATTCTTTCTCTAATTCTTGTTAGATTTTCTCTTCGAATTTTATTGTTGATAAAAGACTCTTTACTAATAAATTTGGATCAATTTAGGTTTCACTTTATTTTGATAGTTTTTCAAGGGTTTAAGTCATTTATTCTCGAGTGATTGAGCAAAATTCATAGACATAAAAGCATTTTACTCCCCAATATTTTGGGAATATTGGAGAATATGTTGTGTCGAAATCTTTTATGTTTCGCAATAACCATTGGAATCTCCTATCTGTATTTTCTAAAGTTTAATTAGAATCTTGTTTAAATGTTTCTTGATATTATTTAAGATTCATTTGACATATTAATTAAACAATTTCCCTTTTAAAACTTACTCCTAATTATTCAATTATTATGCAAGAGTCTTTAAATTATTCAATCGTTAACGAAGATTTATTTTGAATTTATTTTTAGAAATCTTCTTTAATTTAGCTTTTTAAATTTTTTATAAACTCTATTTTAAAAATATTTATTTCTTTTATTTATTCAATATTTTCATATTTTTTGAAATATTGTTATAGTTCATCTAAAGCAATCATTAAATTTGCCACTTCTAAATATTTTAACAATATTTTTATAATTATAATTTATTTAAATATAAATTTATTATTATTTTATTATATTTAAACCTTTATAATTTTTATTTTCTGCATTATCATTCAACTTGTGAACTGCTGTTATCATCATAATAAACTTTTTTAAAGCTGTTACTGTAAATGTAATGTTTTTCTTTCCTGTATCTAGGTTTTTTATGTCTTTACATAAATCATAAACTAATTCTTCTGACTTTTCAGCTTTTTCTTAAATTTATTTCACATCTTCTATTATTTACTTTAATAAATATAATTATTATAATTTTTAAATTTATGCATATCATTATATTTACTTTTGTAAGATTATTTGAATTTTTTATCTCTTATTCTAATTTTTAATTTAGAAATGCATGTTCTTATATTTCTTAAATTAATTCTTCATTTAAATCGTCTAATTGATTTTTGAGAAAATCAATTTCTTGATCTTTAAATTAAATCAATTAAATATTTTAAATTAATTAATTTTTAAAAGCTTAAATAATATACCTAAATTATTCAAAGATTCTTCATTTGGAAATTATTTATTGATGTAATCGATTAAATCAAAATCTTATTTATCAAATATTTATTATTTCTTTTCTCTTTCTTATTAATTCATTAAATTTATACTTTATTATATTATCTTTAAATATTAAATAAATATTTATATATATATTTATATTCAAATTTAATATTTTTTAGTCTTTTTTACTAATAAATTTGCTTTTTATAAAATATAAGCTCCTTTTTTTTAAATCTTTGTAAATTTTTTGAATTATTATTAATAGATTTTTCTGAACCTTATATCTAATTTATTTTAATTATAAACTGAATTTTAATTATTGAAAATAAAATATTCAGGAATTTAGCTGGGAATAATTATTTGTTTTAATAAATTTAAAAGTATTCTTTTCTTTAACTTATTATCATAAAAATCTTTAAATTATTAAATTGATAAAAATATAAAAAAATAATAAATTTACCATAAAATGATTCACAATTATTATAAAAGTAATTTTTTTAATTGCATATATAATATTTCTACTAAAATTAAGCTGATTAACTGTAATCTTATTATATTGTTTAACTAAAATTTAGTTAAAACAAATTAGAATTAATATTTTGATAGTTCTAATCTGTTAAATGAGCATCAGTATTATTGCTAAAATAATTTTAAATGCATTATTGTTATTAAAATAGCTAATTTAGATCAGACTAATTATTAGTGGCATTATAAATTCCAAATTATAAGGTTCTAAAATCTTTTATTAATTATTCTAAAGATTAATATTAATAAAAATTATTTTAACTAAACTAATTAAGAGGTACAGAAGTTGAAAAAGGATACTCATATTAAATATTATATCCTAAATAATAGGGAATCTCATTTTCAACAACAGTTTCATAATTCTAGTTATTTTATTAATTAATCCATTAACACATCATTTATTTTCTTAGTGTTTGACCGTAATTCAACTCTACTTAATCTTAATCTTGTTCGTCTTTTTATCTATTAAAAACAGAGTAGGATTCCATCAATTAATATTTCAATCTTATTATTTCTTATAATATTTTGTAGCTGCTAATTATCATTAATTTATTATGTTTCAACTATTTATCTACTATGTTTTTATATATCAATATATGTTTTGTTATTTTGCCTAATTCTTTAATACTTTATTCATGATCACTATTTTATATCAAAATTGTTATTTATTATATCAAAAAATTAAACCCTTATTATAATTCTATAGTTTCACCGCTATTTTTTATTTATTTATCTATATTTTATAGTTGATCTATTCCTAATTATTTCAAATTTCTTGATTAATAAAGCTATTTAATTTTTTAATATTATTAATTATTAAAACTATACAAATTTATTTAATAACTTTTTATTTATTTTTCTTTTAACTTAATTTTTTTGAATCTTATTTAACTTCTGAAATTTAAATTTCTCATTTTTTTATAAGTCTAAAATTTAGATTGATGTTTTTAATTAATCTTCCTCGAATGAGATCTGTAAAATAGAATTAATAAATATAATAAATTAATTATATAAAACTTCATTAATTTATTTTTATTATAAGTAATATATAATAAATAAGTATAATCAATGACACATACTAGCCTCTTAAAAAAAGATATTATAAATAATTTACTTTTGCAAATATCAAATACACTCATTTTATTGGCAAAATTTTCACTCATTTCATACAATTATTCAAACATTTAATTACACTTATAAAATTTTAGTTTTATTAATTTTAAGTTTTATTTATTTATATTAAATACTTACAGGAGTGAAGAATATATCTGGTGACATTTTGCAAAAATATTGGAAACTTTCTGCAGAGAGAATGGAATTTCTACCGTCATTACCTAAAGATTCTTCTATATTTTCCCAAATAAATCTGCAAGCAACACATCCTTTTCATATTAAATATTTAATACCTTCAACTTCTGGATTTCCTCTATAAACAGCTTATGTTGAAAATTCAAGCTAATTTTGCAATTTTATACTTTCAATCTAATAAATATTCAAAATTATCAATAAAAAGGTTATCTTCATTATTTTATTATTATTTATATAAAACATTATTTTAAAATTATTTATAAAAAAAAATATTATTTTATAGCTTTTTTAAATAATATATTATTATTCAAATTAAGATATTTTATTTGCTTAAATTTAATGAAAAATTAATATTATGTTAAGAAAGACAATAAATTATAAAAAAAAACTTAGATAAGTTTAATTTGAAGATATTTATAATATTTGATGATTCCTGGTTTAATAAGTAGCCTTACATATATTATGATTCTTTATCTATGGCAAAATTAAATATAAGATTTAATATTAGATTAATTATAAGTTCCAATAAAAGAATAATAAATTTGATTAATTAATTACGAGAATTAACTTCATTAAATCTTACTTTAAAATCATCCTTAAGATTTAGTGGATAAATTTTTAAGATTAGTGGATTATGGAATTAATATAAGTAATATTATTGAAAAAAATTTGTAAAACAATAGTATTAAACTTTTAAATTACTTATAATATCCCTAAACCATAATAAATATGAGCGCTGCCTAAAATATATCAAATGATAATCAAATTATGTATTATTCTTTTTCTAGTAGATTAAACCAAAATAATTTAAAAATAGGAATCAATATAGCTTATTAAATGTAAATAAAAGAAAAATAAATAAATAATTTATAAAGAGAAATGCTTCCCTTTAAATTTTTATAAATATGTTTTTCAGATGGCACATTTGTTTAATATCCTTCAATTAATGATTATAATAACGAATAAAAACTATATTAATATTATGGAGGAATTGACTATAATTGTTAATTCAGATAATAAATAAAATTTGATTGTAGATGTTTTTATTATTATTAAAATGCTACAAATTTTTAAAGCACAGATAAAAATATTGAATAAAATTATAAATTATTATTTGATAATGAACTTAATATCACTTCTAGATTTTAATCTTTATAAAATTATGAAAATAAAGATTTGCTTTGCATCATATTAAATTAAGATTCTAGCTTAAAATTTGTAATTAGATATAGTTATGATAATAGTGAAATCTAATAAATTATTAAAAAATTAATTTTTAATATAAATTTATATGCTTTATTTTAATAAAACTAATTATTACTAAATAATTTAATTTTTATATTTATGAATTAATAATATTATTAAAATTAAGACGCTGAAAATTATTATAGAATTTTTAATTTAAATATAACACAATTAATTACAAAAATTATAAATTTAACTTAATT